>Ga0105048_10017593_pt1 | contig 11026 bp, 11 predicted proteins | sample MAT05_FD_78382 | JGI IMG/M metagenome (GOLD analysis project Ga0105048, IMG submission 78382) | Freshwater microbial communities from Lake Fryxell liftoff mats and glacier meltwater in Antarctica - MAT-05 | ecosystem: Environmental > Aquatic > Freshwater > Ice > Liftoff microbial mat | place...
CATGGACTACCCGCAGGCCGAAGCGCTGGCCGGTGGCCGCAGCAAGGCCTTCATCGCCCACCTGATGCCGCAGTCGCCGCTGTACGTGCCGCTGCTGCCCGAAGCCGCGCAAAGTGCCATCGGGCAGTTGCACCCTGACGGCGAGTTGCCGTTTCAGATCCTGATCGATGAAGGCTTCGATGCCGACAGCTACATCGACATCTTCGACGGCGGCCCCACGGCTGAAGGCCGCTTGCAGGCGCTGGGCAGCGTGCGCGCAGCGCGGCCGCTGGCGCAATTGGCAGCGCAGCCGACCCTGGCCTGCACCCGCCACCGCGCAGGCTTCCGCGCCCGGCTGGTTGCTGCCGGCGACGCCGCGGCCGACCTCGGCCCGCAGCCGCTGGCCACGCCCTTGCAGTTGCCGGAACCCGCATGAAGCCGACCTTCCAGATCGTGCAGACGAGCGTCGCCCCACCCACGGCGCCGCCGGCGCACGAGCCCGGCGGCTGGTGGCTGTGCGCGCAGGCGCCCGACGGCCGGCTGCTCGGCGCCCTGCACGGTCTGCCCGAACAGGGCCACAGCCGTGCGCGCTGCAGCTTCCACTTCGGCCGCGTGGTGCACAGCGCGCCCGAGCTCGGGCTGTACCAGGTGCAGACCACGCTGCAACTGGGCCACGACGCCACCGGCGAGGCCGAACTCAGCGGCCTCTTCCTGTCAGCCGACGCCGAAGCGCCGGAAGCCGTGGCCGATGCCTTGTTGCAGGCCGCGCTGGCCCGCCTGGCCGATGCGGACACGCCGGCAAGCTGGGTCATCGCCGAACTGCCGGGCTGGCGCGACGCTGCCGGCTGCAGCCCGTTCTGGGACGGGCTGGTGCGGCACTTTCTGCCGCCCGGCAGCCTGGACGCAGCAGACGCCGGCCAGCGCCATGGCCCGGCTTTCAGCAGCCACGTGGGCGAGATGCTGCCGCGCGAGCTGATCCACGCCGCTTTCCTGTCGCCGGCCGCGCAACAGGCGTTGGGCCGCTGCGCCGACAGCCACACCGCGTGGCTGGCCGCCCTGCAGCGCGCCGGTTTTGCCGACTGGCGGCACGGCCGCATCGAAGACGGCGGGCCGTTGCTGGCCGCGCCGCGGTGCGCCGGGGCGCGCCGGCGCTGACCGCTTCATTCAGTGTGGCCGGGACGACGCCGGCCGCCCGTCAGCTGTAGCCCACGGCCACCGCCACCAGCACGAACACGCTGGCCAGCGCGAACAGCCACAGCTGCAGCCGCCAGACGAAGCGCAGCCACACCGCCCAGTCGATGCGCGCTGCGCCCAGGCAGGCCACCAGGCTGGCCGAGGTGGGGATGATGATGTTGGTGAGCCCGTCGCCGAGCTGGAACGCCAGCACGGCGGTCTGGCGTGTCAGGCCCAGCAGGTCAGACAGCGGCGCCAGCAGCGGCATCACGAGCGCGGCCTGGCCCGAGCCCGAAGGCACGAAGAAATTCAGCATCGACTGCAGCACCAGCATGCCCCAGGCGGCCAGCGCCTGCGGCGTGCCTTCGAGGCTCTGGCCCATCTGGTAGAGCAAGGTGTTCAGCACCGAAGGCTGGCCGGGGTTGTCGCCCCCCAGCATCAGCACCAGGCCCTTGGCCAGCGCCACCACCAGCACGGCCGGCAACATGTCGGCCATGCCGCGGCGGAAGGCCGCTGCCAGACCGTTGGCGTCGCAGGCTGGCAGCCGCGCGACCCAGGCCAGCAGCGCGCACACCACGCCCATGGTGAAGAACTGGCTGGCGATCTCGGGGATGTACCAACTCCAGGCCAGCACGCCCCAGCTCACCCAGGCCATGCACGCCGCCACGGTGGCCAGGATCAACATGTCGGCCGCGGCCAGCCGCTGCGCCCCGGCGCCGCTGTCAAGGTCTGAGGGGGCCGCGCCTTCGGCCTGTGCAAAGTGCCGCAGGTCGGCCGCCCGGGTGAGGCTGCGCGTCGGGTCGGCTTTCACAGCCGCGGCATAGCGCATCAGGTAGACGATGCCGAACAGCGTGAACACCGCCCACATGCCCATGCGCAGCGCGGCGCCCGAGCCCACCGGCACGCCGGCGATGCCCTGGGCCACGGCCACGCTGAAGGGGTTCATCCAGCTCGTGGCGAAGCCGATCTGCGTGGCCACGTAAGTGACCAGCACCGCGCACACGCTGTCGTAACCCAGCCGCACCAGCAGCGGCGCCAGCAGCAGGCAGAAGGCCACCGCCTCTTCGCCCATGCCGAACACCGCACCGCCCAGAGAAAACAGCAGGAACAGCAGCGGCAGCAACAGGTGCAGCCGTGCCGTGCCGCGGCGAATCAGCACTTCCAGCCCGCGCTGGATGGCGCCGGTCTGCATCACCAGCCCGAAGGCCCCGCCGATGACCAGCAGGAAGGCCACCACGCCGACCGCGCTGCCGTTCCTGCCGCCGCTGACCAGCCCTTCGAACAGCAGGTTCAGCAGACCCACGGTGTCGCCGCTGCCGAACAGCGGCGGGCCGACCCAGCCTTCGACGACCTGGTAGCTGCCGGGCACGGGCCGCGGCTTGCCGCCGACGGTCTCGATGCTGAATTGACCGGCCGGCACCCAATGCGCCAGCAGTGCCAGCACGCAGGCCAGGGCCAGCAGGATCAGGGCGACATCGGGCGTGGCGCGCGGGCCGCGTGGCGGGCGAGGGGCTGACATGGGCGGGGGCGGTGGTTGGCTCGGGCTGGGTTGTGGCCATTGCCCGCGCATGCCGGGCAGGCACGCAGGGCTCGAATTTCAGGAATGCGCGAGTCTGCCTGCGCCCCTGTGCCGTGCCACACGCGGGCAGCGGCATTCGCGCCCCGAGCACAAGTGTGTGTCGCATGCAAGCAAGCGGTCGGCGCGCCTGCCGCGATCAAGAACTGGCCGGCGATTCGGTCGAGCAGTGCGAGACGAAGAGCGCGCTGAAGTCGCTGCAGATGCCTGTTTCCAGAACGTGCGCTGCAGCGGCGGGGTCCTGTGATACGCTTAAATTTCAACTCCGTCCGGGCCCCACTGTGCTGGTCATCCGTTCCGACCAGATGCTCTTGTTCCGCAATGCGGCGTCAGAGCAATTCAAGGTCGAAATGCTGCGGCATCTCGCCCGTTTCGCGCCCGAGTTGCACGCCCTGCGCGGCGATGAAGTCTTTCGCAAGGTCGTCGACGACGGCTTGGCCAGAGCCGCAAATTGCGGCTTCGACCATCGCGGGCCGCTGCGCTTCTTCCTCGAATGCATGCTGGCTTACGGCGCCTCGTTCGATTCCGATGTGCAGATTCCTGGCCTCCATCAGAGCCTCGTGCAGGCGCACGGCAACGGACAGCAGTGGCGGGCGGATCAGGCGTTCGCCGCTGTGGAGCGCTACCAACTTCGGACCCGGGGACGCGACAACCGACACGCCATCGCCGCGCTTCAACGCCTGTGCCCGTTTCTGGAAAGTCTGGACTCATTGGATGGCCAAAAGCTGGAGGCCGATATCCTCGGGCTGATGGCCACCGTGCATCCGGAGAAAGCCGAATTCGTCGGGCGCGAACGCCTGCTGCTTCTGATGAAGCAGGCGCAGGACGAAGCCGCGCGCTGGGGCTGTGCCAGCGCGGCCGGGATCGGCTTGCTGTGCGGCCTGATGTTCGCGCTGGGACACGGTGTCACACGCGATCCGCTGTACCCCTGGGTGCGCAAGACGCTGGCCCACCCCGCGCAGCAGGACGCCGCCCGGCGCATCGAGCGTTTGCGCCGCAAGACCCGCATGTACTTGAAGGCCACGCTCCAGGCGTTGCCGAGCGCATAGCCGTGCCCAAGAACTCGCCGAGCAATCCGAACAGCGGCCCCGGTTGCAACGAGGCTCCGGGAGACCCTGCGGCGTGCCCGCTGGACATCGAGTACGAACTGGTCGAGTTGATCGAGGTCGTGACGCAGGATGCGGAGAAGTTCGTCAAGGGTGCCGCCGACGAGACCGCCGACAAGAAGATCGTCACCACCAGCGTCGAGCGCAAGGACAAGGACGGCGCCGCATTCAAGCAGTACATCAACCTCGACGCCTTGCTCGAAGGCCAGGCGAAGTGCCACCCCGAGTACGGGCGCATCGTTCGCTTCCGCGCCCGCGTCAAGCAGAAGAACGGCGCCACCGACAAGCTCGCCGGGGTGAAGGTCTTGTTCGAGTGCACGCGCACCGACGGGCCTCGTCGCGCCGACCCGGGTGGCACCGAGCCTGCCGTCTTCAGCGTCGCCGCCCTCACTGCCGCGCAGCAGGAAGGGTTCGGCGGGCCGGGTGGCGGCGCCACGACCAGCAGCGTGGCGGATGCCGACGGCTGGACCTCGGCGGTCGAATTGCACCTCTCGGAATTTGCCGGCGACATGTTCGACGTCAGCGCGAAGCTGGACGCCGCGGTGAAGGGGGCGGCGGGTTCGACGCCCCGAAAGACGCAGGCCAGCTACTGCGTGTGGCGGCGCTTCTGGTACCAGATGACCTACGCCAACGGCTTCGCCGCCGTGCGCCCGACCGATGCCGAAGCCGCCTACGCCGAGATCTTTGCCGAGATGCTGCTGGTGGCAGAGAAGAAGTTCGAGAAGACCGACCTGCCGGCCGACCTTCAAGACCGCACCTTCATGCTGGAGTACCAGCTGAAGCATGCCGGCAGCATCACCGACATCGTGGCGAATGTCGGCGACGACAGCAACATCGGCCAGTTCGTCAGCAACGCGAAGATGAAGCTCGACACGGAGGCCGAGCATCCCGTCAAGGACAACCTGATCGTCTGCGAATACCAGTGCGACCCGAAGGGCCCGACCCAGCTCAAGAACTACAAGCTCACCGCCAACGGCCAGGCCATCACGCTGGCGCGGGGCACCGGCGGGCCCATCGTCTGCAAGCCGCCGATCAAGGCCGGCGCCAAGCTGGTGGTGCTCGGCGAGTGGGGGCTGGCCGATTCACCCTGGGTCAAGGGCGGCAACATCGTCGATGCCGATGTCGAGATCGAACCCGGGCGGGGCTCGACGCTGGCGGTCAAGATCAACCTCCCGGCGGGGGCGCCGGCGCCGACCGCGGCCCACCCGGTCTGGGTGCGGCTGCAGGTGGAAACGGCCAAGGATTTCCTCGGCTGGGCAACCGCTGGCGGCATCGTGGCGGTTTACCGGCCGAAAGCGGCAGCAGGAACCTCTGGAAGTCAGGTCGACTTCAACGACACGACCTCGCACGAGTTCGGCCACAAATTCCGACAGACGAACGTGTCCGCGGCCAAGCCCGACTCGTTGAAGGACCACCCGCTGCAGTACGTCGGCCACGGCGGCAGCGGTTCGCACTGCCGTCATGCGGCCACCGTGGCGGCTGGCGCCGTGAACTGGCAAGACGCGACCCAGGACACGCCCAGCCCGGCTGACGGCGACTGCATCATGTACCACAGCTTCAGCACCCACTGCAGCCACAAGTTCTGCATCGTCTGCAAGACTTACCTGCAGCTCGAGAAGATGAGCTCGCTCTGAACCCGCCATGGCCACAGCCTCCACCCTCTTGCCGGCCGACATCGCGGCTGACCTCCTCGACTTCAGCGATGCCGAATTCGCAGCGGCGCCCACACTCGACGTGCACGCCCGCGAGGTGCGGCTGCTGGACTCCGGGTTCGTCGGCATCGCGATTGCGGCGCAGAGCCAGATTCACGTCGATGCGCAAGCGGTGCTGCCGATCGCCATTGCCGTGCGTTGCGACGGCGAACGCGACTGGGACTTGCCGCTGGGCGACAACTGCCTGCTCGTTGCGACGGAGATGCAATCCGGGCGCGTCAGCGTCGTGCCGGCGCTGGTGCCGCCCAAGGTGCTGGCCAGCCGCCACCAGGCCCAAGCCACCCGCGCCGGGCCGGTGCGCCCCCCCGCCGACGAGCTGGCCGGCTACGGGGCCCAGATCGCCTGGACCGAGGTCCGCTGCCGCATCGACTTGCCCTGGCGCAGCAGCGCCTGGTCGTTCGGCCTCGTGCACTTCGACTGGGTGTCCAATCTGGTGAGCGTGGCGCTGGAAGGTGGCGAGGCCCCGCGTCCCGATGCTGCGGCGCCGCTTTCGGTGAACCCGCAGCCGGCGGCCGGGGCGCCAGGCTTGCCGAGCTACCTTCCCGGCAGCCGGACGCCGCCAATGCCGTCGACGCCAGGGCAGGGTGTGAACTTCAACATCGAGCTCGACGAGCGGGGCCCCGCGGCGAGGCTGATCGTCGACGCCGCATTCTCGACGCCGGCCCGGCCGCACGCGCTCGTCGCAGGAATGACGCTGCCAGACGGCGGCCAGGAACAGGAAGTGGCCGCCATCGTGCCAGTCACGCTGCTGCTGGTCGGCGCCAACGCCGTTCACCCGTGGCGCAGGGATTTGGCAGTGCCTGTCTACGGTGCGCCGGTGCAAGTCGGTGAGCCGATCGAGGGTTGCCTGTCGTGGGATGCCTTCAGCGACGCACCCGCGCCTGGCCCCGGCGAATTCGCCTGCTATCTGGTGCTGGACGGCGCGATTCACGGCCCACAGCGCATCCGTGTGACGCGGTGATTCGGCGGCGCATTCATTCGTTTGCGCTCGCCCTGTTGGCCACCGCCTGGGCCTTCAGCACGCCATCGGGCGCGGCGCCCGGGGCGGCGGGGGCCACCCGCGGCAGCGCGGCATTGCCGGCAAGCCTGGATCTGCCTGACGAAGCGCTCTTCGCCCAGGTTCTGGCCCCTGATCTCACGGCGCAGCTGCTGGACTCCCGCTTCGTCGGCATCGCGCTGCGCGCGCCCGGGCGGGTGGACATCGACAAGCGCAGCAGCTTGCCGCTGCTGGTGGCGTCGCGTTTCGACGGGGCCAGGGGCTGGGCGCTGCCGTTCGATGGCCTCGCGCAGCTGGTGGCCATCGAGCTGCAAACGGGCCAGCTGAGGGTGCAGCCTGCCTTCGGCAGCGACAAGCGTTCGGCGCCGGCTGGCCGCGGCGCGCGGCCCTCGCCCGACGACATGCGGCAGTTCGGTGCCCAGCTGACCTGGGTCGATGCCCGGTCGCGGCTGGCGATCCCGTGGCAGCCGGGGTGCTGGGCCATTCGGCTCGTCTACCACGATTGGGTCTCGAACCCTGTTCATGTGCTGCTGGAAAGCGGGCAGCAACGAAGTGCCGCAGCATGCCGCCCCGCCTCTTCGGCCGGGGCACAGATCGACTTCCGGCTGGTGCGCGCAGCGGCGAACATGACGATGCGCGTCAGTGGCCAATTCACGCTGCCGGCAGCAGCACTCGGCGCGGACCGCACCGCGCTCGCGGCTTCGGTGCTTGTCGTGACGCCGAACGGCGCGGCCCTCGAGCGCACCGATTGGCGCATTCCCATCGCGCCAGTGCCAGGGGCGCATTCGATCTCTGGTGTCTTCGATCAAGAGTGGGCCGCCCAGCTGACGCCTGGCGCGCTGGCCTACCTCGTCGTGGCGGGGCAGGTGCTCGGCCCCCGGACGTGGGAGTCGGCGACAACGCGAGCGCGGTAGACCCCGTGGAGCTGCCCGGGCCTCACCATCGAAGTTCAAACCCGCGCATCCAACAGTCACGGCCCGTGTCGAGATGGCGATCCATCGGCACTGAATTCCAGCAGCCCCCGCGCTTCCGAGTCTTCCATCAAGAAACGTCGCACCGGGCCAAAAAACTGTTTCAGTTCCGCCTCGGTGCATGTCGGCAGGTAGACACGCAGCACCCGCGGGTCATAAAAGCGAAACAGCAGCTGTCGCCCCGATTCGTCCTTCACCTTCAGAAACTTGCGCAAGTGGTGGCGCAGGTTGGACGGATCGTCGATGCGCATGAACACGCCCCAGCTGCGCCCCCAGCCCTCACCCAGCACGCGCTGTGTCAGGCGGTGGCCAGGCAACAGTTCCACAAGTTGCGGCGCCGCCATTTCCAGTTCGCGCGGCAGGCGGCCGCTGTACAGGCAGCGGAATTCCAGGCGCGACTCGATCAGCGCGGCGTAGACCGCCGGGTCGCGCGCGCAGTCGAGCACGGCCCAGACGCCGCCGGTGCCGTCAGCGGTGCCCGACCACAAGGCCCGTTCGCGTTGCGCCATCGGCGACACGGCAGGTGCGTCGATCATGCCGCCGCCGCTTCGCGCGCGGCGCGCGCACACTCTTCGCAGAACGGCGCGCCGGTTTCGGCGGCCTGGCGCAGTGTGGCCACCATCGCCGCAACGTCGAGCGACAGAAAAGTCGAGTCGTCCGCTGCCGGCGCCGCGGCCGGCGCGGCGCGCGGGCTGCTGGCAGGTGCGGCGGGTGGGCTGCTGCCCGGTGCCGCCACCCGCGGCGACGCCATGCGCATCAGCGTCGTCGGTGCAATCTCGGCCGCCAGATGGCGAGCGGCAACCGCGGCAGCCAGCTGCGCCACCACCTCATGGTCACTGCAGCGCGACCAGTCCGTGCCGTCGGCGAGCTTGAGCGCCTGACTGCGCCGCGCCGCCATGCGGGCGTCGTCGCCGATGTCGGCGGCGCTCACCAGCCGCCTCCGTTGAAGTGAACCAGGTCATTCCGGCTGAGATGGCTGCGATGGCTGACCGGCAGCACAGCCTCATCCCCACCCCTGGCAATCGTCAGCGTCGGCATATCTGGACACTCCTCTTCGACTTCGATCAGAACATCACGCTTGCCCCAAGGTCAAGCGGCAGGCCCTTTCGAGCCTTCTTTCACGGCATCGAATTGGGTCTGGCAGGCGGCTCACGCCGATGGAAGTCGCCAGATGGTCTGTCTGATCCCTGGTCTGTCTGATCACACGTCCGTAGGCGGTGGCTGACGCGACGGCGCGGCCACTTCGTACATGTGTCCAAGCTGCTGGGAAACGGCGCAGGCTGTATCCGCTTCTATGCTGGCGTTCGACAGGCGCTCACCCACATTGACCTTGAACGGAGTCATCATCATGGACGAAACCAACAAGAAGATCACCACGGACGGCGGCGACACATGGGTCGGAGTTCCGACTCACCCGGTTGCCGCGGGTGCCGGTGCGCTGGGCGGTGCTGCCGCCGGCGCGACCGTGGGCTTGGCTGGGGGGCCTGCGGGAGCTGTCCTCGGCGCGGTGGTCGGTGCCGTGGTCGGTGGCCTGGGTGGCGACGCCGTCGCCAGCTCTGTGGACGAGGCGGGCGAAGCAAATTACTGGCGGGACAACTACGCGAAGCGCCCTTACGTTGCCGCCGATCGAACCTACGACGATTACGGGCCGGCCTACACCCTCGGAGTCAGAGCTTTCGAACGCCATCGCGGCCGCGAATTCGACGACGTCGAGACCGATCTGGCCGCCGAATGGCGACAGCAGCTGGGCTCATCGCGGCTGGAGTGGGATGACGCCAAGCCGGCCACGCGCGACGCCTGGTACCGCCTCAAGGCCGACAAGACCATCCGGCAGTAGCGTGGACTGACGGCGTGGACTGACGGCGTGGACTGACGGCGGGGGTTGCCGCGAAGCCCGGCGGGCGAATCTCAGATTTTGGCCGCGGGTGCCAGCGCCCCGGCCCAGCCGGTCTGCGTCATCAACTCCCGGAACCACACGCGATAGCCTGCGTTGCTGGGATGCAGGCCGTCGCGCGCATTCAGGCCCGGCTCCTTGACGAACGGGTCATCGTCGCGTTCATGAAAAAGGTTGACGTAGGTCGCTCCGGTCTGGCTGGCAGCGGCCTTGACGAAGCGGTGCATCGCCCGCGCGCGATGGGTCATCACCCATGACAACGGTGCGAAGAAGAACGGCGCATTGCCGACGTTCCCGGCCGGCATCAGAACAACCCGGTCAGAGCGCTGTGCTGCCCGGCGCGCCACGGCCTCGACGTCGACACGCAAACGGTCCATGCCCGTGAGACGGATGATGTCGTTGCCGCCTGCTTGAACCAGCACCAGGTCGAAACGGCTTTCACCTTCGAGCTGTTGAAGCACATCGGAAAACTTGGCGCCGTCGCGAGCCCGGTTCTCGATCAGCAGCCTCGGGTGGCCGCTGGCGATCAAACCGGCCAGGCTGTCCGCGGGCGACGCGGCACCGGTGCCCACGGCCGTGCTGTCGCCGACGATCAACAGGCGCAGCGCGGGCTGCACCGGCGTCTGCTGCAAGGGTTCGCTCAGCCGCGCCAGTTCCGCTGACTGCCCGATGCGCCACACCGCGCAGCCCGAAGTCAACAGCAATGCCGACCCGGCCACCAGCGTGACGAGATGAAGGGCGCGCGGGTAGCGATATTTCATGCAGCGGTTCCCTGATAGCGGTGTCGGATGTCGTCGTTGCAAGCCCCCATCGACCCCGGTGCATCGCACCACCGCGCGAGCGGTCTAACTGGATGACGAGTGTGTAAACCAGAGGCCTCGGAAGAGTCTAGGCGGGCACCCAAAAGCAAGATGTAGGCAACCCGCACGACGCCAGGCAGGCGAACGCCTACGAGGCGGGCACCCGTGCCGACCTTCTGCGGCTCGGCACGAGCCAACTCGACGAGCATGTCGGAAGCGAGGCATGACAACGAGAGAAAAGACCGGAAGCAGGATTCTTGAGGGAGCCCACCAAATGTCGTGTGTGTGTGTGTGTTGGCTAAACGCAGAACGCTATTCAACAGTCACGCTTTTCGCGAGGTTCCTCGGCTTGTCCACGTCCGTGCCGCGCGCGCAGGCTGTGTGATACGCGAGCAGCTGCAGCGGCACCACGTGCAGCAGCGGGCTCAGCGCGCCGTAGTGCTCTGGCATGCGGATCACGTGCACGCCAGGCTCGCTGCTGATGTGGGTGTCGCTGTCGGCAAACACGTACAGCTCGCCACCGCGCGCGCGCACCTCTTGCAGGTTGCTCTTCAGCTTTTCCAGCAACGCGTCGTTGGGCGCCACGGTCACCACGGGCATCTCGGCCGTCACCAGCGCCAGCGGGCCGTGCTTCAGTTCGCCAGCCGGGTAGGCCTCGGCGTGGATGTAGCTGATTTCCTTGAGCTTCAGCGCACCTTCCAGCGCAATGGGGTAATGCAGCCCGCGGCCGAGGAAGAGCGCGTTTTCCTTGCGCGCGAAGTCTTCGCTCCAGGCAATGATCTGCGGCTCCAGCGCCAGCACTGCCTGCAGCGCCACGG
>Ga0105048_10017595_pt1 | contig 11025 bp, 10 predicted proteins | sample MAT05_FD_78382 | JGI IMG/M metagenome (GOLD analysis project Ga0105048, IMG submission 78382) | Freshwater microbial communities from Lake Fryxell liftoff mats and glacier meltwater in Antarctica - MAT-05 | ecosystem: Environmental > Aquatic > Freshwater > Ice > Liftoff microbial mat | place...
CCGACCGGTTCCTGTTCGCCGGCTTTCCGCCTGCCAAGACCGCCGGCCGAAAGGCCCTGTTCCAGGAGCTGGCGCCCCTGAAGGCGACTTTGATCTTCTTCGAAGGCGGCTCGCGCCTGGCCGCCAGCCTCAAGGACATGGCGCAGGTGTTTGGCCCGCGCGAAGCTGCGGTGGCGCGCGAACTGACCAAGCTGTTCGAACAGTGCATTCGCGGCTCGCTGAACGAATTGGCCGCTGATCCGCGGATGCAGAAGCCCAAGGGCGAGATCGTCGTGCTGGTCGGTCCCGGCTCGGAGGCCGACGCCACCGACGCCGAGGTGGACGCGGCGTTGCGCGCGGCCCTGGAGGACGCCGGGCCGGCCGAGGCGGCGTCCCAGGTGGCCAAGGCCCTGGGCCGGCCGCGGCGCGATCTTTACCAGCGCGCCCTGGCGTTCAAAGGGGCGACCGAGGCCGACGAATGATCGGGCGGCCAGCGGGCGCCGGCCTTCGGGCGCTGCGCCGCGCCCGGGGGCGAGCGGCCCGGGTCGCGGGGCGCAGGAGCGAAATTTTGGCCGCCCTGATCCTGATGGCCAAGGGATACCGGATCCTCGGCTTCCGCCTGAAGACGGCTCATGGCGAGATCGACCTGCTGGCTCAGCGCGGTCCGGTGCTGGCGGTGGTCGAGGTCAAGCGCCGCGCCACCATCGACCAGGCGCTGCACGCCGTCGACAGCGTGCAGCGCCAGCGGCTGCAGAGGGCGGGAACGGCTTTGGCGGGACGCCGCAGCGGGCTGAAAGGCCTGATCGTACGTTTGGACCTAATCGCACTGGCCCCACGCTCTTGGCCCCGTCATATTGCAGGCGCCTGGGGCGAGGCTGATCGGCGGTTGTAGCACGCTGGAGAACCGATGACCCGCAATCAGGCAGAGCGCGTGCTGACCGAAGCCGGCGAGACCGACGAGGGCCATTTCCCCCTCTTCGAAGCCGCTATCGCCTGCGCCATCCACGAAGACCCTGCCCGCGACCCCGAGCCCGCGCGCGGCTTGATGGATCAGATCGTGGAGAGGCTGGCGGGACGGCTGGCCTCCGAGGCGCCGGAAGAAGCCCTGGCCGAGACCCTGTGCGGCGACTTCCAGTTTTCCGGCGATCTGCTGACCTTCGAGGACCCTGCCAACACCGACGTGCTCTCGGTGGCGGCGCGCCGCAAGGGCATCCCTGTCGCCTTGGGCATCTTCTACTTGGAAGCTGCAGCCCGGTGCGGCCTGACGGTTCAGGGGGTCGATTTTCCGGGCCACTTCCTGCTTCGCGTCGAGACCGTGGAGGGTCCCCTGGCTCTGGACGCCTTCAGCGAGGGCCGGGTGGTGCTTCCGTCGGAACTCACCCGCCGGGCGCTGCGCGCGGGGCTGACCCCCGATGTCGCCGACCGCCTCGATATGCTCATGGCCCCGGTCAAGGCCCGGTCGGTGCTGATCCGCCTACAGAACAACATCTTCGCCCGCGCCCAGCATCAGGGCGATTTCGAGCGCGCCGAACGATCGGCCCTGCGCCGGGCGCTGCTGGACCCTGGCGACCACCGGCCCTGGCTCGACGTGGCCGCCGCCCGTGAGGGCCAGGGCGCCCTTGCCGGGGCCCTGGAAGCCCTCAGCCGCGCCCAGCAGTTGGACGGCGGCGCAGCCATCGCCGCCCGCGCCGCCCGCGAGCGGGTGCGGATGCAACTGAACTAGACGCCTGTGCGGTTTCGATTGCGGCGACTGCGCCGACACCCTACCTCCGGTCACCTGACGCGCGGAGCCCAGCCATGACCTTGAAGGTCGCTGTTCAAATGGATCCCGTCGAAGGGATCAACATCCAGACCGACACGACCTTCCTGATGATGGAGCTGGCGCAGGCGCGCGGCCACAGCCTGTGGGTCTATCAACCCGAATGTCTGGCCTTTGAGGACGGCAAGGTCTTCGCGCGCGGCCGCAGCGTGCAACTGCGGCGCAGCGTCGGCGACCATCACACCCTGGGCCCCCAGGAAATCCGCGACCTGGCGGAGATGGACGTCGTGCTGATGCGGCAGGATCCGCCCTTTGACATGGCCTACATCACCGCCACCCACTTTCTCGAAGCGATCCATCCGCAGACCCTGGTGGTCAACAATCCCGCTGAGGTGCGCAACGCGCCGGAAAAGCTGTTCGTGACCAGCTTCCCCGGCCTGCAGCCGCCGACCCTGATCACCTCCGATGTGGAGGCCATCCACGACTTTCGCGCCCGCCACGGGGACATAGTCCTCAAGCCCCTCTACGGCGGCGGCGGATCGGGCGTGGCGCGGCTGAAGGCGGACGATCCCAATCTCGGCGCTCTGATGGAGCTGCACGCCATGATCGGCCGGGAGCCGATGATCGCCCAGAAATTCCTGCCGGCGGTCTCGGCCGGGGACAAGCGGGTGCTGCTGGTGGACGGCGACCCGGTCGGCGCGATCAACCGCGTCCCCGCCGATGGGCAGGTCCGCTCCAATCTGCGGGTGGGCGGGCGCGCCGAGGCCGTGGAACTCACCGCCCGGGACAAGGAGATCTGCGCGATCATCGGCCCGGAACTGAAGAAGCGCGGCCTCCTGTTCGTGGGCATTGACGTGATCGGGGACTATCTGACCGAGATCAACGTCACCTCCCCCACCGGCGCCCAGCAGCTGAAGACCTTTACGGGGATCGACGCCGCAGCGATTTTGTTCGACCGCATCGAGGCTATCAGAGCCGGCGGCTGAGCCTCCACGCAGCCCACGCGCCTCCCAGCGCCAGGGGCGTGGCTGCGGCGAAAACCCAGAATCCGGCCCGCGCCGCGGCGCCGCCCTCCGGGCCCCCGGCGAACCCCGACAGATTGGCGGCCGCGCCGGCCAAGGCGGCGCCGGCGGCGCAGCCTGCCTGGAACACCGCGCCCAGGGCCGACGAGCCTATGGCCCGCTCGTCGTCGGCCAGGTCGCCCAAAATCCGGGCGCTGATGAAGCCCCACGACAGGCCGAAGCCGACCCCTTGAACCGCGATCAGGGCGATGATGACGGCCATCGGTGCGTGGACGAGGGCCCAGCTCTGGCCGATCACCCCGATCAGGATGCAAAGCCCCCCCAGGGCGATGAACCGGTCGCCAAGGCGACGTCCGGCCTTTGACGCCGCCATGGCCGCGGCGGTCCAGGCCAGGGCCTCGGCAGCCACCACATAGCCGGCCTCCAGCGGCGAAAGGCCCCGAACGGCCTGAAGCACCGCCGGTCCGTAGACCGACAGCACCACCCCGGCGGCCGGCAGCAGGAACAGGGCCGCGTAGCCCTGGCCGACCGCGGTGGACAGATCGCCCGCCCGCCGCGGCAGCAGCTGCACCCGCGCCCGTGCGTCGATGCGCAAGGCGACCAGCAGCAGCACTACTCCCAGGGCCCCCGCGGCCGCCGCCGCGGCCAGGGTTTTCATCAGTCCGGCCGCCGCCAGGGCCCCGACGGCGCCGGTGAGCACCGCAGTCTGCAGCGCAGGAACCCCCGGCGCGTTCGCCTGCTTGCCGGCCTTGTTCAGCAGAACGGCCGCGGCGGCCGAGAACACGATCGCCTGGGCCCCGAAAGCCCAGAACGCGCCGCGCCAAAAGCCGGCCTCGGCAAACAGCCCGCCAACGAGCGGGCCAATGAAGGTCGCCCCGCCCCACACCGCGGCCAAGGCGGCCAGCACCTTGACCAGATGCCGCTCGGGGAACACTGCGCCGATGACCACATAGCCGAACCCGCTGATCCAGCCGCCGCCCAGGCCCTGAATCAGCCGGCCGGCCAGGAACAGTTCGATGGTCGGCGCCCAGGCGCTGAGCACGCAGCCGGCGCCGTAGATTAGCCCGGCCGCCACCGTCGCGATGCGCACGCCGAGCAACTCGGCCAGCCGCCCGGCCGTCGCCCCCGCAAGGATGCAGCCGGTATAGAAGCCAGCGATAGCCCAGCCGAAGTAGGCGTAGCCGCCCAGGTCAGCGCCGACGCTTGGCATGATCGTCGCCGTCACCAGAGCATCAGCGGCGTGCAGCCAAGAGCCCAGGCAGACAAGAGCGAAGGCCGGCAGGCGCCCGCCGGCGAGGATGTCGCGCCAGCGGTGATCGGGGGCCTCGGTCATCGGTTTCTCATAGCGGGGCGCAGGCTCTCTAGCGTTCATTTTTACGGTCTCGCTGCAACTCCTGGGAAAAGGCGGTTGAATAGCTTGGCCTTTATCAATCCGTCGCGGGAGCGACACAAAGGTGTTCATCTTCCTGAATAGTTCTATATTTGTTCTTGATCCGGGCCGCATGTTCTGGTTGGCTTGTGGATAAGTGACGCAGTGGGACGGGGGCGGGCGATGGTGTCGCGAGTGGTCACGGTGGCGTTCGAGGGGGTCGACGCGCGCCGGGTCGAGGTCGAAACCCAGATCGGCGGAACCCCGGTCTATTTCGCCGTCGTGGGATTGGGCGATAAGGCCGTGGCGGAGAGCCGCGAGCGGGTGCGGTCCGCCTTCGCGGGCCTTGGACTGGCCCTCCCCTTCCAGCGCATCGTGGTCAACCTGGCCCCCGCGGACCTGCCCAAGGAAGGCAGCCATTACGACCTGCCTATCGCCCTGGGGATCATGGCGGCGATGGGGGTGATCCCTAACGACAGCTTGAACGGTTGGATGGCGGTCGGCGAGTTGGGCCTGGACGGGCAGATTGCCGCCGTGTCCGGGGTGCTGCCGGCCGCCGTTGCGGCGGGGGCCATGGGGCTGGGACTGATCTGTCCCGAAGCCAATGGCCCTGAGGCGGCGTGGGCGGGCGAGACCGCGATACTGGCGCCGCGCTCGCTGATCGCCGTGGTCAATCACTTCCGCGGGACGCAGATGATGGGGGCGCCCCAACCGGGTCCGATGCTGGACGGGCCCGCCGCCCCCGACCTGCGCGACGTCAAGGGCCAGGAGGCGGCCAAGCGGGCCCTGGAGATCGCCGCCGCGGGCGGGCACAACCTCTGTTTCGTGGGTCCGCCGGGCTCAGGCAAGTCCATGCTGGCACAGCGATTGTCCGGGCTCCTGCCGCCCCTGTCTTCGGCCGAACTGCTGGAGACCTCCATGGTTCACTCCATGGCCGGGCTGATCGCCAAGGGCGCCCTGACCCGCCGACGCCCGTTCCGCGCGCCCCATCACTCGGCCAGCATGGCGGCCCTAACCGGCGGCGGGGCCAAGGCCAGGCCGGGGGAGGTGTCCCTGGCTCACAACGGGGTGCTCTTTCTGGACGAGCTGCCGGAGTTCAGCCGGCAGTCGCTGGACAGCTTGCGGCAGCCCCTCGAGACGGGGGATGTGATCGTCGCCAGGGCCAATCACCACATCCGCTATCCGGCCCGGGTCCAGCTCGTCGCCGCCATGAACCCGTGCCGCTGCGGTCACGGGGGCCTCGGCCGCGGGGCTTGCGGCCGCGCCCCGCGCTGTCAGAAGGACTATCAGGGCAAGGTCTCCGGCCCGCTGATGGACCGCATCGACCTGCAGATCGAGGTTCCGCCCGTCTCCGCAGCCGACCTAGCCCTGCCTCCGCCGTCCGAAGGCACCGCCGAGGCCGCCGCCCGCGTGGCGACCGCTCGCGATCTGCAGATGGAGCGGGGATGCCTCAACGCCCGCGCCGAGGGCGGGGTTCTAGAAACCATCGCCGCCCTGGACGGCCCGGCCCGCGCCCTGCTGACCCGCGCAGCGGAGGCCGGCGGCCTCACCGCCCGCGGCTGGACTCGGACCCTGAGACTCGCGCGCACCATCGCCGATCTGGAGGCCTGCGCCGAGGTGCGCCGGGTCCATGTCGCCGAGGCGCTGATCTATCGGCGGGCGGGCTTGGAGGGTGTCGCCGCCCCGGCCTCTATGCCTGACCGCTAACGCCGCAGCTCGGCAATCATCTCGTCCAGCCCCGCCAGGGTCATGGGGAACATCCGCCCCGCCATCAGCTCGCTGATCATCCCCGTGCTGTGGGTGTGCGGCCAGTGCGCCCGGGGGGCCGGGTTCAGCCAGGCGGCGCGGCGGAAGTGGCCGGTCAGGCGCCCGAGCCAGACCGAGCCAGGCTCCTCGTTCCAGAAGTCGATCGCCCCGCCCCGCTGGGTGATCTCGTAGGGGCTCATGGCGGCGTCGGCGACGAAGATCAGGCGGTAGTCGGGCCCGTAGGTGCGCAGGATCTCCAGGGTCGACACCCTGGCGTCGCCGCTGGCCTTCCACACCGTGTCATAGACGCAGTTGTGGAAATAGAAGTGCTCCAGGTGCTTGAACTCCGACCGCGCCGCGGAGAACAGTTCGGACGTCGCCTTGACGTGGCTGTCCATCGACCCGCCGACGTCGAGGAACAGCAATACCTTCACCGCATTGCGCCGCTCCGGCGTCATCCTCAGGTCGAGCAGGCCGGCGTTTCCCGCCGTCGCGCGCACCGTGCCCTCCATGTCCAGCTGGGTCGCGGCGCCCTGGCGGGCGAACCGCCGCAGCTTGCGCAGGGCGAGCTTCAGGCTGCGGGTATTGAGCTGCACCCCGTCGTCGAGGTCCTTGTATTCGCGCTTGTCCCAGACCTTGACCGCCCGCCCGTGGCGACCCTGTCCGCCGATGCGCACCCCCTCGGGGTTGTAACCGCCGTGGCCGAACGGCGAGGTCCCGCCCGTGCCGATCCATTTGTTTCCGCCGTGATGCGCCTCGTCCTGCTCGGCCAAGCGCTGCTTGAGGGTTTCCATCAAGGCGTCGAACCCGCCCAGGGCCTCGATCTGCGCCATCTCCTCCGGCGACAGATGCTTGGCGGCGAGGGCGCGCAGCCAGTCTTCGGGGATTTCGCCCTGGGGGGCGCCCTCCTCCGGCTCCAGCGCCTTGAAATAGATGCCGAACTGCCGGTCGAAGCGGTCGAAGTGGCGCTCATCTTTCACCAGGGCGGCGCGGGCCAGATAGTAGAAATCCTCGGTGCTGAACGACGCCGCCCCGGCCTTCATCGCGCCGATAAGAGAAAGGTGCTCGGTGATGGAGACCGGCACGCCGGACTTGCGAAGGCCGGTGATGAAGTCGGCGAACACGGCCTAGCCGCCGGCGCGCCGCGACAGGAAGGCGATCCGTTCGAACAGATGCACGTCCTGCTCGTTCTTCAGCAGGGCGCCGTGCAGGGGCGGGATCACCAGATGCGGGTCGGACGAGCGCAGCGCCGAAGCCGGCAGGTCCTCGATCATCAACAGCTTCAGCCAGTCGAGCAGTTCGGAGGTGGCCGGCTTCTTCTTGAGCCCGGGCAGCTCGCGCACCTGGAAGAAGACATTGAGCGCCTCGCGCGCGAGCTCGGCCTTGATGTCCGGATAGTGGGCCTGGACGATCCGCTCCATGGTCTCGCGGTCGGGAAAACGGATGTAGTGGAAGAAACAGCGGCGCAGGAAGGCGTCCGGCAGCTCTTTCTCGTTGTTCGAGGTGATGATGATCACCGGGCGATGCCGCGCCGCCACCGTCTGGCGGGTCTCGTAAACGAAGAACTGCATCCGATCGAGTTCGAGCAGCAGGTCGTTGGGGAACTCGATGTCGGCCTTGTCGATCTCGTCGATCAGCACCACCGTCGGGTGATCGGCCTCGAACGCCTCCCACAGCTTGCCGCGGACGATGTAGTTGCCGATGTCGTGGACCCGCTCGTCGCCGAGCTGGCCGTCGCGCAGCCGCGAGACCGCGTCATACTCATAAAGGCCCTGCTGGGCGCGGGTGGTGGATTTGATGTGCCATTCGATCAGCGGCATCCCCAGCGCAGCCGCCACCTCGTGCGCCAGGACGGTCTTGCCTGTACCGGGCTCGCCCTTGATCAGAAGCGGGCGCTGCAGCTGCACGGCGGCGTTGACGGCCACCTCCAGGTCGCGGCCGGCGATGTATTGGGATGTGCTCTTGAAGCGGGTCATGGATCTTCCGGACGGGGTGGCTTAGGGCGCGCGCCTCGGCCATAGCATGAGGGTGCTCGAAGAATCGATCCGTCCCGCCCTCTTAGGCGAGGCCCGCGCCGTACTCGGCCGGGTCTTTGGCCACGCCGAGTTCCGCGGGATGCAGGCCGCGGTGATCGGCGAGGTCCTGGCCGGCCGCAGCGCCATGGCGGTCCTGCCCACGGGCGGCGGCAAGAGCTTGTGCTACCAGATTCCCGCCCTGGTGCTGGACGGGCTCGGCCTTGTGGTGTCGCCGCTGATCGCCCTGATGACCGATCAGGTCGCCGCCTTGCAGCAGTCGGGCGTGGCTGCGGCGCGGCTGGATTCCAACATATCGCTGGACGAACGGGCGGACGTCTGGCGGCGCCTGGACGAGGGGAAGCTCGACCTTCTCTACCTGTCCCCCGAAGGCCTGATGCAGCCGGGAATGCTGGAACGCCTGGCGCGGGGCAGGATCGCCCTGATCGCGATCGACGAGGCGCACTGCGTCAGCCAGTGGGGTCATGACTTCCGCCCGGAATACCGCACCCTCGGCCGGCTGGCGGAGGTTTTCCCCAACGCCCCGCGGCTGGCGGTCACGGCCACCGCCGACGCCCGCACCCGGCAGGATATCCGCACCGAGCTGCGCCTAGACGACGCCCGCGAGTTCGTCGCCAGCTTCGCCCGCCCAGAGCTGCGGCTGTCGGCCGAACGCAAGACCGGCGGCCGCGGACACGGCCGGGTGGTGGAACTGATCAAGGCCCGCCGGGACCGGTCCGGCGTCGTGTACGCCGGATCGCGGGACGGCTGCGACCGGCTGGCCGAACAGCTTGTCGCCGAGGGTGTCCCGGCCCTGGCCTACCACGCCGGCCTAGAGAAGCAGCTGCGCGCCGATCGCCTGACCCACTTCCTCGCCGCCGAGGAAGCGGTGATGGTCGCGACCATCGCCTTTGGCATGGGGGTGGACAAACCTGACGTACGCTACGTCATTCACGCCGATCCCCCCGCCTCGATCGAAGCCTATTGGCAGGAGGTCGGCCGGGCGGGGCGCGACGGCGAGCCGGCCGAGGGGATCACCCTCTATGGCCCCTCGGACCTGGCCTGGGCCCTGCGCCGCGTGGAAGGGCGCGAGGTGTCGGACGTCGTCAAACAGGTGCAGGTGCGCAAGGCGCGCCAGTTCTACGCCATGCTCGATGGGACCGGCTGCCGCCCGGCGGCGGTGCGTCGCTATTTCGGAGAGACCGAGGTAGAGCCCTGCGGCGTCTGCGACCTCTGCCTCACGCCCCGGGTCGCCGTCGACGCCACCTTGGCGGCGCAGAAGGCCCTGTCGGCGGTGCATCGTCTCGGCGGCCGATTTGGGCGCGGCCGGATCGTCGACCACCTGCTCGGCAAGACCAAAGACCCTCAGCCGTCCGAGACCGCCCTGTCGACCTTCGGCGTGGGCCGAGAGTTCAGCCCCGCGGGGTGGCGCGACCTGATCGACCAGCTGTTGTTCGAGGGACTGTTGCGTGAGGACCCAAACGAGGGCCGCCCGCTGATCGCGCTGGGCGACGCGGGCGCGGTGCGCGCGGTCTACCGGGGCGAGACCCAGGTGCAGCTCGCCCGGCAGCCAGAAGCTCATGACGCATCGACCCGGTCGGGCCGCCCCCGCAGGCGCAGCCGCGAGGCCGAGGCTGCGCTCGGCGCCGAGCAAAGGCCGCTTTTCGAGGCCCTGCGCGGCTGGCGCCGGGAACAGGCGGCCGAACAGGCGGTGCCCCCCTATGTCATCTTCAACGACCGGTCCCTGATGGAGATCGCCCTCTTGCGCCCGGCGACCCTGGACGAGCTCAGCGGGGTCGGCGGGGTCGGGCAGAACAAGCTGGAGCGTTACGGCGCGGCGGTGTTGAAGGTGGTCCGGGAGAACTGACCCTAACGGGTCAGGCAGACCACGCGCGCCACACGCAGGTCCCGGCGCAGGCTGTCGGCGACCCGGCCGTAATTCTCGACATTGACCGCCTCGCCGCGGGCGACGGTTGATGGCTTCACCCCGGCGCCCGCCAAGGCTGTGCGCAGGGTCTCCGGCGAGACGCTGTAGATGCGCCCGCGGCGGGGCGCCTCGGCCAGGGTCAGGCCGACCACCTGACCAGAGGCGTCCAGGACCGGCGCGCCGGAAAGGCCGTCCAGCATTCCTTCCAGACCGTCAGTCCGCCCCACCTCGGTCCAGGCCATCACCGGACGTGCGCTCGCCCCGCGACCGGCGCCGGCCAGCTCGTCGGCGCCCAGCAGGCGTGAGGCGGCCTCGCCGGGGGCGCCCTGAGGAAAGCCCGGATGGAAGCCGCGGTCGCCGGAACGCACATCCGCGGACCTGCCCAGCGGCAGGGCGGGCGCGCCGCCCTGGGTCTTGAGCACCGCCACATCCAGAAGCGGGTCGATGATCGCCTGGGCGGCGACGCCCCGGCCGGGCGCAACCACCACGGCCACCTGGCCGCAGCCTTTGAGGACGTGGGCGGCGGTGAGCCAAACCCCGGAGTCCGACACGGAGAAGGCCGTGCCCGATCGCGGCTGAGTCTGGCGCGGCAGCGTGACGATGCGGGCAGGATCGAAGGGCAGGAAGGCTGACAGGGGCACCCCCGCTTCGCCGGGTACCGGCGGCGGGGCCTGCGGCGCGTCAGCGCGCTCCTGGCGACCGACTGCGGCGACCAGCAGGGCCAGCACCGCGGCCACATAGATCAGCCAGTCGGGCAGGCGGGGAAAGTGCATGCCGCGCGATCAGCCCGCCAGGGCGGCGCAGAAGGCGATGGCCACCGCAAGCTTGGCGGCCACCAGCAGGACGGCGGCGGCGACCTCGCCGTCCTGGGCGCGCTGAGGCAAGCCGGTAAGGAACAGGTCGACGAGGCGGAACACCAGCAGTTGCACGGCCGTGACCCCCGCGCCCCACAGGGCGATCTCGATGGTGGAGGTGGATGCGGACAGGGACGCCGACAGGGGCAGGGCCAGGCCTACCAGGACGCCGCCGTAGGAAACCGCCGCCGCCGCGTTACCCTCGCGGATTTGCTGGATCTCCTTATAGGGCGTCAGCAGGGCGTAGATGGCCGCCCCGGCGACCAGCAGCAGCAGAGTGATCCCCGCATGGAGCAAGGTGGTGGGAAATCCGGTGGCGAAGGCCTGGACTTCGGGAGACATGGACGGGCCTCACAA
>Ga0105048_10017596_pt1 | contig 11025 bp, 8 predicted proteins | sample MAT05_FD_78382 | JGI IMG/M metagenome (GOLD analysis project Ga0105048, IMG submission 78382) | Freshwater microbial communities from Lake Fryxell liftoff mats and glacier meltwater in Antarctica - MAT-05 | ecosystem: Environmental > Aquatic > Freshwater > Ice > Liftoff microbial mat | place...
CTCAATTAAGCATTAGCATTTATTTAAATGAAGATAGTGAAGCATTAAGAGCACTTGCAATTGCTTCAATAAAACAACAATTGCCAGCACATAAAACTCCCAGCTATTATTATTTTGAAGAAAGAGATTAAATAAGACCGTTATCAATTTAAATTATAGTGTTGGTTGATAAAAGATATGGTAAATAAAAATTGTGCCCCGGTGGCCGGCAGCTATACCATGGTGGTTGGTTTAAAGAGGAAATACCAGTCGCCTAAATGAGAAAAAGCACTCTTCATAGTATTGACCGTTTCAATATTACTTACCTGGTCGGCGTCACCGCCAAACACTGACCCGAAAATTATGAACGCCAGAACAATAAGTGAACCCATTCCTTGCTTCTTGTAAATTTTAGCAAACTCAATCAACAATAAAAGAAAGAGCGGCTGGTAGTCTCCCACGGTAAGACGATAAACCTTCCTTCCATCTACCTGCACCATTTACAGTATTATGTCCGTGTAATCTTTGGACTTCGCTTTGTTAGGCAAGCTCGTCCACACATCTTCTGCCTGATAGTGATCGCGTGGCTCGGGCCGGAATTTTGCCGCCAGCTTCCTTCAGATTCCACTTTGCAGTGAACACCCTTGCTCCTGGCTAATGGTTGGCGATCACATACCCCCATAACAGACTTTCACCGTCAAGTTTATCGCCATGCGTGGCACACCCAAAAAAAGGCGGCATTATTGCTAATGCCGCCAACTATTATAAAGTAACTGTATTACTGTTTGCTAATGGTTATTCCTTGATCACTTTAACCGAGCGAATGGTTTTGCCTTCCCTGTAGCGAAGCGTGTACACGCCGGCGGGAATAGCACGCAGGTCAATGGTGGTTTGTGGAGTGATGAGTTGAACCGTTTTCAGAACAATCCCGCTTACCGTTACAATATCAACCGAAGTGTTTAACATTGAATTGCCGGCCACTATCACCAATCGATCTTTTACGGGATTGGGATATACCTTCACTAAAATATTGGTTGACTCCATCACTGCGCTTACAATGGGAGAATAACTCAGCTTGCCGGAGTTGTTGATTAATTTCAACCGGTAAAAGGTTTTGCCAATAAAAGGTTTTTCATCCACGATGTTATAGGAAGAAGGCACTCCCTTTGCAGCTACTGAAGCCAGGAAACTAAAGGCAGTACCGTTGCTGCTTTTTTCAACCTCATACACATCACCTGCGGCTTCGTCCAGGCTGTTCCAATGCACCTGGTTGCGCGTACCGATATTGCGGGCGGTAACCGTGCCAAGCGAAATATCCAGCACTGAGCCACTAACACTGTAAAAGGAAAGTGTTGATGACACTTCATTTGCCAGCACCACGATACCAATACCAGTGGGTGAATTGGCAGCATCAATGTAAATGATACCTTCCGAGCCATTGTCTCCACCATAGGTTGCCACCGTTCTTGTATTTTTATAATCAACAAACAGCGGGCTGGCCGGGTCGGTGATATCATACACCAAACAGCCACCAATCCTTTCCAGCGCTACAAACGCATATATCCTGCCGGCAATTTCAGTAACGACAATGCCCTCGGGTTCCGGGCCTTTATCATCACTCCGGTTTTTTAAGGTATTGTTGGAATTACTTGCATTGAATATCGCACCAAAAACCGGGTGTTTGGATATAATGAGTTCCAGTTCCGAACCACTATCCCAAACCAACGCCCCGGTGGTAGCGTTCCAAATTGAAATAGAACGGCCGCCATAGGCATGTCTTTCATCAAAGCCGCCGTCATTGTCGGTATCGCCCGAGGCAGTGGTAATATTTAACCGTCCGATATTTGCTTTTAATGCATCCGCATAAGGGAACTTGACAGGGTCTAACACATAAGCAGCTGAGCTAACCCGTAATCCCTCGTTGAATGCATTATATTCCCGCTGGTCACCTTCGTTGGCGGTTACATAATACGCTTGTCCGCCTACAACATACGACGCGATAGCATCCGGCATATAAACGCCTCTTACGGGCCAGTTGGCTATTTCAACAACACCCCCCTGGTCACTGATGTCAAGGGCATTGGCAATGGCACTGTAATCTTTTGTTCCAAGCGGCCGGATAGCGGTGACGGTACCAGTTGTTAAATTAATCACGGCAATGGCATTGTTTTCCTGGCAGGTTACATAAGCAGTTTGATCATCGGCAGATAGGGAGATATACTCTGGTTCCATATCCTGGGCCACCGTGGCATTTAAACCGAAAATACGTACGCCCGATGCTTTTAAAGCAACAGCCTGCGCATTGAAAGCACCAAAGCCGGCGGTTGTAACGGCAGCCTGTGTGATACCCGCAACGCCCCCGCTGATATCAATAATTGAAACGGAGCCTTCCGGGTCTACCGTATAATCAGAAGAAGGCTGCCCTTCATTCGCCGTAAGTACTTTGGTACCCGCTTTGGTAAAGGTGATCATATCGGGCATGGCACCTACCGTTACCTGGCTGATAAATGCGCCATTCACATCAAAGAACACAACTTTACCGGGCAATTCTGGAACAGCGTTTTCGATGGCCGCAGCAACGATGCCATTTTTTACGGCAATTGAATTTATGCCACCGTAAGTAGCCATTGATATGGAACTGATCACTGTTGCCGCCGCAGGATTGCTGAAGTTCACAATATCAATTTTTCCGCCGATTGAATTTGCAATAAACAGGCGTTGGGTTGTTGGATCGTGTGCTACAATTTCAGCCGAATTGCTGCCCGCTGCCCCATTACTAAAGGAGGCAATATGGTTTAGGACAATGGATTGATTTGCAGTTGGTGCCTGTTTATCATTATCCGTAATTACCACGGTGAAATGATTGGAAGCCGCAGGTGGCATGCTTACATTAACCGGGTTAGTAAAACGCACGATGAAGTATTCCGCATTTTCAGGCAATGCATCATTATTGATGGTAATACTAATAACAGCATTAACATTGTTGGCGTTGGCTACCCAATTGTAGGTCATGGAAGCAGGCAGGATGTAATCGGCGCCCCCTGTTGCAGTAGAAATTGGCAGCACTTCAATATCAATGGATGAAGGAAGGCTTCCTCCACCTTGTATATTCGCAGTTATATTTACCGTAGCGGTAGTTTCTCCAACCGTCGTTTTGGTGCCAACAAAATTGACAGTTGCCTGAGTAGGTGTAAAGGCTGGCGCCGGATAAACCCCTGGTGTGGCCCGAACGATGCCCTGGGCTGGTTGTGGTGTTACCAGGTTTTGCGGTACCGCCCAGTTGGTACCAGCATTATTGTCAGCACCCGCATTGTTTAGCTCAAAAGAATAACCATACACACCCACTGGTGCGGCTGGCCAGTTATTTATACCTACAAAGTACGCAACACTATCTACCACCTGGTTCAATGAATTCCGAATCACCAGGATATCGTCTGAGGAGCCCAGCCCGTTTAATATAGTGTAAACAGGGGTAACGCCCAGGATAGTGGCGGCTGTAGTGGGACTGGTAGCAAACAGTGCGGTACTTCCTGCAGCAAGGGTCACCTCAGGAAAATTACCGGTTGTTCCATTCGTCCATTTTAACCCACCTAAATTAACTGCGCCGTTGCCTGCATTAAACACTTCAATCATTTCAATATCATTGGGTGAATGAATGATTTCGGTGATCACCAATTGAGGCAGGGACGCATTGAATACCCGGTTGAAATTTGTTGCAACCATTGTATTTAAAGCGGCGTCTTGCAGGTTGGTTACGGATATCACATATGGTTGTCCATTTACCAAGGGGGCATGGGTTAAAAAAACAGTGTCACCGCTTGCCGAGAGCAGTGCCGCGCTTACGGTTAAGGAGGGACTGAAAACGTAATTGGAAGGATTGGTGGCGCTAACTGCCGTTACCATTTCACTAAATTTAACAAAGGAGGTTGTAGGTGAAGTCACCTGGAATGACTGGGCAACGGGTGGCGTTACATCAGCGCCCATGGCTGTTCCGGCAACGGTAACCATATCGAATCGCCAGGTACCTCCGGTTGCATAGTTACTACCTGTGTTGGAAGCGGCATAACCGGTGGCAGCAGGATCGAAGGCAGCAACTATTCTAAAGGCTGCGTTTGGATTGTTATTCAACGCACTAACAGAAGTGAGGTTATACGATCGGGCAAACCAGGCGTCTCCGCCCGTTGCACCGTCAATGGCAAAATCAACCCACAGGGGTGTACTTGCGGTAACGTCGGTGGTATATTGAAACTGTGCATGCCGGGGCGCTGTATTGCTGTGGCGATGGTCGAAGGAAACAATGATGTTCTGGTAGCTCACCAACGAAACAGCCAATTGTATCCCAGCTGTTTTGTTGTTAGTGCCCTGGGCTGGCCAACCCGTAAGTCCCCAACCCGTATTATCTGTAGTCGCGGGGTCGGATGATCCACCATTTGCAGCACCAGATGCAAAAGAAGCAGCAGGGCCACCAATGGTTGCAATGGTACCTGAACCAACAGACGGTATAGTGATGCCGGTTGCCGTACTATTATCAGCTACTGCAGAATTAAAATTCCATTGCGCGATTGTTTGTGCCTGCGTATGGTGAACTAATAGGGATAAAAGTGTAGAAAAAATAATCCAGGTAAATTTTTTTTGCATAATGGCTTTTTAGGCAGCAAAAATGCATTACTGGTTTTGAGAAATTGTCAAAGCATGATTATCAAAACATGAACAAATTGATAATAAATTGTAATCTTTTATTATCCCCTTTGATCATTCCCCTATTTTTATTATATATATATTATTAAAACCTAAATGCACCCGGTATTTATTTTTAAAAGAAGCCGGTTAATAATTTGATAACAGTGGCATTTTATAAAATGACCTTATCTTCTTCCTATGGAAATCATTTTACCTGTTTTAGGTGGCTTAGGATTATTCCTGTTTGCCCTAACAAACCTTTCAGACACACTACAAAGCATTATTGGCGGTAACGCAAAAAAATGGATTGGCAAATTAACTACCAACCTGGTTACAGCAATTATTACGGGCACCATCATTACCGTGGTGCTGGATTCATCTTCAGCAGTCATCATCATGACGATTGTGCTGGTTAAAGCCGGTGCACTCAGTTTCAGACAGTCGATGGGTATTGTGTTAGGGGCGAATATTGGAACCACATTTTCAAGCCAGCTAATAGCGTTGAACATTGGGCAATACTCGCCGGTGCCAATTATCCTTGGCCTTGTACTGAGTTTTGTTTCCCGTTCCGAAAATATTTCCAAAACAGGAAAAAGCATCCTGTATTTTGGCATTTTATTTTTTGGGCTATATACCATGGAAAGAGCCGTAGAGCCGTTGAAGGAAGATGCCCGATTTGTATTTTGGATGACAAAGCTGGATAGCCCGGTAACGGGTGCAGGAGCCGGCGCCATCGTCACATTAATCATCCAGTCTTCTTCGGCTACGGTGGGCATGGTAATTACTTTAGCCAAGAAAGGATTACTTAGCCTGGGTGCGGCCATTGCAGTGATGCTGGGCGCAGAGTTGGGCACCTGTGCAGATACCCTGCTTGCTACCATCCGGGGTGACCGGTCATCTATTAAAACAGGGCTGTTTCATTTATCTTTTAACGTAATCTCGATAGGTATCGGCCTGCTGATTTTCCCCTGGTTTGTCAAGCTGATTGAAACGGTTTCGGGCAGTGCCAGCCTCGAACAAAAAGTGGCCAATGCGCATATGATATTTAACATAGCAGGCGTCCTCTTGTTCCTTCCGTTTGTACCATTGATTGAAAAAATATTAAACAGGGCATTACCGGAACGAAATCTTCAAAAGCCTTACCCGGTGTAAATCCATTCACAGTGTTAACAGTTGGGAAGCGACCATCATTCTTCAGTATTAAATAATTGTTTAGTTTTTACTACTAGTAAAAAGTGATGACTTAAATAAACAACTTTGCTTATTTGTCACCGCCTTTGCTAACTGATAGTATCAACCATGGAGCACGCTTTTTCATCCTCCTTTTTTCCCGTTGTTTACGAGAAAGGTATTAGTCGTGGCAATATATATACCCTTCTGCGCAACCGTGAACGCGCAACTGCCCGTGACAATTCCATTTATTACCGGCATGAATGAACTGGCGGAGCGAAAGCCTGATTCTGCTTTAATCTACTGGCAGGAAAAAATGACCGGCTTTCGGTTAAAAAAAAAAGAACTTGCCGGCGAAGCGAACTGCCTCCAGCAAATGAGTCGTTTACGCTATCATTTAGGGAACTATTCCACCGCTATTGAGAAATTACTTTCTGCCGATAAAATATACAGGACGGCACAAGATATTATTGGGAAGAAGGCGTTGCCTGAAAATATTAACCTGCTGGGAACGGTATGTTATTCTAATCAGCAACCTGCCAAAGCGATGCGCCAGTTCCGGAAACCCCTTGCCATTTTTTCGCTTAATCATCATTACCCGGGCATGGCCACCACCTATGCAGCCATCGGCCACATGTATGAAAAACAACAACGGCATGACAGTGCGTTTCATTTTGCAAAGATTGCCAAGCAATTCGCCCTTTTAAGCGGGGATATCAGCATACAGCATCAATCAATGAAAACATCGGCAGTATATATGAATATCTCCGCCAATATTACCCGGCCAGGTAATTTTTTTAATCTATCACTATTTCAGTAAAAACAAACGGATAACTTCTTGAGACGCATTGGGGTCATTAATAACCTGGGTGATATTTATCAGAAACAAGGGAATTACCAGCAGGGGCTTCGGTATTCACACCAGGCAACGACCATGGCAACCAGTTTTAAATCGATGTACCAATTGCAAAGTGCCTACAGGAATATGGGTCAGCATTTCGCCTTACTGAAGCAATATGACAGTGGTTATTTCTACTTTGAGAAGAGCAGAACACTCGTGCAGCAATTATATACCACGGAAAGCAGCCGCCAGATAGCGCACAGGAAACCTTGTTCGAAACAGAAAAAAAGAACATTGAAACAGACCGGTTACAGGCAGATAAAAAGGCGAATATTCTCCTGAATATTGCGGCAGGCGGATTACTGTTATTGCTTACGTTGTTAGGAGCCGTTATTATAAGCCGGCAGCGCCTCAAGATCAAAGTGGAGCGGGCGTTTAATGAGCGCAACCAGCAAGCCTTCACACCACAAAAGGGCCTGGTGGAATCTGAATTGCAGCGGCAACAACTCATGGAAGAAAACCTGCAGCGGGCGTTGCAGAGTAACGGTGCAGAACTATCGACCCACATCCTTCGCCTGATCCAAAAAAATGAGGTGATGGAATCCATCAGGACCGGGCTATCTGAAATTATTAAAGAGGAAAAAAGGGATCAGAAAAAACAGGTGAACAGCTATTGGAGCAGATCAACACCAGCTTTTCGCAGGATATTTACTGGGAACAATTCAGGCTCATATTTGACCAGGTGCTTCCATCTTTTTTTACCTGTCTTTCGCAACATCATCCTGCTTTAACGGCGGCCGATTTAAGGTTGTTATCGCTAATAAAAATGAATGTAGGCACACCCAACATATCCACCCTGCTGGTAATTACTCCCGATAGCTTGCGCGTAAACCAGGCGTTATGCGGGGATTTTATACAATTGGGCAATCTAACCAGCGGATGTGTTTGCTTGGGAAGGTTTTACGGAAGACCAGGAAGGGATTGTCATTTACAACAGTACGGAAAGCACAGGGTTTATCCTGGTTTCTGACCAGGGTGCTAATAAAATCCAAATCTTTAGAAGAGAAGGTGAACAATCGAACCCACACCTGCATTCATTGGTAAAAGTGGTAAAAATAGCAGCACAGCATACGGATGGCATCGAAGTAACTTCCATTCCCTTAAATACGCAATTCAAAATAGGCCTTTTTGTAGGCATGAATGATCAACAAAAATTTCACTTTTATACCGCGGAGTTATTGTTGGGAGATAGTTTGATAAGCAAACGGTAAATCGTTTCTGTTGAGGCCGGGGCAGGTTAAAATAAACCTGCTGCTACCTTCCGTTGTTGATACTTTTTCAGTTAACCCTGGCTAAAAAATCGCACCCTTTCCTTAATAAATCGTGCTCACCGGCTCTCTTCTCATCATCCTGGTTGTTGTCTGAAACAAAACTTAACATTGAAATACCTGTTTGTATGTTAATTTTACATTATCATTTTAAAATAAGCAACATGAAAAAACAACCTGAAAAACCTGTAACTACTATTTCTAAAAAAGACATTCGCGCAGCGATTGCAGAGCAACTGCAATCAGCAATTCCCGCGCTTAAAGCGCAAATTGGTAAGAAAAAATATCAAGACCGAATTAAAAAAGCCGCCAAATTACTCATGGACGGCATTAAAATTATGGCACCAAAACCAGTCGCCGGAATTGAAAAACCATCCAAACGAACCACCACTAAGTCAAAGTTGGCTGTTGCTAATTAGCGTGGAATAAAGCCCGCAATTGGTAACATCATTTATGAAAACAACTCCTTCCGGGATGTCTTTCGTGAGGGCACAAGCCACGTTATAGAAAAACGCTTCGTTTATCTATAACATATCGCTTCGTAGTACGCAACGTCCCTGGCTAACACACAAGATTACGCAGGAGACGTTGCTGTGAAGGAGTGTTTCGTGAGGGCACGAACCACGGCCATACCACGGGCATACCACGGCACTGTAACCTTACCATCATCAAACGAAAAAAAGGCTGCTCAATAGAGTCAGCCTTTTAGTCTAGGGTTCAATTGTTGGCAGGGATGTATTGTTATTTTTAAACGGTCGTTTTGGGTGAGGGATAGCAGTGGAAAGCCCGGATCCCGATTCATCGGGAGAGGACTTGTAACGGATAGCCCGGCCCGCAGGGACACCCCCAAATCTTTTTTCAATAAACACCACTAGTAACCTTCATTCTGTACCAGGTATTGAGGAAGGTTAGAGGCGCCATCAATGGCATTTTGAGGAATAGGGAAAATCCTTTTTCGTTTGTCGGTATTGGTTTTCTCTGTCCAGGTGCCTTCGTACTTACCAAAGCGGATCATGTCGGTGCGGCGGGTCATTTCCCAGTAAAATTCAAATCCTCTTTCCCTGAATAACAGGTCGAGGGTGAATGTACCACTGAGTGGGGTTGGTTTCACTGCATAGGCAGTTCTGGCTAAACGTACCGCGTTCACATCAGCCAGTGCACCAGTGGCGTTATTGTTGCGCAATTTGGCTTCGGCACGCATCAGGTAAACATCGGCAAGGCGAATGATTGAGATATCCGCTTCTCCAAAATTTCTCCCGCTGGCGGATTTCCTGCTGAATTCATATTTTTCAACCCGGTAACCAGTAGAGTAGTTACTACCTGCTGTGGTAAAGTTAATCAGCTCTGTAAATTCCACCGGTAGGTTCGGATTACTGCGGGATGCATTGAACAATTTACCCACTTTAAATTTACCATCCGGGCATTTTTCAAACACGCCGTTCCTGCGAATCAACCCAAACTGTTGCCCACGTAAAATACCGCGGTCCATATGAAATTCGGTAACACAGGAATCTCCGGGATTAGTGTAAATAGATATATTTTGTTTGTAGAATCTTGGATCGGCCTGCGCTGGATCAACCGGGTAGGCATTTACCCAGGTGCGGTAAAAATCAGACGTGATGCCGGGTCCATCAGTTCCATTCGCTGCTGGAAAAGCAGTTAGCGGAAACTGGTCGCCGGAAAGAGAAAAATAAGCCAGCCGGTTGTGCCCGTTAAGATCGGCCCGTTGATCTACGGCAAATACCAACTCTTTACTGGTATGATTATTATCACCAAATATGGCAAAATAATCGGCCGAAAGTGCGTACACACCACTGCTGATGATCTTATCACAATTGGAAATTACTTCATTCATGTCTTCTGATGTAAACTGAAAAGCATCCGCATATCGATCACGGTATACGCCGGCATTCAGGTGAAGTTTTGCCAGCAAACCCCAAACACCTGCACGGGTAATTCTACCCGGGCCGGTGGTATTGTCGAGTAATGGCTCCACTGCCGTTAGCTCACTTTTTAAATAGTTAACCGCTTCTGTACCCCGGATGATTTTGGATACGGCACCGGGATCGTCTTTTATAAAAGCGATTCCAAACAAATCAAGACTGACCAGGTTGTAAAAGGCACGCATGGCACGGGCTTCAGCGATATACGTCGGTGCAATGGCGTCGTTATTATTCTTCAATGCAAAAATGGCTGAAACTGATCTTGAAATACCCTGAACAATAATGTTCCAGGTGTTCCGGACATTTGGGTCGGTGGAAGTTGTTTCGTGCCGGTGGAGCGATAAATAGATACCATTGTCACCCCAGTCGGTGCCACCGCGGTATGGCAGAATTGCTTCGTCCGTAGAAATTTCCTGCAGGGCAAAATAGGTAGTATGCTGGTGCAGGTTGGGCAGCAATGCATAAATAGGCGCAATTTGCCCATCCGCAATTTGTCTTTCTGTTAGCCCCCTGGTAGAGAGCGATTCATCCAGCACTTCCTCGTTCAATTTGGTACAACTTGTGGCCAGGAGGACCACTGCACCAAACAGCATTGATTTAAAATATATCCTTTTCATTATTCTATTTTTAGATTAACAGCACAGGTAATTCAAAATTTGATACTTTATTGGGATGGATTAAAAAGATAAATTCAGTCCAACGATAATCGTTCGTGCCTTTGGGTAGCTGAGGTAATCGATTCCGGAAGACAGCACTCCATCGCCGCTCGTGCGGTCGGTATTCACTTCCGGGTCGAAGCCGTCATACTTTGTAATCACGAACAAATTTTGGCCGGTAACAGAAAGCCGTAGCGACTTTGCCCATTCTATGCCAAGGCGGGTGGTATTAAAAGTATACCCCAATGCGGCATTGTTTAACCGTAGGTAGGCACCGTCTTTGAGGTAACGGGTACTGATACCCGCAGCGTTACTGGCAGATTCATCCAGGCTGCCGATGCCTTCGGGTGTTGTATTGATTCCTTTAACCAGGCGGGCTTTATAAAAGAAGCTGTTGGCGGTATTATCATATATTTTATTACCCGATA
>Ga0105048_10017597_pt1 | contig 11024 bp, 7 predicted proteins | sample MAT05_FD_78382 | JGI IMG/M metagenome (GOLD analysis project Ga0105048, IMG submission 78382) | Freshwater microbial communities from Lake Fryxell liftoff mats and glacier meltwater in Antarctica - MAT-05 | ecosystem: Environmental > Aquatic > Freshwater > Ice > Liftoff microbial mat | place...
AAATGGATTTTTTCTTTCCACAAAGAGGCCCCCAGCAAAACGATCTGCAATTGTTTGACAAAATTTTCGGTCATCTCGGCCTCTAGCATGGGCTGGTCGGGCGGCAGGTCCAGAACCTCTGGCGCTGCGGCCAACATGGTGGTCACGATCAGGCCGCAGACCATTTGCAGACTGGCGGTGGACAACTCTTTGTATGCGCCCAAGCGTCGAAAGTCTTGGGCCATCTCGTTGGTGAAATGTGCCACTTCGTTGCGTATGGCCATGCGCAGGATTCGGCTGCCGCCCGAGCGTTCGCTGGATACGAATAAAAAAAGCAGCCGGTTTTCGACCACGTAGTGGCGGTAGACCTGCACCGAGCGGCGCACGATGTCGGTATCGGTCGCGTCGGTTTGGCGTGCCTCACGCAGCAGGCGGCGCAGCGCGATGCCCATCTCTTCCACCAGCTCCAGTCCCAACTCGTCCGTATTGCGAAAGTGCCGGTAAAAGGCGTTGGGCACCATGGCGGCTTCGCGTGCAATCTCGCGAATGCCCAGACTGGTGAAACTGCGGCCCTCACCCATCAAAGCCAGCGCCGCCTGCAACAGGCTGTTGCGCGTCTGGTCTTTGCGCTCGGTGCGGGTCAGCTTGTCCTTGGGCTCTGAGATGGTGGTGGGTTTAGTCATGTTTTCTTACTTATTGTGTACGTTTGTATTCTATGACTTAGAGGGAATTTGTTTAAATTTGGCTAATTTTGATCGGTAAATTGATGAATCTCCCTAAACGAAGACTAGGTCGTTGACTATCGGTGTACGAATGTACACAATAAGACCATTGCAACCAGGAGCCCCCATGCCGTCTTCCCTCGCAGCCATTGCCCACGCTAAACTACCTGCCGCATCGTACTCAAGCGTCCACCAATTGGCACAGGCGGTCAACACGCCATTGGTCAAAGCCCTGCGCCACCCCTGGGTGCACTCTATTGTTCGGCTGGATGCTGTAGAAGTTGCACTGACGGCCCTGCACCCGCTGCTGTCCCTGACGGACGTTCGTGCCCGCGTGGTGAGCATCGTGGAGGAAACCACTACAACCAAGACTTTTTTGCTGCAGCCCAATGCACTGTGGGCTGGCGCGCAAGCCGGGCAGTTTGTGCGCGTGCAACTAGAGATGAATGGTCGACGCGTGGAGCGGGCCTACAGCCTTTCCTCTCGGCCGGGCGCGCGCCGCATTGCCTTCACGGTCAAACGCCAGGATCAAGGCTTGGTTTCATCCCATTTGCACAAGGCCATCAAAGTAGGTGATGTGCTGACCATCAGCCAAGCCTTGGGTGAGTTCACCTTGCCAGCCATGCTACCCGGCAAAATTTTGCTGTTGAGCGCGGGTAGCGGCATCACACCGGTCATGTCTATGCTGCGCGATTTGAAAGCCCGTGATTACCAAGGCGACGTGGTGTTTGTCCACGTATGCAGGGCACTTGATGATTTGATTTTTGCGGCGCAGCTGAAAGCATTGGCTGACGACTTTGCAGGCATGCGATTGGTGTTGCACTATGACGCGAGTACAGGTGCGTTCACGCCATCGGTATTGGCCCAGCAGGTGCCAGACCTTGCCGAGCGCAGCAGCTGGATGTGCGGGCCTGCCGGTTTTATGGATGCGATCAGTAGCTATTGGGACGCTCAGGGATTGGCCTCGCCACTGTTTAGCGAACGCTTTGTGGGCGCGCCTGTGTTGCCCAGCACGGCACCGGGTACACCTGTGCAGGTGGCGTTTGTCAAAAGTGGCACCACCTTTACAACCCATGGCACAGCGCCATTGTTGGTGCAGGCCGAGCGTGCCGGTTTAAGTCCTAAGCATGGTTGTCGTATTGGCATTTGCCGGTCTTGCCAATGTGTCAAAACCAGCGGCACGGTAGAAAACCTGCAGACCGGCGAGGTGTCTTCTGCCCCCAATGAGCTGATTCGCCTGTGCATCTCCACCGCGCGTTCCGATGTCGCGCTGGCGCTCTAGGCCCCGCACATTCACAACCCATATCTTTTAAAACCGACTGGAGCCCTCCATGAGCTTTGCTAAACCTACCACCCTGAGCCGCGCGCAAGTCGCTGAATTCGAACGGGAAGTTAACGTCATCCGTGAAAGCGTCATGAACAAGCTAGGCCAGGCCGATGTGGACCACATCCGCAGCATGATCCGCATCAGCCGCGCCAGCGAGATTGGCGGTCGTGCTTTGCTGCACTTCGGGTTGGGTCCGCTAAGTTGGGTGGCTGGTGTGATGGCGCTGGCCAGTGCCAAGATTCTGGACAACATGGAGATTGGACATAACGTGATGCACGGCCAGTACGACTGGACCGGTGACCCGGCGTTGAACTCGCAAACTTTTGAGTGGGACATTGCCTGCGACGGCGAACAGTGGCGGCATTCGCATAACGTAACCCACCACACCTACACCAACATCTTGGGCAAGGACCGTGACTTGGGTTACTCGCTATTACGCATGACAGATGAGCAAAAGTGGAAGCCTCGCCATTGGTTCCAGCCTTTGGCCAATTTAATGCTGGCCATGGGCTTTCAGTACGGCGTGGGCTCGCACGATTTGGAGATTGGCCGCTATAAGCACGGTGCGATGCCCAAGGCCGAGTTCAAGGCGCGACTGGACCGCTTTTTGACCAAGGTCGGCAAGGTCTGGTTTAAGGATTACTTGTTGTTCCCAGCGCTGGCGCTGTGGAGCGCACCCCGCGTGCTGGCTGGCAACTTTTGCGCCAATCTGATCCGCAACCTATGGACCTATCTGATCATCTTTTGCGGTCACTTTACCGAAGGCGTCGCGATCTACCGCGAGGAAGATACGCGCAATGAGACACGGGGGGACTGGTATATCCGCCAACTCTCTGGCTCCAGTAATCTTACAGGTGGCAGGCTCTTCCACATCATGAGCGGCCACCTGAGCCACCAGATCGAGCACCATCTGTTCCCGGACATGCCGGCGCACCGCTACCCCGAAGTGGCGCCGCAGATAGAAGCCCTATGCCGCAAATTTGGCCTTTTCTACAACACGGGCAGTCTTTTCAAGCAATATTTAACGGTCATGAAACGCATATTGACCTACACCTTGCCGCCCAAGCGTGTGCCTGTTTGATGCAGTGCAGCATTCGGTTAGGCGTAACGCTCTACGTTAAATGACCAATTGGTCGGTAACATCGCGCCCCAAAGGAGCTTACCTCTCATGAACGATTCATACCTTGGCTTTGCCAACTCAACTTTGGGCTCGCGCATTGCCGCCATGCTGGGCCTGCCACAACCCTTGCCATTGGAGCGCTTCAAGCCCAGCCAGCCCGTGATCAACGGCGGTGTGTTGATTGGCGGTGGGGCAAATCCCCAGCTGTTGGCCGCATTGGTCTCAGCTTTCAAGTCCATGGCCGCGCAAACCGTGGCCCATAAGAGCCTGCCTCAATGGGTTGGGCTTGCCAATGAGGCTGGCATGATGACGGGGCGCTGGGGCGTGGCCGACCAGGCCGGTGAAAAGGTCAAGGCTTTGGTGTTTGATGCCACTGGCCTGACCGACAGCACGCAGTCCGACGCGATCTACAACTTCTTCCACGACGCAGCGCGTTCCGTGTTGCCCTGTGGCCGAGTGGTCGTGTTGGGTCGTCCGCCAGAGTCTTGCGCAAATCCTCGCCAGGCAACCATTCAACGTGCACTGGAGGGCTTGACCCGGTCTCTTGCCAAGGAACTCAAACGTGCCATCACCGTGCAACTGGTCTATGTGGCCGAAGGTGCCGAAGACCAGCTGGAGCACACGCTGCGCTTTTTGTTGTCGCCGCGCTCGGCCTATGTGTCAGCGCAAGTCGTGCGCCTGAGTGTGCCCAGCACCGCTGCAGGCGGGGCCATCGATTGGAATTTGCCTTTGGCTGGCAAGAAAGTTTTGGTAACTGGTGCATCACGCGGCATTGGCGCATCCATTGCCGAAGCCATGGCCCGTGATGGTGCTCAAGTCATTTGCCTCGATGTGCCGCAAGCACAAGCGGGCTTGGATGCAGTAGTCCAGCGCCTGGGTGCCACGGCATTGGCACTGGATATTGGGTCCGCCGAAGCACCGCAGGCCTTGGTGGACGCCGCACTGGCCGATGGCGGTTGGGATGTGGTGGTGCATAACGCCGGTATCACCCGCGACAAGACCATTGCCAACATGAAAGACCATTTGTGGCATCAGGTTGTTAACGTCAACCTGTCCACACAAGAGCGTATCAACGACGCGCTGGTGGCTTCTGGCGCGCTCAAGGCTGGCGCGCGCATTGTGTGTGTGTCGTCCATATCGGGTATTGCGGGCAACCTGGGTCAGACCAACTACGCGTTGTCCAAGGCCGGTGTCATTGGCATGGTGCAAAGCATGGCACCTGTACTTGCAGAGAAGGGCATCACCATCAACGCCGTGGCGCCCGGCTTTATCGAAACCCAGATGACTGCCGCCGTGCCATTTGCAATCCGCGAAGCGGGCCGCCGTATGAACTCCATGGGGCAGGGCGGTCAACCGGTGGATGTGGCCGAGGCCATCGCCTGGTTTGCGTCTCCCGCCTCCGGTGGTTTGACCGGTAACGTGGTGCGCGTCTGCGGCCAAAGTTTGATCGGAGCCTAAGCATGAAAACCCAAGAGATCACCGCATCTCCCAGCCTTGTGGCGACATTCTTCCGTGCCATGGGCACGGGCGGAAAACGCCCTGGCTTGGTCAAGACGCTGCCCAAGGTCGAGTTAGCCATCCCCAGCGTCACGCTGGATGCGCAACACATTGCGCGCTATGCCGCCCTGTGCGGCTTCAGCGCGTCGCAAGGTGTGCCGCTGATCTACCCGCAAATGCTGACTTTTCCATTGGTGACGGCCTTTATGTGCTCGCCAGAGTGCCCGTGGCCCGCTATGGGTACGGTGCACCTGGCCAATAGCATCGAGCAATTCGAATCCCTGCACGCCGGTGACACGGTGCGCGTGGAAATGTCTACGGGTGAACTTTTCAGCCATGAAAAAGGCCAGGGCTTTTCGCTGGACCTGCGCATTCTGCGCGATGGCGAACTGGTCTGGAGCGCCACGCAAAGCCTGCTGCGCGTGGGCGTTAAGGAAACATCTGGCCAGCCTTTCACCAGCCAGCTGGCGCTAGACACTTCTTTGTCGTGCCAGACCGAATTCACGGCACCGGCCGACATTGGCCGCCGCTATGGCGCCGTTTCGGGCGACCGCAACCCCATCCACCTGACGGCTATCACCGCCAAGATGTTTGGCTTCAAGCGCGCCATAGCGCACGGCATGTGGACCAAGGCGCGCGCGCTGTCGTATTTGCTGCCTGCTGACCCGCTGGAGCGCGCATCGTGCGCAGTAGAGTTCAAAACTCCGTTGCTTCTGCCCGGACGCGCAGCATTGTGGACCGAGCGTTCCGACCATGGCGCGCAGTTTGAGGTACGCGACAAAAAGGGCATGCGCCCCCATCTGCGCGGGCAACTTAGCTACTAAAACTGTAGCAAACCATTAAAACAAGGAACAACCCATGACAACCCATACATCTGTTCGCCGCGTCGCCATTCTGGGCGGCAACCGCATTCCCTTTGCCCGCTCAAACACCGTGTATTCCCAAGCCTCCAATCAAGAGATGCTGACCGCCACGCTGCAAGGCCTGGTGGACCGCTTCAATCTGCATGGCGAGCGCATGGGCGACGTGGTGGCCGGTGCAGTGATGAAGCATTCACGCGATTTCAACCTGGTGCGCGAGTCCGTGTTGTCCACCACGCTGGCCCGCGAAACCCCGGCCTTTGACATCCAACAAGCCTGCGGCACTGGTCTGGAAGCGGCCATGATCGTGGCCAACAAAATTGCGCTGGGCCATATCGACAGCGGCATTGCCGGCGGTGTGGATACCACGTCTGACGCGCCGATTGCTTTGAACGAAAAGTTGCGCAAGATCTTGCTGGACCTGTCCCGCGCCAAGACCGGCGCACAGCGCCTGAGTATTGCATCGCGCTTTCGCCCGGCCATGCTGCTCAAGCCTGCTTTGCCGCGCAATGGCGAGCCACGCACCGGCTTCTCCATGGGCGAGCATGCCGAGATCATGGCGCGCGAATGGGCCATCCCCCGCGAAGCGCAAGACGAACTGGCGTTGAAGAGCCACCAGAATCTGGCCAAGGCGTATGACCAAGGCTTCTTCACCGATTTGATGACGCCGTTCAAGGGCGTGACCAAGGACAACAACCTGCGCGCCGACCTCAGCATCGAGAAGCTGCGTTCCTTGAAGCCCGTGTTCGACCATAAGGTCGCACCGGGCCAAGGTACGCTGACCGCCGGTAACTCAACACCGCTGACCGATGGCGCATCTGCCGTGCTGCTGGCCAGCGAAGAGTGGGCTGCTGCGCATAACCTACCGGTGCAGGCCTACATCACCTTCAGCGAAGTGGCTGCCGTAGATTTCTTCGACAAGAAGGAAGGTCTGCTGATGGCCCCAGCCTATGCCGTGCCCCGCATGCTGGCGCGCGCTGGCCTCACCTTGCAAGACTTTGACTACTACGAAATCCACGAAGCCTTTGCCGCCCAAGTGCTGTGCACTTTGGCCGCCTGGCAAGACAAGGTGTTCTGCAAACAGCAGTTGGGTCTGGACAAGCCGCTGGGCAAGATCGACATGAAGAAACTCAACGTCAACGGCAGCTCGCTGGCAGCGGGCCACCCCTTTGCCGCAACCGGTGGCCGCATTGTGGCCACACTGGCCAAGATGCTGGCGCAAAAGGGCTCGGGCCGGGGTTTGATTTCCATCTGCGCAGCAGGTGGTCAGGGCGTCGTCGCCATCATCGAAAGATAAATTAAATGTTGCAATACAAAGCCCCCCTGCGCGACATGCGCTTTTTGATCAACGAGGTGCTGGACTACCCCCAGCACTACAGCACGCTGTCTAATGGTGCGGACGCAACACCCGAGATGGTGGATGCCATTTTGGAAGGTGCAGCCACGCTGTGCGAAGAGGTACTGGCTCCGCTGAACACATCGGGCGACAAAGAAGGTTGTCATTTGAAAGACGGCGTGGTGACAACACCCAAGGGTTTCAAAGAAGCTTATGCGGAGTTCGTCGCGGGTGGTTGGCAGGGCCTGTCTTTCCCCGTGGAATACGGTGGCCAGGGCATGCCCATGTCGCTGAGCTTGTTGAAGTCCGAAATGATGGGCGCGGCCAACTGGTCGTTCAACATGTACCCGGGCCTCAGCATTGGCTGCATCAACACGCTGCTGCAATACGGTACCGACGCCATCAAGGCGCAATATCTGCCCCGCTTGGTAGCGGGCGAGTGGACCGGCACCATGTGCCTGACCGAGCCGCAATGTGGCACCGACCTGGCCCAGGTCAAAACCCGTGCCGAGCCGCAGGCGGACGGCACCTATGCGCTGACCGGGACCAAGATTTTTATCTCGTCTGGCGACCACGACCTGACGGACAACATCGTCCACATCGTGCTGGCCCGCCTGCCGGGCGCACCTGCAGGCACACGTGGCATTTCGTTGTTCGTGGTACCCAAGTTCGCCGTGGGTGCGGATGGCAGCGTCGGCGCACGCAATGGCGTCAATACCGGCTCGCTAGAGCACAAGATGGGCATCAGCGCCAATGCCACCGCCGTGCTGAACTTTGACGGCGCCATTGGCACTCTGATTGGCGAGCCCAACAAGGGGCTGGAGGCCATGTTCACCTTTATGAATACCGCCCGCATTGGCACTGCCATTCAGGGTGTGGCCCATGCAGAGCTGTCATTCCAGGGCGCTTTGCCCTATGCCCAAGAGCGCCGCTCCATGCGCGCCCTGTCGGGCAAAAAAGAGCCCGATCAAGTGGCCGACGCATTGATCTGGCACCCCGATGTGCGCCGCATGCTGTTGACGCAAAAGGCGATTGCCGAGGGTGGCCGTGCCATGATCTACGAAGCTTCCAAGATTGCTGACAAGATGTTCAATGCCGTGACAGAAGGCGACCAGGCCAAGTACAAAAAGTATGACGATGAGCTGGGCTTCTACACCCCCATCCTCAAAGGTTTTTTGACCGAAATGGGCCTGGAAGCGGCCAACCTGGGTATCCAGGTGTTCGGTGGCCACGGCTACATCGGCGAGCACGGCATGGAGCAGATCGCACGCGATGCGCGTATTGCCACGCTATACGAAGGCACGACCGGCATCCAGGCGCTGGACTTGTTGGGCCGCAAGGTGCTGCTGAACACCAAGGGCAAATGCGTGCGCGATTTCAGCGGCACTGTGTTGCGATTTGCCAAGCCCTTCGTGCTGCAACGGACACCGATGGGCCAATTGGCACGCACTCTGATGCGCCGAACCGCGCAGTGGAACCTGCTGACAACGCTGATCATGCTGCGCGCATCGAAAGACCGTGAGCAAGTGGGTTCCTCCAGCGTGGACTACCTGATGTACTCTGGCTTTGTGATGATGGGCTACTTCTGGGCGTTGCAAGCGGCCAAGGCCACCGAACTGCTGGCCAGCGGCAAGGGCAAGGAATCGAATGATTTCTATACCGCAAAAATTCAGACTGCAGAGTTTTACTTTGCGCGTTTGTTGCCCCGTGCGGATGGCCACTACAGTTCCGCGCTGGCGCCTACTAGTGCGGTGATGCAAATGCCGCAAGAGCTGTTCCAGATGGCTTGATGGCCAAATAGGCCTATAGCCCCCGTCGGATCTAACTATATCGCTATTGAATTGATAGTAAATACGGTTTTCCGCTGACGATAGCAATGGTGGATTATGCAAAAGGGTGCGCTTGCGCACCCTTTTGCTATGGGGTCGTGGGCACAATCAAGCAACATCATCACACCCAATATGCCCCATGGGTAAAACCGTTGCACCACTTTCCGCCCCTGCCCCGGGCAAAGATCCGTCACTTCTAAGCCCCGATGCGCTGTGCAAAGCCATGGGTGCAGACCTAGAGAACGGCCTGACGTCGCAAGAGGCAAGCGATAGGCTGGCCAAAAACGGCCCCAACGAACTGTAGGCTGTGCCCGTAATGCCGGTGTGGCGGCGGGTCTTGTCGCACTTTCAAGACCCACTCATTTACCTGTTGCTGGTGGCCATCGTTGTATCGTTGGCGGCTTGGGTTGTAGACGGACGCACCGGTTGGCCGGTCGATGCCATCGTCATAGCGTGCTCAACGGTGTTTTGGGCTTTGTGCAAGAAGTGCGCTCACAGAACGCAGTTGCCGCTCTGGCAAAAATGACAGCAGTCAGCTCCGCCGTCATGCGAGATGGGCAATTGCAGCGCGTGCCCAGTGCCGAACTGGTGCTGGGCGAGGTTGACGCCGTGGGGGCAGATGCTCGCCTAGTGGATGCCGCTGCGCTGCGCGTGCAAGACGCTTCGCTCACGGGTGAAAGCGCCGCAGTCAGTAAAGACGCGACCACGTTAGGCCAGCCCGTTGCATTGGCCGACCCCGTGAACATGGTGTTCAAAGGCACCAGCGTTGCGCAGGGCACCGGCCAAGCGGTGGTCACTGCCACCGCCATGGCAACCGAAATGGGCGCCATCGCCCGCATGTTGCAAGCCACAGAAGCGAAGCCCACGCCGTTAGAGCTAGAGGTTGGCCGCCTGGGGCGCATGCTGGGCATAGCGGTCATCGCCATCACTGTCGTAGTGGTGGGCACCATTTTTGTGATGTCCGACATCCAGAGCAGCGCCGACGTCATGCGGGTGCTTTTACTGGGCGTGTCGCTGGCGGTGGCGGCCGTGCCAGAAGGGTTGCCAGCCGTGTTAACTGTGGTGTTGGCCCTGGGCGTGCAGCGCATGGCCAAGCACCATGCCAGTGTTAAATGCTCTCATCGGTGGAGACGCTGGGCTCTGCCACCGTTATTGCATCGGACAAAACCGGCACGCTAACCCGCGCGGAGATGACCATCGTGCGGATGTTCACCGCATCGGGCAGCACCGAGGTGACAGGCGTGAGGTACGCGCCAACCGGGCAAGTGCAGCAAGAAGGCGCACCGCTGGAACCGGGCAATTTACTTTCGGAATAGCTGGTGTTGCTTAGTGGTGGCAGCTTGGCGGGTAATGCCGAGCTGCGCCAGGGTGAGGACGACGCATGGGAAATTCAGGGCGACCCCACCGAAGCCGCCTTTCTGGTGGCTGAGCAAAAACTAGGGTTGACCGAGCGGCGCGAAAAGCGCTTTACCCGCAGTGCCGAAATACCGTTCACGTCTGAACGCAAGATGATGTCGATTCTGGCGCTTGACCACGAACACGGCGACGAGACCGTGCTCATTTCTAAAGGCGCGCCAGACGTGCTGCTGGGCTGCTGCGACCGGGTTCGCGTAGGCATGGAGGTGGTGGTACTAGACGATACCCACCGGGCGCGCATTCTGGCCGAAGTGGAGGAGCTAACCGATGCCGCACTGCGCACCTTGGCCGTGGCCTACCGCCCACTAGAGCCCGACGAAGGCGATCAAAACGCAGAGCAACTGGAACGCAATCTCATCTTCGTTGGCACGGTCGGCATTATCGACCCGCCGCGGGCTGAGGTGGCGGTGGCGATTGCCGAGGCCCACCGCGCCGGTATCCGGGTCATCATGATCACGGGTGATCATCCCCATACCGCGGTGCGTATTGCCACCGATCTGGGTATCGTGCAGGCGGGTGCCAAAGCCTTGACCGGGGAAGAGCTCGATGCATTGAGCGGCGCAGAGTTTCAAGCAGCGGTGCGGCAAACCTCGGTTTACGCCCGGGTCATGCCCGTGCACAAGCTGCGCATCGTCGACGCCTTGCAGGCGGATGGCGACATCGTCGCGATGACGGGCGACGGCGTCAACGATGCACCTGCGCTTAAATCGGCCGATATCGGCATCGCCATGGGTGTGACTGGGACCGAGGTGACCAAACAGGCCGCCCAAATGGTGTTGGCGGACGATAACTTTGCCACCGTCGTCCAGGCCGTGCGAGAAGGGCGCGGCATCCTGGACAACATTCGCAAGTTCTTGCGCTACCTGTTGTCTTCCAATATTGGGGAGGTGTTGACGGTTTTTGTGGGCGTGGTCACAGCGGGTGTGTTTGGGCTTAGC
>Ga0105048_10017599_pt1 | contig 11023 bp, 8 predicted proteins | sample MAT05_FD_78382 | JGI IMG/M metagenome (GOLD analysis project Ga0105048, IMG submission 78382) | Freshwater microbial communities from Lake Fryxell liftoff mats and glacier meltwater in Antarctica - MAT-05 | ecosystem: Environmental > Aquatic > Freshwater > Ice > Liftoff microbial mat | place...
CTCCAGTCTGTACCAATTTTTAGCTACAGGTGGTTAATTAATCGGTTAAAACCGCATCTACAAGAACAAAGTCCTCCGTTGCGGACTAATAAAGAAATAACTGATCCCTGGGCAGATTAACTAGAGACTTTGATTTTGGTTAAATTTCGCCACTTTTCTTGCAACTTTTGTAATTCTCGTAGCCGGAGCCGGAGCCTTTGGGTATTGGGAGTCTGGGAGCCGTAGCGCCAAGCAATGTAGGCTTGAGAAATTTCTGTCATAATAGCTGTCTGGTCAGCACTCAAATTTGGGGCGCAGGTTTGGACATATTCCAAGGGAGTCTGGGCAGGGGGTTTGGGGTAGCCTTGGTGAGTTTGCAAGTAGAGCATTTGTTGATAGATACTTTCCATCGGTGGTAATTTTCGCAACCAGAGAGCATAACTGATCGATCGCCAGCGTTGCCACCCCAACCAACCCAAGAAACCAAGGACGATCGCCCCCACGCCTCCAGCAATTAACCCCAGCCAACTACCGAAGATCAAAGCCCAAATTCCCCCAAATATTAAGGTAATCCCCCGAATTATATTTTCCCAGATCAAGCTAATGAGACTAGTCACCGGAGAAGGCAACCAACCCGCCACCCAACTCCACAATTGTTGCAAAACACTAAAGGTTTGAGAATCTTCAATACCCGGCGGAATTAGCTCCATCCCCGGCAGGGGGTTAAAGGTAAACCAACCATAATCGGGAAAATATACCTCCGTCATCATAAAGGCATCGGTATTTTTCACCGTGTAATAGCCAGTGAAGGGGTTAAACTCTCCGGTATTGAAACCAGCAACTAAACGAGCCGGGATGCCAATTGATCGCAGCATCATTGTATAAGTAGTGGAAAAATGGTCTGGTTGTCCCCCTTCAAGCCGGAGGAAACTAGTTACGAGGTCTTCGTTTTCCTTGAGAATAGGTAAATCTAGCTGGATTCGATAGTTTTGCTTGAGGCGTTGGGCTAAAAATAGGGCAGTTTGGTAAGGATTAGTCAGAGGATTGGGCGATCGACCCAGCAACTCCTCGGTTTTTTGTTTCACTTCCCCAGCAATAGGAGGCGGGATTTGTAAATAATATCGGCTAATTCCCGTGCTATATTTCGTCCCTGCCTGCTCTAGTTCTCCTTGGTTGCGATAGGCGACATCAGAAATCACAGTGTAGGTAAAGCCATCAATTAAACCAAGGGGCGATCGAATCCCGCCTTCTGGATCCAAGCCTACTTCTAAGGTCGGAAAGAAAATTTCCCTAGCATGGGCAAGCGCCGGAATCACATTAGGCAGATCACTCACCGCAGTGTAACTCTGGATCACTTCTTTGGTTTTTGCCTTGGTAAAGGAAGAGGAGAGAAAAAAACGATAAGTCCAGCCCGGTCTTTGGATGCGGAGAATTTGTCGATTGCGGGAGATTTGCCAGCCCTGCCCCGTGTAGCGATCAAAAGCCAACACCCGCCAAAACCCCGGAGCCTGAGACCTGACTCGCATTACCTCTTGGGGAACCAACTCTCCCCGGAGATTTTGATTTACCTGACTACTAAAACCGTAGTACGATCGACTATCAACCTGTCCCCCATGGCCGCCCTGAGCCTGCCCCAAGTCTCCCACTTCATAACCGGGATTCATAATTCCCTGATCCACGCCCTGAAATCTTGCCTCATCCACATTTAAGGGGGAACTAACCGGAAAAGTCTGGAGCTGGTAGCCGGGAAACCGGGGCATGAGGGCAAAGAGAGTCAACCCTGATGCGAGAATTACGACTAGAAATAAACTAATTCTAGAAATGGAGAGATAACTGGGTAATACTTGTCGACGGTCGCGGGGCGGGAATTGGGGGGTTTGGAGTTTGAGTTGCGATCGATAGTCCACAATTAAAGTCGGGATGGCGATCGCTAGAAACACCAACAACAACGGGGCAAACTCCATCGTCTGGGAAATCGTCCCTGCCACCCCCAAGAGAATTAAACCAATCACCATGGAATAGCCCAAATCCTTACGGCGGGGCAGATCAAAGGTATGCAAAACCTGCACTTGGGTCAGCAATTCTGCTAAAACCAGCCGAGTATCATTCAACTGAGCAATAATATTCTGAAAAAATAACCCCATAGCCACTAGCATTCCTAAGGCAAGGAGAAATTTTACGCTTACATTCCGGCTGTAGCGCCGATACCAAGACCAACTCCCCCCCACAAAACTCAAAGGCACAGCCCACAAACTCATCTGGGTTCCGGCAGCAATATCTGTCGCTATAATTCCCACCGTCACCAACAACTGCACCAACACCCTGAGGAGGATTGATTCTTCTGGTTTTTCCCTCGGCAGAGCATCAAGATACCGTCGCCAAGCAGTAGGTGAAAAAAAGTACCAGCCCTTGAGTAATTCAGGACTGGGTTGAGAGGGGGGATTGGTAGTCATAGGTCATTGGTGGCTAACAGTTATTACCCGAAAACCTGATTAAGACCATCTCACCAAATCAACTTAAGCTTAATTCAAGATCAACTCAAGATTAATTCAAGATAGAAATAGCAAAGCTCAGGGGAGTTTGTTCTCCTTCCAATAGTCTAATCTCTAGGGGATAGAGTTGACTAGGTTGGAGGTCAAATAACTCCGCACTCAGGTAGCCGGGGTAAGCTCGTTCCGTCACCACAGAGCCGTGGGGATTATCGATCGTCATCCTGCCCCCCTTGGGTAACCAGACTTGGAGCCTTAGGGAAGGATTTGCGCCTCTTTTACTAACATCTTGACAGGGATGGTAGCTAAGCTGGAGGTCTACATTGCCATATATTGTCTGCCACTGCCGCCGGAGTTGGGGGTTGCTGGTGGAGACAGAGAGGGTGAGGTTATCAATAATTTGCTTAGCCGCCATCAGGGATAGAGCCATTTGCTGATCGGGGGTAGCCGTGGCGTAGTCGATGAGTTGGGGGGGAGCTGTCACACCCATTTCCCCGATCGAATCCCGAAATCCTCCCGTGAGGACTAACCCAGCCACATCATTGAGAGCCTGTCCTTCTTCAGGAAACAGCTCGCCGACGGCTTTGACGATCTTGACTCCCAATTGCCGGGGGGTAGAAATTACCGCAAAACAACCCCGGAGAATTTGGGCAAGGACTGATTCTGGCAATTGTTGACGCACGCTCAGGGTATTGAGTTGGGGCATCCACTGTTGCAGAGCCGAGAGGTTCAAGGCTTGAGAAAATAACGGAGCTGGTTCTTCTAGTTCGTAGTCTGAAATGCTAGTCTCCCAGGGAAATAGGGGGAGGCGATCGTCCATTTCAGCTTGAATACGGTGTTTTAAGATAGATTGAAAACGTTTTTGCACGGTCGGAATTTCTCCCCAATTGGATTTATAAACCATAGTCGACCCTGATGGATCTAAGGAATCTAATTCTTGATGCTGTTGACTACTAGGTAGTCTGGGGGCTGGGGTGGATTCTAGGTCTTCCCACTCTAGGGGGTCTAGGATGAGGTCTAGTCCAGATACCGGGGTCTCGGCAGGAAAATTGGCGATCGGATCTATTGCCAAAATGTTACCAGAGACAGCTTGCAGCCACTCTTTGATGCTGCTGATGATTGCATTCAGTTCCTGTTCAGTCTCATTATTCATGGCTAGATAATTTTGATCCGGATAAAGTAGAATTACGTATTTTCCAAGCAATATCTAAAACCTTAAACCAAGCATTTTGGAGTTGATTGGCTGTAATGCCCAGCGTTTGGAGGATTTCTGGGTCTTTAGCCCCCTGTTTTTTTAACCGGAGAATTTCCCGTTGCCTCGGCTCCAACTGCCCCTGAAAAGTCTGCCACTCGTGGGAGGTCAGCCCCAGATTTCTCTCTAGGTCTGCTTCTAGCCATTGATGCACCAGTTCCCAGCCGTGGGAGAGAGCAAACCGAATCAGGTGATATTTGAACCGTTGCTGGAGGTAATCTCGCTGTCGGGGGGTCAGTCCCAAGATAGATTCGATTTCATTAGTGGGTAAATCTTGCAGTCGGAGAACTAAGTAATCTCCACACTCTTTTTGCCCCTGTTCTTCTAAGTATTTTAAGAGTTCGTCAATTACGGACTGCCGGAGATTTCCAGCGAGGGGATCAGTATCATTACTGACCATACTTTCCCGGACTTTTTGGACAGTGCTGTCGTGGCTGGGATTGTCTGATTCTCCCGTAGCTCCCCCGGCGGCTTGCTCCATATCGATCGAGGCTTCTGGGGGTTGTTGCTGGGAAAAAGTCTGCGCCCGGAGGATAATCAATTGCTGCGATCGGCGGCCCGGCAAGGGAATGCGGCGTTTGGCATAGCGCTCCACAAAAGCCATGTATTCTGCCAACTCCAACAAAGTCCGAGGCACATAGCGAGAATCTAGCTGATTTTGCTCCCGAAATACCTTGGTAGCTTCCCCGTAGAACCCCTGAAGAAAGTCTTCCATCAGTTGCAGTCGGACTTGATAGCTCGTCAGGCTTTGGGGAACGTTAATATAGCGGTAGATGATAGCACTCAAGGTACTATGGAGTTCTACTCTGCCCCGCCGGGAACCTAGCTGATAGTAGCGGAGACATTGGGTAAGGCGATGGCGGGCCAACTTGACCGCCCACATCTCCACTTCCCCCGAAGCCTGAATGCGCTGACTCATCTCACAGATCCGCTCTACCTCTTTGGTAAAACGTCCTGCGACATCTGAGCAGTTTGCCTCCTTTGCCTTGGTATGCTGCTGGAGTTCTTTTTGAAGCAGTTGATGAATATCCTCCACGGCTTGGCAGAATTCCCCCATAATTTTATTGAATGCCTGTTGAATACCTATTGAATGCTGATGGATTACTAATGGGTTGTTGATAGACTATCTATTGGCTCACCCTAGCATAGGGATAATGTGGTTTAGTAAAACAACTTAGGAAAAGTAACTGAGCGAAATAGTTTGGTGAAGAATAGTTTGGTGAAATATTTTGGTAAATAGAAAATGAACTTAGAACAACAAATGCAGGCTTTGATTGACAATGCTCCCCAAGATGGACAAACTCCCATGATCATGGAAGCGATCGCCCCCGTTTTGAAGCATTTTGCCGATCGACTACAACATTCCCAATATTATATCCTGCAATCTCCGCATCAGAGTTGGTTGGTGACAACCCTAAGCAATCGTAACCAGCCGGAGCTAGAGAAGAACGTGATCTATGCCTTCACTACCCCGCAAGATAGCCTCAGCTTTCAACCCCATTCTCAACCCCTGACTCAACCTCAAAATCCTGCCCTAGCCATCCCAGTTTTGCAAATTCTTTTCCAAATGTTTGCCCTGACGATGGTAGATAGTGTGATTTTTTTTGAAGTTCCGGGAAATATGGTTAATGGTACAGAAGTCCGGCGGCAGGACTTAGCAACAGCTATTCAAGACCAGTTAAGGCAAATCAGGACTATTCACAAAAAAAATCCTCCTCCCAATCCCCCCAAAAATCCCAACAACCCGCCCTCAAATATTGCCTAAATTATTTTTTAAATTATTTCTTAATATTGCCCAGCCTGAATATTGCCTAAGTTTTCAGCCAGATATCCGACTCAGCTTTTCTGCTAAAATTCTTATCCACTCTAAATCTTGGTTGCCAGTAACCTTTATTCTAAAATTGGGAGCTATAGAGATATGCTGAAACTCTACAATAAGCCGATTGTCGGATGAGCTTTGCCCAAATTACCCGTAACTAAACTTAATTAAACCTAAAATATTTAACTTAACCAAATTTAACCCATGGATATTCAGTTACCTGTTCTTTACTTGGCTATTTTTCTAGTTCTACTTTCTGCCTCTAGCTGGTTTGTGCTCCGGCAGGTGCTACGGACTCGAAAGGTTGAGAGTAAATTTGCCAATCTCCAAAAGAAACTCAAACAAGAAAAAGGAACCGCCGAAGATTATTATGAACTGGCGAGTATTTATCTTGATAAGAGAATGTTTACCCAGTCATTAGGTTTGTTTCAGAAGGCTTTGAAGGCGGGGAATGACCTCGAATCGGCAAATCTGGCGCTGATCTACAATGGCTTGGGTTTTGCCTACTTCTCTCAAGAACAGCACGATCTAGCGATGCGGCAGTACAAAGAGGCTATTAAACTCAATCCAGAGTATGTAGTCGCCCTCAATAATCTGGCTCTTGCCTATGAGCGCAAGCAATTGATCAATCAAGCCCTGCAAACCTACGAGGAGGCGCTGAAGTTTGAGCCTAATAATACTACTGCTAAGAGTCGGGTAGATTCTCTCCGTAAGCGATTTATTCCTTCCAGTTAGGGAAAATCTATTTGGCAATAGGCGGTGAGGATTTTGAGGCAATTGTCGATCGCCCCTAGATGAGCTATTTCGTAACCGTGGGTATTTTGGGTGGGGAAGGCTAAACAGGCAGCACGAGCCACATGACCAAATTTCATAGCGATCGAGGCATCGCTGCCAAAGCCCGTAATCATAGCCAATTGGTAGGGTAGATTGTGGAGACTTGCTGCCTGTCTGAGTTCTGCATTCAAGCCTCGATCGTAGATACCGTAGCCATCCTGCACCAAAATCACCGGAGCGGGCCCATCGGCAATCTGGTATTCCGGGGCGAGGGGACAAATTTCGAGGGCAATTAGAGCCTTTAATTTTTGATTTTGAGTAAAGTACAACGCCCCCAATGCTCCTACTTCTTCCTTGGCAGAAGCGACTAGATAGGTATCCACGGCAGCTTCCTTGACTCCGGCGGCTAACCCCAACAGAATGGCGAGAGATGCTTTGTTATCGAGGGTGTAGCTGCCAATGTAGTTGTGGAGACGAATGGGTTCCTTGCGGTGCTTGCCTACTACCATTGGTGTGCCGGGACGGATGCCTGCGGCTGCCAGTTGAGTGGGGGTACATTTGGTTTCAATCCACGCCGTTTCCCAGCTTACAGGAGTTTTTTCTTGTTGAGCCTTTTGGGGAGATGCGTGGGAGATATGCCGGGAACCAAAGGACAGGATGCCCTGAATAGTAGCGTGATCTCCGAGTAAATCTACTACCCCTTCCCCATAGATCCACGGGAAAGAACCACCGAGTTTTCGTACCTCCACCCTGCCACTCTCCCCGAGGGATTTGACCATGGCTCCGATCTCATCCTTGTGGGCGGTGATGGCGATCGACCCCTGATTTTTTGAGGAATTACGACCGGGAATCTTGGCAATAATATTTCCTGCCTCATCCTGCCAAGCCTTGACCCCCAGATCAGCAAACTCCTGCAACAGGAATCGATCGATCTCTGCTTCCAGCCCACTGGGGGAATGACACAATACTAGTTCTCGAATCTTGGTAAAGAGAGCCTCATACTTCATGATTGGGCTAAGATTTTTAGTATTAGTCTAAGTAAACTATTTAAGTAGTGGGCCTTGCCTACCTTACAACTAGCCTAGTCGCTGAGTTTAATTGTCTTGCTATCTTTTTATCGTCAACTCTACCATCAAGTTTCCCATCGGTTTGCTACCCTAGGCTTTTTATTGCCGGGGAAATTTTCTGCGATCGTACCAGTTTTGGGAATTAGTTTATTAGTGTCTGGCGGTTTAGGTCTCATCCGAGCGGTCGGCGGGTTAGAGGCAGGGGAATTGGCAGTTTATGACCGGATGTTGCAACTGCGTCCCCAAGAACCACCAGATCAGAACTTGTTGATCGTCTTGGTGACTGAAGCCGACCTGCAAGCCCAAAAGCAATGGCCCCTTTCTGGTGATACCCTCTATCAAGTTTTAACGATCCTCGATCGCTACGAACCCGCCGGGATTGGGCTAGATATTTACCGGAATTTGCCTGTGGAGCCGGGGCATGAAAAATTAATTACCTTACTAGCTGAAAATAAATTTATTACGCCTATTTGTCTGCTGAAGGGGGACACGATCGCCGGAGTTGCTCCACCAGCCAAGGTCAGCACCCAGCGTTTGGGCTTTGCCAATATTCCCATTGATGCGGGTGGGATTGTGCGGCGGGCTTTGATTTTTAGTGACCCTGCCCCAGACTCTCCCTGCCAAACCCAGTATGCCCTTGGTTTTCACATGGCTCGTCTCTATCTCCAACAACAGAGGATTCAGCCCGATCGCAACCTACAGGAAGACCTAACTTTCAAGGGAGTCCCATTTCCCCCTTTAACCAATACCCCCGGCGGTTATCAAAAAGTAGATACTGGTGGCTACCAGCTTTTATTGAACTATCGCTGTGCCAACCCAAATTCCGGGATAAATTCCAGTTCTCTAAATTTCCCCAATCTCCCCCCCTGTAGTCCCACAGATCAAGTTGTTAACCTTACGGAGGTATTGCAAGGCAAGCTCACGCCCCAGCAAGTCGCCGGAAAAATGGTCTTGATCGGTGCTTCCGCCCCCAGTATTGACGATGCTTTCTATACTCCCTACAGCCAAGGAGATGTGGGTAAACGGATGCCGGGGGTGATGGTTCATGCTCAGATTGCCAGTCAGCTAGTCAGCACTGCCCTAGAGGGACGGCCCCTATTGTGGTATCTCCCCGATGGGGCGGAATTATTATTAATCTTGTTTTGGTCTGGGGTCGGAGCCGGAGCCATGAGTCAAGGGGTTGGTGATAGCAGTATCCATAGGCAAGGCGGGAAAGTAAGTCGATGGCAAGTCTGGCGAGTCGGTGGGGCATTGCTGCTCTGGGGGAGTATGGTGGGGGTTGGTTTATTTTGGGGCGGGTGGTTGCCTGTGGTGGCCACGGGGCTGAGTTTGGTTCTGAGTATGGCGGGGATGGTGGGCTACCAAGTTTATCAACAACAACAACAGGCTCGAGCGATCGCCCAGTTACTCCGGGAACAGTCAGAAGACTTGGCTTTGCTACGGAGTTTGCTCAAGGAACAACCCACTAAGGAACACACTACCGACCTCGATCGATCGATCCAGTCGATCACTGAGTCCATCACCCTTGACCCACCCAGCCATGACTGGACAACCACCGCCATGCCTCCAGAGGGATTAATATCTCCTCGAAATTATGCTGATAGTAAAATTAAGGCCGCAGATGAAGACACGGCGATCGCTCCACCCCACACTCCTCCCCCCAAGAAAACCCTCAATCAGGGACGGTATGTGATCGAGAAAGTCCTTGGCTCTGGAGGCTTTGGCAAAATCTACATTGCAACAGATACCCAGCAATCTTCCCCATCTCCCACCCCATCTCCCAACCTTACCTGTGTGATCAAGCATCTCCAACCCGCTCGCAAGGATGCCCGATTTTTGCAGGTAGCCCGGCGATTATTTCGGACTGAGGGAGAAATTTTGGCTCAGTTGGGTTTACATAGCCAAATCCCCGAACTCATGGCCTACTTTGAAGAGGAAAATGATTTTTATCTAGTAGAAGAACATATTCCCGGTTTTCCCCTAAGTCATTACTTGCAATCGGGGCAACGCTGGGATGTGGCGAAGGTGTTAGATTTTTTGCAACAATTGCTGACAGTGCTAGATTTTATCCATCGGCAGGGGGTGATCCATCGAGACTTGAAGCCTAGTAATATGATCAGGACTCCGGCAGGTAAGTTGGTACTCATTGACTTTGGAGCGGTGAAACAAATTACTCCCCAAGAGCCGAATTTTGATCGATCGACAATTTTCGATACTCCCGGGGAAATCTCTGAACAAGCAAACTGGACGATCGCCATTGGTACCCGTGGTTATTCTCCCCCAGAACAGTATGCGGGGCAGCCGGGTTTTGGCAGTGATATCTACGCCCTAGGGATCATCGCCATCCAAGCTTTGACAGGGATTCATCCTCTAAATTTTCCCATTGATGTGGGGACTGGGGAAGTAGACTGGCATCAGTTTGTGGAGATTCCTGAGGAGTTAAAGCAAATTATTGACCAGATGGTACGGTTTCATTTTCGCGATCGCTACCAATCGGCCCGCAAAATCCTCACAGCCCTAAAATCCCTGCCGCCCTATCTCCTACCCACCAAAAATTAATGACGCAAACAACTACCCAAAAAAAATCACTATACGAACAGGATCTTAACCTCTGGCTAGAGCGATCGATCGCTCAATTAAAATCTGGCAAGTTAGAGGATATTGATGTTGCAAATTTAATCGAGGAGTTGGCAGGTTTGGCGGCTAGAGATCGGCGTGAACTAAAAAATAGATTGACTACACTGCTTGAACATCTCTTGAAGCGTTGTTATGTCAAGAGTGAATATGACTATGCTGGATGGCAAGTAACGATCGCCCGGACTCGCATCGAAATTGAAAATATTTTAGAGCAATCACCAAGCCTAAAAAATTATATTAATAGCCCAGAGTTATTTCAAAATGCTTTGCAAAACTCGTTACGTATACTCAGAGCAAACTCAGATTACAAATCTATAGAATTCCCCGATTCATGGCAGTTTGAGAGTGATATTGACTCCGTATTAAATATTGATTTTTGGGATTAATTTTTGGGGAATATTATTTAGGACTTACGCATCGGATAGGAATTGTAGTAATTCATGAATTGCCCTACAACGATAAATTGGGGTTTTCAGATGTTTTTGCGTAAGTCCTATTATTAATAAATTTATTGTGACTAGAGGGAGAGTTTGGCTTTGAGTTCGGCTTTGATCCGGTGGAGGATAGACTTTTCATCGAGGGTTGCCAGAATATCGCTGACTACGGATTTAGGGCTGTCAGGGCCCCAAGAAGCACCGTTAGAAAGGTAGAGCTTCGTTACCTGTCCGATCGCATAGGTGGCGACTCCAGTTATGGCTGCTTGGGTAATGGCTACGGAAACATAGGGGGCGATCGTCATCCCGCCTGTCATGGGAACCGTAATGCTAAATAAACTTTTTAGAGAACTTAAGCCCAAGGAAGCCAACACTTCACTGGCACTGATCCCCGTCATGCTAATGGCAATCTTTTGGAGCAGAGACACAGCCCCCGCTTGGGTCATGGGGATGCCGTAGAGTCGAGACAAGCTCAGGATCATGGTGACATCAATGATAGCTCCGGTGAAAATATCTAGGGCAGTAATCGGGTTGAGGGCGATCGCCATAGCCTTGGTCATCACGCCTTTCCA
>Ga0105048_10017600_pt1 | contig 11023 bp, 8 predicted proteins | sample MAT05_FD_78382 | JGI IMG/M metagenome (GOLD analysis project Ga0105048, IMG submission 78382) | Freshwater microbial communities from Lake Fryxell liftoff mats and glacier meltwater in Antarctica - MAT-05 | ecosystem: Environmental > Aquatic > Freshwater > Ice > Liftoff microbial mat | place...
GTTACAACCAAATGTGGATACCATAATCAGGAAGGCAATAAGTAGGGTACCGAAAGAAGGGAAAATTTTGTTAGCGGCAGCTACGGCCACCCGGTCATCGGTAGGGAATGCGAGTTCGTTTAGCGGCATCACGTTCAGGTACATGAGGTTTGCAGCTACATAAATAATGGTAACGATAAATGTTCCTAAAAATAAACTCAACCCAATGTTTCGTTTTGGGTTCTTCATTTCGCCTGCAATAAAGGTTACATTATTCCATGCATCGCTGCTAAAAATGGAACCCACCATAGCCGCAGCTATAGCACCCATTAATGCACTACCTGCTATGGGTAGCCATTTACCATTCGGTATAAATTCTCCGGCTACATTTTTTTCCACTTGCATTGCATCAAAACCTGTTTTCCAGTTTTCGGCCCAATGGCTTTCTTTGACCAATAAAAAACCAAAGACTATAAGCCCAAACAAAGCCAACAGCTTAGCCGATGTAAAAATTGTTTGGATAATCTTGCCTTCTTTTACCCCCCGGGAGTTAATGTATGTGAGCAGACAGATAATAACAATTGCCACCAACTGACCCGAATAAATTTTAATGAATCCCAAATCGCTGAGCAGGTAATTGTTGCCTAACTCCGGAACCAGGTAGGCTAAAAACTTGCTAAAAGCCACGCCCACAGCTGCAATGGTAGCGGTTTGTATCACCGCAAAAAAACTCCAGCCGTACAAGAAACCCATCAATGGATTGTAGGCTTCTTTTAAATACACATATTGGCCACCAGCTTTGGGAAACATGCCACTCAACTCACCATAACTCAATGCTGCGGTGAGCGTCATAAAACCGGTAATTAACCATACTGCTATTAGCCAGCCGGCACTGCCGGTGTAGCGGGTTATGTCAGCACTCACAATAAAAATGCCAGAGCCAATCATTGAGCCGGCTACTATCATGGTGCCGTCAAAAAGACCCAGAGTTTGTTTAAAACCAGTTGTTTCGTTAGCCATAATTTTATAAAGATTTAAAGATTGGAAAATAGGGCATTTTAGGTGATTAGCGATTAGTTGATTCGTTGATTCGTTTCTTGAGATTATCAATGTGGTGCTTAAATTCAATAAGAATCTTTAACCAGTAAACCTGATATTTGAAAACTTGTTATTACCGTTATACGAATCCACTGGTAATGTGCAAAGGATTTAAGACGTCAGCATGGCGTCTCTACAAACCAAATAACCAATTAATTAATCGCTACGTACCATCCATATAATCAATTGCCCGATAATGATCTGGTACAGCTGTACAAAAAAACAGCGGACCAGAATATGTTGGCGACTTTGTACCAGCGTTATGCCGACCTTGTATTTGGGGTATGCCTCAAATATCTAAAAGATGCAGATGCTGCTGCAGATGCCGGATTGGACATTTATGAGGAGCTTGTAAAAAAGGTAATAAAGCATGAAATAGAATTTTTTAAAGGCTGGTTGCACACACTTACCCGTAACCATTGTCTTATGAAATTGCGCAGCCAGAAAAACAAGAGAACCGTTGACCTGCCCGACCACCTTATGCAAACGGAGGAAACGGTGCATCTGAACGGCGTAATGGAAAAAGAGGCTACCCTTAACCTAATGGAAGGCTGTATAGAACAATTGAACCCCGACCAGAAAAAAGTGGTACAACTCTTTTACCTTGAAGAAAAATGTTATAACGACATTACAACTATTACCGGCATAGAGTGGAATTTGGTGAGGAGCCATATACAAAATGGCCGGAGAAATTTAAAAATTTGCATGGAACAACATGGCACAAACCAATAACCATATTAATTATACCGCTGAAGATTTAGTTCTTTATGCACAAGGCAAAATGCTTCCGCAACAAATGCATGCTTTGGAGAAAGCCGCACTGGAAGATGCTTTTTTGGCAGAGGCTTTAGAAGGTTACATGTATGCCGCTGCCGAACTTAATACCACAGGAGATAATAAAATTATAGCAGAAAAACTGGGCACTTTAAAAACCAAAACGAATCCGTTTAGTCCACCACAATTGCCAGTAAGGGTTATGCCGCTTTGGCGGCAAAAATGGCTGCAATATGTGGTAGCAGCAAGTGTGCTAATAGCAGGTAGCTGGTGGGTTTTATCCCTCAATAACAAAACCAACCAGCAAAACTCACCTGCAATAGCACTAAACGAAGCTGTGCCGATGCCGAATAACGACACCGCAAAAGCTACGGAACAAAAGCCCGGTTCGATAATAACCGTACCGCAAAACCAGCCAACACTAAACGAACCTGTTTTGAGCGACAAGCAAGATGTGGCTACAAAAAAATACACGCCAATTGCAGCTCCTGGATTGGCAAAAAAACAAACAGACAACCAGCGGCTAACCGAAACGGAAGCGTTGATACAAGAACAACAAAATATTCAAAAGCCGACAACCCAAGATGTTGCCACCATTAAAAGTGCAGCACCGCCCACAGCACAAGTGGATAATACATTTAACCAAACAAATACAGGCCGTGGGGCTATTGGCCAAAACGATGCAACGAATGGGTACGAAAATAATTTTGCCAAACAAAGCCGGTACACTTTTAATGGTAAAGTGGTAGATGCCAATAACAACCCCCTACCTTATAGTAATGTAACCATACCTGGTGAAGGTGTAGGCACGTACTCCGACGGTAAGGGTAATTTTAATTTTGTGTATGTGGATAGTGCATTGCCCGTACGTGCAAGAAGCATTGGGCATGAGGACAAGAATTTTACCATGCAGGCCGATGCAAAAGAAAACCGAATTATAATGCAGGAAGATGCGATGCTTAAAAATAAAATGGTAATAAACAGGCAAGAAAAGCAGGCACGTACACAACCATACCTCCCCATAATTGTAGAAAGAGATTCGGTGTATAACGCCGAGCCAAGCGTAGGCTGGTACAATTATAATATCTACGCACTCAACAATAACAGGGCTATGGAACTACCCGGTAAAAGGGCTGTGGAGTTAAGTTTTGATGTTAACAAAAATGGCGAAGTGCAGAATGTAACCGTAGAGAAATCGAGTGGAAAGGAACTGGATGAGGAAGCGATAAGGCTTTTGAAAGAAGGCCCAAAATGGAAAGCCAGAAATGCAAAAAATTCAAGAACAAAAGTGGTGATTAAATTATAGTTGGTACCCTGTGGCAGGCATTGGATAAATAGGCCATTATTGGGTAACCAGGGCTGGGTATTAACTTTTTACTAATGCCCATTCACGGCGTAAACCCACTGAATTTCACCGGGCTGATTCACTACATTTGCCAAAATAAAACTCATCATGAAAAAATTATTCCTTGTCCTTACTGTATCAGCGGCCTTTATTTGCAGCCATGCACAACCTCTAACCACTCCCCAGCCATCGCCTACCCAAACTGTTAAGCAAAACTTTAGTACAGGCAGTATAGAACTTAGCTATAGCCGCCCCGCCGTTAAGGGCCGCAAAGTTTTTGGCGACCTTGTGCCATTTGGAAATGTATGGCGTACAGGTGCTAACAATGCCACCACGCTTACGTTTACTGATGATGTAAACATTGGTGGTAAAGATGTAAAAGCAGGTAAGTATGGTTTACTTAGCATTCCGGGAGCCACCCAATGGACGCTCATTATCACCAAAGACGTGAATGTAAATTCACCATCCATGTACAAGCAGGAAAATGATGTGGTTCGTGTAATGTGTACGCCCATTCAAATTCCACAAAAAATAGAAAGCTTCACTATTCAGTTTGCTAACCTTACTAATAGCAGTTGCGACCTGCAAATTATTTGGGATAATACCGTTGCAGTTTTACCTATAAATGCTAATACCGATGGAAAAGTAATGGCGCAGATAGACAATATTTTCAACAAAGACAACAAGCCCTATTTTGCTGCTGCCAGCTATTATTATGATAATGGCAAAGACATGGCAAAAGCAAAAGAGTGGGTGGACAAAGCCATAGCCGATCCAGCTAACTCAAAAGCCTTTTGGATGACAATGCTTAAAGCCCGTATCCACGAAAAAATGGGTGATAAAGCTGGTGCAAAAGCAATGGCCGATAAAACAATAGCCCTTGCCACCGAAGCTAAAAATGATGACTATATTAAAATGGCCACTGATCTCAAGATGAAATTGTAAAGACGATTTTTTGATAGTGAAAAAGGGAGGCTTAATGGCTTCCCTTTTTCATTATTATTTTAAAAAAGCAAGACCACTCTAAAAGTCTTTAATTAGTAGATGCCATCATCGCCAAAAATGATGCTGCTAACAAAACCGATAAGGGTTTGTACACCCGCATAGCCTATATGGATTTTGAAAACATGGTACCCTATACCTGGGGTTTTTGCCTTACAGCATACGATGCTATAAACAAAGAAGCAGCGGAAAACATAGCAACGACCGATAGAAAAAATCCACGGCAGGGTTGTAACGGCTATCCTTTTTCCAGGATGAGGAAAAAATAAAACAGGAAGCCGGCTGCCAGTTGCCTACATGCCTGGATAACCCATTCGTAAACTTTTCCTACTTTTAAATTTGCAAATTTTCGCTACTCCTCTCCCAGCCTCGGCCGTAACCTTTGCTTTGCTTTATTAAAAATCATGGTGCCATTACTCCTGCCTTTTCGCAGTTCGGTTTGTTCTTCTATAGGTAAATGATATTCGTGTAGGCAGGCATCGCTGCAGCAGCCATCAAATTGTAAAGCACAGCCTTCGCACTGAATAAAAAGCAGGTGGCAGGCATCGTTTTTACAGTTGGTATGTGTATCGGCCGGTTGGCCACACTGGTGGCATTTGCTAATGATGTCTTCGGTTACACGTTCCCCAAGGCGTTCATCAAACACAAAATTCTTGCCTATAAATTTCTGGTCCAACCCCTCCTGCTTCACTTCATTTACATAGTTAATAATGCCACCCTCTACGTGGAAAACATTCTTAAAGCCATGGTGAAGCATGTAGGCACTGGCTTTTTCGCAACGAATGCCGCCAGTACAGTACATGATGATATTCTTATCCTCCTGGCCCTTCATCATATCCACTGCCATGGGTAGTTGTTCCCTAAAAGTATCGCTGGGAATTTCAATAGCGTTTTTAAAATGTCCTACTTCGTATTCGTAATGGTTGCGCATATCTATTACCACTGTGCCGGGCTGTTCGCTTAGTGCATTAAAATCTTTGGCTGCCAGGTATTTTCCTTTGTGCATTACATTAAACAACGGGTCGGTAATGCCATCGGCTACTATCTTTTCCCGCACTTTTATACGCAATACCCAAAAGCTTTTACCGTCATCCTCCACTCCAAAATTCAGGCGTATGCCATGTAATAAATTAATCCCGTAGAGATATTCCTTCATGGCTTCAAAGCCAGATGCCGGTACACTTATTTGTGCATTGATGCCTTCGTGTGCCACATAAATACGCCCAAAAACCTTGAGGCCCGTTAGGCCTTTCCAAAGGTCATCCCTAAATTGTTGTGGTTCGGCTATAGGGTGGTACTGATAAAAACTGAGTGTAGTTCTTGGTTCAGTTTCCTGCAGCATCCGTTGCTTTAGTTCCGCATTGGAAACCCGGTTATGTAGTTGTGCCATTTAGGTAAAATTTTAAGGACGTTTACAGAACGAACAAAATTTTTATTCCGGGCAAATATAAAGTTGGATTGGCAGGATTTGATGTGACCACCCATGACAGGGGTTTGAACTCTGCTATCTGCAGCAGGGGTTATAGCTGATTTTTTAAGGCATTAAATTCAACTTTACTTCATGTTACGAGCAGGTATGCCTATTCTTCCACCCCCAAAGGGGTCTGCCACATTTTTGCCATTATTATTGCCATCAACGTTGCCATTCTTCTCACTTAAAAAATATCCGTCTCTTTTACTCCTCTTCCCTGTCATCCGCGTTCCCATTCTTGCCTGCAAAAAAAATCTCGATTCCATTTTCCATTATCTTCCCACAAAATTAAAAAGGGGTATGCGGGAAGCACTGTTTATTAAAAAAAATGCAGACAAATGGCAGGAACAACAGCACTTGCCTACGGATGACCCCGACGAACAGGCCGAACGTTTTATAACCATCCTCGACGATTTGGCCTATGCCAAAACTTTTTACCCGCAAAGCAAAGCCACCAAATGGATAAACGGAATAGCGGCGGCCACCTACCAAAAAATTTATCAGAACAAAAAAGAAAAATACAGCCGGCTGGGTACTTTTTGGAAAGTAGAACTGCCACTGGTAATGTATCAACACCGGAAGGTGCTGTACTTCACCTTTGGGCTGTTTATGCTATTTGTGGGGCTCGCTGTTTGGAGCAGCACCGAAGATTACAAGTTCGTTGGCGGTTTTTTAAGCGACAACTATGTACAAATGACCGAAGAAAACATTAGCAACGGCGACCCGTTTGGTGTGTACCGGGATGGGGACAAATTCAGCATGTTTGCTAAGATTATGTTTAACAACATGCTCATCTTTTTTTTACAATATACAGGTGGTATTGTGTTTGGGCTGGGAACCCTTTACTGGGTTTTTACAGATGGGTTACTTATCGGCACTTTTCAATCGCTTTTCTTTTTAAAAGGGTTAGGCTGGCAGAGCGTAATGGTTATATGGATGCATGGCTGCATTGAAATATCGTGTATGATACTGTCGAGTATGGCTGGGTTTATACTGGCAAAGGGCCTTATGTTCCCTGGTACTTACAGCTGGAAAGATTCGTTTAAGATACATGCCAAAGACTCCATAAAACTAATACTTGCCATGATACCGTTAACGGTGCTGGCAGCATTTATAGAGTCGTACATTACCTATCTTATGAGCAATGCCTTTGATAGTACCAGCAATGCCAGCATACCTGTATGGCTTGGTGCTATTATACTTATTTCTATGATGGGGACTATTGTTTGGTATTTTGTAATCTACCCATTTAAAGTAGCAAAAAATCATGCGGCCCTGGCAGCAGATCCACTTCCTCAATTGATGACCGCATAACCATGAAAATATTTTACGGCATTGTATTTTTTGTATTGCTGGCAGGTTGCTGCCTGCCGGTAAATAATGCGTTAGGTCAAAACTACAGTGACACTACTTATGTTACCGACTCGGTGTACGATGCTGAGAATACACCACCACCGGTAGAAGAAAATTACAATGAAGATGATGAAACCACCGAATCGGGTGAAGAAATAATACCCTTCGCCAGAAACGTGGCCGGCGACTCTATCCGCTCTATTAAAAACGACAAGGGCTTTTACTATATGCCTTATTTAGATAGCATTTTAAGGGCAGTAAAGCAGGTTGAAAAAAAAGAGGAGGTGGTAGAAAAGCCTGTTGATAATTCCCCTTCTTTCTGGAGTCTGAGTATTGTAAAATACTTGTTTTGGGGAATTGCAATTGCAGTAGTTGGTTTTGTTTTATTTAAGCTGTTCAGCGGCGATGGTGGCATGTTCGTTACTAACAGCAGCCGACATGTGGCACCTATAATTACAGATACAGAAGTACCCGAAAACGACCTCGAAGGTTTAATGCAAAGAGCCATCCGCAATGGTGATTACCGGTTGGCACTTCGCTATCGGTTTCTTAAAACGCTCGGTCGCCTTGGCGAACGGGGCATACTAAAACTCGGTACCGATAAAACAAATTTCCAATACGCAACGGAGGTTCGTGGCCGGCCTTATGCCGACACATTTGCCAGGCTAAGCCTGCAATACGAATATGTTTGGTTTGGCGAATTCGGTTTACAAAAAGAGCAATTTGAAAGCATACAAAAAGAACACCAGCAGTTTTTAAAAGAAATATGAAACCACGCAAAACGATAGAAGCACATTCATGGCTGCTGTTGCTTATAACGGTTATGGCAGCAGCTTGTGGTGGTAGCGGTGACGGCCGGCAGCGAGGCATGCCATCTATGAAGCCCAGTTTTTCCATTACCGATAAAAATCCTTTAGGAATATACGTAGCACACCAGTTAGTTACAATTGGTTTCCCTAAACTGGACATCGAAAAAAACAACAAGCCCTTCAGCAGTTTTTTTAAAAAATTTACCGAATACGATTACACCCGTAACAATAATCTTTACGCAATCATCAGCCAACAATTTTACCCAAATGATGACGATGTGGAAGCAATCACAGATTTTGTAAGCCACGGCAATACCCTTTTTATTGCGGCCAACAAATTCAATTCTGTTTTTCTTGATAAATTCCACTTAATAGCAAATAATCCCACGGCCTGGAAGCTGGAAATGGGAATGGGTGTAAAAATGGAGCAAACCAATGTACAACTTACGGATACCGTCAATTTTGCAACTGCGCCTCCTTACGGTTTTTTTTATTACCCGCAGGATGGTAGCATAAAAAGAGAAGACAGTTTCCCCGCCCGGCTAATAGTATCAGCACAGGATAATGTACCTGGTGCTGTGGTATTTAAGTATGGTAGCGGAAGGATAATAGCCGTTGCCAATGCCACCACTTTTACCAACTACTTTTTGCTCTCCAATAATAATTACAATTACCTGCTGCAACTACTAGGCTACGTACCAGATAATATTACCGATATCACCTGGGATACCTATTACAATAGCGCAGCCGGCAAAAGAGGACAGGGTAGTAATGGCGGTCGTTTTTCATCCTTTCAGGAACTGATGAAACACCCTGCATTGGTTTGGGCGTTTTGGTTAACCTTGCTGGGAGCATTATTGCTGATTGTAATGGCCTTAATAAGGCGGCAGCGGATGGTAGCCATTGTAAAACCCAATACCAACAGCAGCATAGAGTTCGGGGAAACCGTGGCAAGATTGTATTTGCTTAAAAAAGACAATAAAAATATTGCCCAAAAAATGATCACCTATTTTCTGGAGCAGGTACGCAGTAAATACTATATAAGCACTGGTACACTTAATCACGAATTTGCCCAGTTACTTGCTGCCAAAAGCGGAGTAGGTGTAGAAGAAGCACAAATGCTTTTAAGAACAATTGACCAGATACAAAACGAAACAAACGTAAGCGATTACATGTTGCTGGATCTTAACGGACAGATACAGCAGTTTGTAAAATGATTTTGATGTCCGAGGTCCCTTGTCTTATGTAAATCGGGCGGCAAAGATGTATGACCAGGTAAACTGCCTTAAATCGAAATTTATAACAACCGGTAAAAGATAAAATCGTAAAAATTACACCAGGCTTTTAAAAGTGCTATTAAAAAATCCGGCATTAAAAAATTCAGGCACCTTAAATCGAAAAATCAAAAACTATGGACGATATTTTTCAACAACGAACCGACCTTACCCAACTGAGCAATGCCGTAACCGATATGCGCAGTAACATTGGTAAAATAGTGGTGGGTCAGCAAAAAATGGTGGACCTGATTATTGCCGGGTTACTAAGCGACGGGCATATTTTAATAGAAGGTGTACCGGGCATTGCCAAAACCCTTACCGCAAAACTGATGGCCAGAAGTATTGCCGTAAACTTTAGCCGCATACAGTTTACCCCCGACCTTATGCCAAGCGATGTGGTCGGCACTTCGGTGTTCAATCCGCAGGAGACTTCTTTCCAGTTTAAAAGCGGCCCCATTTTCAGCAATATTGTATTAATAGACGAAATTAACCGTGCCCCCGCCAAAACACAAGCTGCACTTTTTGAGGTAATGGAAGAACGCCAGGTTACTGTAGATGGCATTACTTATACTTTGCCACCGCCCTTTATTGTGTTGGCCACTCAAAATCCAATTGAACAGGAAGGCACTTACCGCCTGCCGGAAGCACAGCTTGACCGCTTTTTATTCAAGATAGATATTGGCTACCCATCACTGGAAGAAGAGGTGCAGATATTAATTATGCAGCAGCACGAAACCGCTGCGGAGTTGCTTAGAAAAGTGCAGCCGGTTTTACATGCTTCTGACCTCGAAAATTATCGTGCCATCGTAAAAAGCCTTGTTGTAGAACCCAAACTGATAGAATATATAGCCCGGTTGGTAAATGCTACACGAAACAATCCATCACTTTATCTTGGTGCTTCACCACGGGCATCGCTCAATATACTCAAGGCTTCTAAAGCCATAGCAGCAATACGTGGCCGTGATTTTGTGATACCGGAAGACATACTGGAAGTGACCCCGCATGTACTACGCCACCGCATAATACTTACCCCCGAAAAAGAAATGGAAGGCGTTACGCCAGATGAACTGGTGGCGAAAATGATACATGGCATAGAGGTACCTAGGTAGGAGCAAAAGCCGATAATACATGGGTACAGTTACGAAATACGTTTACACCAATAAGCTTAATATAAATTCACAAAAAAATGCAAAAGAGATACTTAGTGCTATGGCTGTTAGCTTTTCAAATTAATTTTTTGGCTGCTCAAACACCCTTGTGGCAAAATAAAGGTCGCATAGTTGTTAGTTCCGATGGTAATGAACACGATCACGATGACTGGGGAGGAACGCCTTTGACATTAGCCATTATTGCTGCAAAGGGTTTACAAGATAAATTGAGCCTTTACATTTACAGTGATCATATTTGGGGAAGTAATCAGGAGCATCCCGGCATTGAAGGCATTTCGCCGTATGCCCAAATGAAGGAAAGTGCTATTGCTGGTGGCAAAATGTTTGGCTTTAAAAAAACGAATTTTATTTGCGCAGTAGATAATCCAGACGTCGCTTATGAAGCACTTAAGAATCAGATCAATCAATCAACTGAAGACAATCCGCTTTTTATTGTTGTAGCTGGGCCAGTGCAAGTTATAGGCGAGGCAATATCAAGAGCAGACCGCTCAAAGAGGAAATTCATAACCATCATTTCCACTTCATCGGATTGGAACAACAGCCATGCAGATAAACCCTATTTAGTCTGGGAAAATCATACTGGGTGGATATTGGACGAAATAGAACAAATGGATGGTGGTTTAAAAATTGTAAAAATTGAGAATCAGAATCCCTTATTGAAAAGGAATTGGAGAGAATATGAATGGCTTATCAGTGCGCCTGAGCGTAATCATCCTTACTATAAAAGGGGCAGTTGGAAATGGCTA
>Ga0105048_10017605_pt1 | contig 11022 bp, 10 predicted proteins | sample MAT05_FD_78382 | JGI IMG/M metagenome (GOLD analysis project Ga0105048, IMG submission 78382) | Freshwater microbial communities from Lake Fryxell liftoff mats and glacier meltwater in Antarctica - MAT-05 | ecosystem: Environmental > Aquatic > Freshwater > Ice > Liftoff microbial mat | place...
CGGGACCGTGAACACTGCACCCTGGCAGGTGGTGTCGGAGATGTTGCTCATCTGCACCTTGCCCGCGAGGGTGAACGATGCCGTGTTGTTCGCCGGGACGTCGAAGGTGCCGGCGGTGTCGACGAAGGTCACGCCCGTGGAGGCGTTGCACGCCGTGCCCTTGTCGGAGGTGATCGAGCCCGCGCCGTTGTTGATGTTCGTGACCCGCACCGGGTAGGCGTTGTCGTTCTGGATGGTGATCTTCAGGTCCCCACTACCGCCCGGGTAGAGCTGAGCGGTGGTCGAGGCGGCGGCGTCGACGGTGGTGAGGGCGATCGAGCTCGTCGCCTTCGCCGAGCCGCTGCCGGTGCCGTTGGTGGTCCACGCCGCGAAGGCGACGCCGACGCTGGCCAGTCCGACCACGATCGTTGCGGCGACTGCTGTCTTCTTGAGGGATCGCATGACTTGGGTTCTCCATTGAGTGCCAATACCGAGCTGCCCGGGTTTGGACAGCGTCAGAAGTAACAGCACAGCGGAAATGGGATTCCCCACTTGAGTGTGCCGTTCGACCAGTCCCGAGATGCCGTGAATGGGTTTGCGGGTCGCGACTGCATTCGATGAACTCGCGCGGGCGATCTGACCTTCGACATGAGACGCCCCCGGGGCGCGACGCGTCCCGCTTGCAATCAACGCAAGAGCGCCCCTCTGGTCGGGTGGGTGACCGACCAGCTCGACGGTCGATCGCCGGCAGCAACGGGACCGATCGCACGAGTTGGCGAGGTACTAGGGTCTCGCCTCATTCGGGTCGGCTCGTCCGCTCGAGTTCGCCGGGGGGCGGGGTACGAGGGGGGCACCGTACGACGATGTTGCTGCACGACCGCTTCGAGTACTACGCGCGCTCCCGGGGGGCTCGTGCAGCCGAACAGGACCGGAGGGTCTCGTGAGTGCGGACTGGCAGCTCGAGTCGATCTTCCACTTCACGGTCAACGCCACGGATTTCGAGCGTTCGCTCTCCTTCTACACGACCCTCGGATTCCGGGTCCTGCGTGACAACCGCGACGTGGTCTGGCCCGAGATGGTCGCCCGCAACTTCGGGATGCCGGAGGCGCAGGGACGCGGCGCGCTCCTCGGGATCGGCGACGGCGCCGAGCACACCCGGCTCGATCTCATCGAGTGGCTCGCGCCCACGCTCGACCCTCCCCCCGACGGGCCCGCGGAGCGGCGCGTCCCCCGGATCATCGCCCTGCGGACCCGCAACGTGCAGGCGGCCTACGACGATCTGTCGGCACGGGGGATCCCCTTCGTGTCCTCCGTGCAGACGGCACGGCGGGCGGGCATCGTCGGCGTGTGCACCTGTCGTGACCCCGATGGGCTGCTCGTCGAGCTCATCGAGTACGCCCCGGGTGTGCTCGGCAGCCGGATCGACGACCTCGAGCGGCGGCCGTCGTGAGCGGGCGGGTCGCTCCGGAACGAGCAGCCGAGTTGTTCGAGTCGACCAAGCAATGGGGTCGATGGGGTGATGACGACCAGCGTGGCGCCCTGAACCTCCTGACCGCCGAGCGCATCGCGGCAGCGGCGACGCTGGTGCGTGACGGCACCGTCGTCTCCTGCGGGCGCCCGCTCCCGGTGGCGCCCGCGGTCGACAACCCGACACCGGCTCAGCACCACATGCTCCGGGCCGGCGACGTGCTCGCCGCCCGCGGACTCCAGGCCTCCGCCGACTTCGTCGGTGTGGCCTTTCACGGGATGGCGGTCTCGCACATCGACGCGCTCTGCCACGTCTTCGTCGAGGGCCGGATGTGGAACGGGTTCCCGGCCAGCGACGTGACCAGCCTCGGCGCCCGCCGGAACTCGATCGAACCGGCCGCCGCCGGCATCGTCGGACGGGGTGTGCTGCTCGACCTTCCCCGGCGGCGAGGAACAAGGTGGCTCGAGCCGGGTGACGCCGTCGGGCCCGAGGAGTTGGACGCCGCGTGCGCGGCGCAAGGGGTGGAGGTGCGGCCGGGCGACATCCTCCTGGTGTCGACGGGGCGCGACGAACGGCGAGCCGAGCTCGGTCCCTGGGATCCCAACCGCGAGGGGCTCGCCGGGCTCCACGCCGAATGCATTGCGTGGCTCCACGAGCGGGACGTGGCCGTCCTCGGCTCTGACGGCGTCTCCGACCCGCTCCCGGCCGAGGTTCACGCCTGGCCCATGCCCCTGCACATGTGCCTGCTGGTCGGGATGGGCGTCCACCTGCTCGACAACCTGCAGCTCGGGCGCCTGGCCACGGCGTGCGCAGCGGCCGGACGGTGGGAGTTCCTCTTCACGGTCTCCGCGTTGCCCATCGGGGGCGGTACCGGTTCTCCTGTGAACCCGGTGGCGATCCTGTGACCTACGGAGGCCGTCAATGATCTTCGATCTCTTCAACGAGCTCCAGGCCCCTGCCCCGTGGGTTCCCGACCACGAGCATCGGGTGTTCGCCCACGCCCTCGAGCAGGCCGAGCTGGCCGACGAATTGGGTTACGGCTGTTGGTGGTCGGTCGAGCATCACTGCTCACCCGAGTTCTCCTACTCGAGCGCGCCGGAACTCGTGAACACCGCGATCTCCCAGCGCACCGAACGCCTGCGCATCGGCCACGCCGGCGTGCTGTCACCGTTCAAGATCAACCATCCGCTCCGCGTGGCCGAACGAGCGGCGGTGCTCGATCATCTCTCGAACGGTCGGGTCGAGTTGGGCCTGGCCCGTTCGGGTGGCGCCGAGTGGGCCACCTTCGGCATCGATCCCGAAGGCACCCTGGCCGAGCTCGAGGAAGCCGCCCGCCTCATGGTGACGGCGTGGACGGAGCCGGAGTTCACGTGGGAATCGGAGCGGTTGAGCATCCCGACGCGCACGCTGGTGCCGAAACCGGTGCAGCAGCCCCACCCCCCGTTGTGGCAGACGGTGTCGAGCCCGGCCAGCTTCCGGCTGGCCGGCGAACTCGGCCTGGGCATCCTCTGCACCACCCTGCTCTCGCCCGTGTCGGTCCTCGAGGCGATGCTCGTGGACTACGAGGAGGGGCTGGCCGCATCGGTCGACCCGGTGGGCCGATTCGTCAACGACCAGCGCGGCGTCTTCACCTTCGTCTTCTGCGCCGAGACCCGTGAGGAGGCCATCGCCAGCCGGGCTGCCGAGGCGGCCATGTGGTACGTCAACGCCGCCCCGAGGGTCTTCTCGGTTCCCCGAACGGTGTGGACGAACATGATCCGCGGCAACGTCAACGCCGGTGACCCCGGCCGCGCCCGCGCCGCCGCCGCGGCGGGCAAGATCCAGGTCGACCTCGACCCTGATGACCCGAACCCGATCATCCGGCTCATGAACCGTCAGGTACTCGGCATGCCGATCGACCCGCTCGAGGCCTACGAGGCCCTCGAGGACCAGGACTCGGTGATCATCGGTGACCTCGACACCTGCCGACGCAAGGTCGAGAAGTACCGCAGTGCCGGGTTCGGGCGACTCATGTGCCTGATGCAGTTCGGCCACCTGCCCCACGACCAGGTGTTGGCCAGCATCCGCCGGGTGGGCGAGGCCCTGATCCCCGAGTTCGCCCTGACCCCGACGAGGAGCACCCCATGACCGACAGCAGCAGCCGGCTCGACGGCTGCACCGCCATCATCAGCGGCGCCGCCGGAGGCCAGGGCGCGGGTGAGGCCCGCCTCCTCGTCGCCCAGGGCGCCAACGTTCTCATCGGCGACGTGGACGACACGCCCGGGCAGGCCCTCGCCGAGGAGCTCGGTGACGCCGCCGTCTTCGCCCACCTCGACGTGCGCTCGGAGGACGACTGGCGAGCAGCCCTCGACGTTGCGATCTCCGCCTTCGGGAGGGTCACGGCGCTGGTGAACAACGCCGGCATCAGCAACAAGCCCAGGTCGATCCTCAAGACGCCAGTGGCCGACTACCGCAACGTGATCGAGGTCAACCAGATCGGCGCCTACACCGGCATCCACGTCGTGACGCCGGCCATCATCGCGGCCGGCGGCGGGGGCATCGTCAACATCTCCTCGGTGAACGGCTTCGTCGGAGCGTGGGGGATCGCCGGCTACGTGTCGTCGAAGTTCGCCCTGCGCGGCCTCACCCGGGCCGCAGCGATCGAGCTGGCCGGCAAGGGGATCCGGGTGAACTCGATCCACCCCGGGCCCATCGACACGCCGATGCTGCGTGGAGGCCTGCCCGACGGGCTCGATCCGGTGGAGCTCATGGCCCGCACGGTGCCGGCCGGCCGGGTGGGGACGGTCGACGACGTCGCGGCGATGGTCGCCTTCCTGCTCTCCGACGAGTCGTCGTTCTGCTACGGCGCCGAGTTCGTGGTCGACGGCGGCTTCCTCGCCGGGCCCCAGGGCGCGCCGTCGTGAAGCTCTCGATGCTCTTCCCCGAGACCCGCGACATCCGGGTCGTACGCGAGCTGGCCGTGCGCAGCGAGGAGCAGGGCTTCCACGGCATGTGGCTCGGCGCCGCCTTCGGCTTCGACCCGGTGATGGCGCTGGCGCTGGCCGGTGACGCCACCTCCTCCATCCAACTCGGTGTCGCCGTCTTGCCCACCTGGCCGCGACACCCGATCGTCACCGCGCAACAGGCGGCCACGGCCAGCGCCGCCACCGGAGGCCGGTTCCGCCTCGGTCTCGGCCCCAGCCACGAACCGGTGATGTCGATGTACGGAATTCCGTTCGACCGGCCCATCAGCCACCTGCGCGAGTACCTCGAGATCGTGCGGGCGTTGCTCGCCGACGGCCAGGTCAGCCATCAGGGCGACCGCTACCAGGTGACCGGCTTCCTCGACGTGGCCGACGCACCCGTGCCGCCCGTGTTGCTCGGCGTCCTGCGCGAGCAGACGGCCAGGCTGGCCGGGGCCGTCTCCGACGGCGCTCTCTGTTGGCTCGCTCCCGCGCCGTACCTCCACGACGTGGTGGGACCGAACCTCGAGGCGGGCTCGACCGAGGTGGGCCGGGTCACCCCGCCTCTCATCGCCGAGCTGCCCTGCGCCCTCGGCACCGACCGCGAGGCGTTGCATGCCATGGCCGCCTCCGATCTCGGCATCTACCCGCAGATGCCCTTCTACCGAGCCATGTTCAAAGCCGCGGGCGTACCCCTCGACAAAGGGCGGTGGACCGACGAGATGCTCGATGCGGCCGTGATCCACGGCGACGAGGACCAGATCGCCGCCAAGGTCGGGGCGTTCTTCGAGGCGGGAGCCGACGAGGTCGTGCTCTCACCGTTCGGCCTCGGTGACGACCCAGCCGGTTCACAGCAGGACTGCATCCGAATACTCAGCGACCTCGCGAAAGGGTGACCATCATGGACGACGATCAGCGGCGCACTGCCAACAAGGCCCGGTTCAGCACCGTCCTCGAGACGGTGTCGGCGGGCCGGTTCGAGGAACTCGGGGAGTCGATGACCGACGATCTGGTCTTCGAGCTTCCCTACGGCCCCGACTTCCTCCCGAACCCGATCCACGGGCTCGAGGCCTGGAACCAGATGCAGCTCATGACCTTCGCCCTGTTCAGTTCGTTCCACCTCGAACTGCTCGAGTTCCACGACTGCCTCGACCCCGATGAGCTCATCGCCGAGTACCGCAGCGAAGCCAAGGTGGCGCGCAACGGCAACGACTACCGCAACCGCTACATCGGCGTGATGCGCTTCCGCGACGGCAAGATCTCGCACTGGCGGGAGTTCCACGACCCCCAGGCGACGGACGTGTTGTGAGCGGTACCTGCGACCCGGCCTTCTCCGCCGTCGGGGAGGCCTTCGCCGCCAACTTCGCCGACGGCCTCGAGCTCGGGGCATCGCTGTCGATCAGCGTGGACGGGCGCAACGTGGTGGACCTCTGGGACGGTCACCTCGACGTGGCGAAGACGAGGCCCTGGGAGCGCGACAGCCTGGTCTGTGTCTTCTCGTGCACCAAGGGCATCGTGGCCATCGCCACGATGTGGGCCGTCGCCCGGGGTCTGGTCGACCTCGACGCACCCGTCGCCACCCACTGGCCGGAGTTCGCCGCCGAGGGCAAGGAGCAGTTGCCGATTCGGTGGCTGCTCACCCACGAGGCCGGCCTGCCCGCCGTCGCCGGGCGCATGCCCTTCGGGTCGCTCAGCGACTGGGAGGCCATGACCACCGCACTTGCGACGCAACGCCCGTGGTGGGAGCCCGGCACCGCCCACGGCTACCACGGTGTCACCTTCGGTCATCTGGTCGGCGAGGTGTTGCGACGGGCCACCGGCCGCACCGTCGGCGAGATCATCCGTTCGGAGTTGGCCGCTCCGCTCGGGGTCGAGCTGGCGATGCCGCTGCCCGCTGCGCTCGACGCTCGGACCTCTGACCTCGTCGTCGACCTCTCGCCCGAAGGCACCTTTTTCGACCGATGGAACCCCACGACGTCGATCGGGCCACGGGCCTTCGGCAATCCGCCCGACTGCAACGACCCGGCCCACTGCACCACCGATGCGTTCCGTCGGGCGGAGATCCCCGCCGCCAATCTGCATGCCAATGCCCGTGGGCTCGACCGTCTCTTCTCGGTGCTCGCGGCGGGGGGCAGCGTGGCCGAGCTCTCCGTCGCGCCTACCGAGTTGGTCGAAGAGTTCGGCCGGTGCCACGTGAAGGGCGACGACCTGGTGATGGAGTTGCCGACGGCGTTCGGTCTCGGGTTCGAACACACCATCCCGGAGTGGCCGTTCGGCCCCGGTGAGCGCACCTACGGGCACAACGGCAGCGGCGGCTCGCTCGCTCTCGTCGATCCTGATGCTGGCGTCTCACTCGGCTACGCCATGAACCGGCTCTGGTGGGGTCCGGACCGCACCGACCCCCGTTGGGGCCCGATCTTCGACGCCCTCTACGGCTGCCTCTGAGCTCCCCGCGCCTCCGCGCGCCGGCCCGTTCGGCGCGCCGCCTGTGATCCGTCCGACCGGCCCTGACCCCAGGCCTAGAGGCTCGCCACACTGAAGCCCTCGCGCCGGTCGACCCGGTCGCGATCAGCCCGGGCCGAGAATGTAGTGGCCGTCGTCGGGGTCGTGGTACCAGCCGCCGGCCGCATGGGTGCCCCCGTCGACGTGGATGGTCTGGCCGGTGACGTAGCTCGACAGCGCTGAGGCCAGGAACACCGCGGCCCCGGCCATCTCGTCGACGTGGCCGGGGCGGCCCATCGGGATCATGCGGGCGAACCCCTCGCTCGATCCCTCGGGCGACACCGACATGAGCCCCTCGGTCAACGTGACGTCAGGGGCGAGGGCGTTGACCCGGATGCCGTGCTCGGCCAGTTCGAGCGCCGCGGTCTTGGTGAGGTTGATCACCCCGGCCTTGGCCGCGGCGTAGGCCGCGTATCCCGGTGCGGCCCGTACCCCTTCGATGGACGTGACGTTGATGATGCTGCCGGCCAAGGTGTGCTCGACCATGGCGCGAGCCACGCGCTGGGTGCACAGCAGCACGTGGCCGAGGTTGGCCCGGTACAGCGCGGCCCACCCGTTCTCCGACGTGTCGAGGATCGACGACCAGAACACCCCGCCGGCGTTGTTCACCAGGATCGTGGGCGGGCCCAGCTCGTCGGCGGTTCGGGCCAGGGCGGCGTCGACCTGCTCGGCCTCGCGCACGTCCGTCACGATGCCGAGCGCCCCCGTGGTCGAAGCGGCAGCCGCGCAGCTCTGCTCGTCCTTCTCCCAGATCGCCACCCGGGCCCCGAAGTTGGTGAGCCCCTCGGCGATCCCGCGCCCGATGCCGGCGCCGCCGCCCGTCACCACTGCGACTCGCCCTTCGAGTGACACTGCACCTGGACCGATAGCCATCGAACGACCCCCTCTACGCGTTCTCGGCCTGCGCTGGGTACCTTCCCGGCGGCCGGCGCCTCGGTGTGACCTTACGGCGTCGGCTCTGGAGGTGGGCCGGATTCGCAGTCCGGCGCCCTCAGCCGAACAGCGGGCCGGATGGACAGCGTCCCCTGGATCACGATCATGGTCATGGCGGTTCCCCCTCGTCGGTCGCCAAGGATGGCAGGTCTACCGACGTGAGCAGGCCGTCGAGCCTGGGGCCGTCGGCACCATCGCCCGATGATGTGGTGGGGATCGCCATACTCGGCGCGTGGCCGGCGATCACCATGCTCATCGTGCTGAGGGGGCCCGGCTTCGGCGCGGCCTCACGGTGGCCGTGGCCCTCGCGGCGATCCTCGCCATGGTCGGCATGGCCTGGTTCTGGCCCCGCGGTGAGGCCCCCGAGCTGAACCCGGGCGGGGCGACGCTCCAGTTCGTCGACGCCACCGTGACCGACGTCAGCATCGAGTCCTGTCTGAGCGTCGAGATCCCGGACGCGTCCGTCGACTGCCAGGTCGTCGCCATCGATGTCACCTCCGGGGCCGCGGCTGGCACCTCGGCCAGCTTCAGCATCCAGGCCACCGACTTCTCCAAGCCTGATCTTGCCGTCGGCGACAAGGTGGTCCTGGCCCGCAACCCGCAGGCCCCGGTCGGCTTCCAGTACAGCTACGCCGACATGCAGCGGGGTGCCCCGCTCGTCGCCCTGACGGTGATCTTCGTGGTCGCCGTCGTCGCCTTCGCGGGGTGGAAGGGGCTGCGGGCGCTGCTCGGCATCGCCATCGCTCTCGCCGTGATCATGGTCTTTCTCCTGCCATCGTTGCTGCGGGGCAGCCCGGCGCTCCCGGTGGCGCTCGTCGCCACGGTGATCGTGGCCTTCCTCGTGCTCTATCTCGCCCACGGGGTGAACCCGGCCACCACGGTGGCGTTGGTGGGGACGCTGGCGAGCCTGGCCGTCACCGCGGTGCTGGCCCAGGTGTTCGTGAGTCTGACGGCCTTCACCGGCCTTCTCGGCGAGGAAGCGACGACGCTGCGGATCACCGCGGATCTCATCGACCTGCGTGCCCTCCTGGTGGCCGGCATCGTCATCGGCGCGCTGGGGGTGCTCGACGACGTGACCATCACGCAGGTCTCCACCGTGGTCGAGCTGCGGCGCAGCGACCCCGGCATGACCCGACCCCAGCTCTATCGCGCCGCCGTGCGGGTGGGACGCGACCACATCGCCTCGGTGGTCAACACGTTGGTCCTCGCCTACGCGGGGGCGTCGTTGCCATTGCTGCTCGTGTTCCTCCAGGGTGGGCGGCCCTGGGAGCGGGCGCTCACCAGCGAGCTCGTGGCGGTCGAGGTGGTGCGCACCCTGGTGGGCAGCATCGGGCTGGTCCTGGCGGTCCCGCTGACGACGGCGTTGGCGGCGCTGGCCCTGGCCGACGAGCCGGCGGTCGAGGCCGGCGCTGACGACGACCCTCTTGACCGGGCACCGTTCTGAGCACCCATCGCGGTCCCCGGGGAGCCCACGCGAAGGCCGCGGGAAGCTGAAAGCCGAGCAAGCGACCATCTGTTCCTGCCGATGACATCAGCTCCGGATCGATGCTCCGGCTCCGCGTCGTTGCTACCTTCGATGTGATGACGAAGGCTGATGTCAACAAGGGTTCGGAGAGCAACGCAGGCGGCGGAGCGGCGGTCGGGGGCGCGAGGCGTCTCGGCGACGAGGCCTACACGACGTCGGGGGTGTTGCGTAGCGAGGTCTATGAAGCCGAGTTGGCCGACCTCCAGATACAGCTCGTCAAGCTCCAGGAGTGGATCAAGGCCAAGGGGCTGCGGGTGGTGGTCCTGTTCGAGGGTCGCGATGCCGCCGGCAAGGGCGGGGTCATCACCCGGATCGCCGAGAAGACGAGCAGCCGCGTGATCCGCACCGTCGCCCTCGGCATCCCCAGCGACCGTGAGAAGACCCAGTGGTACTTCCAGCGCTACGTCGAGCACCTCCCCGCCGCCGGCGAGATGGTCCTGTTCGACCGCTCCTGGTACAACCGCGCTGGCATCGACCGCGTGATGGGCTTCGCCACCGAGGACGACGTCGAGGAGTTCATGCGCTCCTGCCCGCAGTTCGAGCAGATGCTGCAACGCTCCGGGATCATCCTCATCAAGTACTGGTTCTCCATCAGCGACCATGAACAAGAGCGCCGCTTCCGGGCCCGTTTGAAGGACCCCACCAAGCACTGGAAGCTCTCGCCGATGGACCTCGCGTCGCGCACCCGGTGGGAGGACTACTCCTGGGCGAAAGATGAGATGTTCGCCTACACCGACACCAAGCAGAGCCCGTGGTTCGTGGTCGACGGCGAAGTGAAGCGCCACGCCCGCCTGAACTGCATCAGCCACCTGCTGTCGCAGATCCCGTACGAGGATCTTCCGGCGGGCCCGATGAAGCTCCCGGCCCGACCGAAGGCATCGGACAAGCGGGTCCGTCCCCCGATGGAGAGCCAGACCTTCGTCCCCGACCTGTACTGAGAGTCGGTCGGTCGGGGGGTTTCGCCGTCGAGACCAGCGCTTTTCGGGTCGGCGTAGGCCTCGTCGCGAAGAACGTCCTACAGCTTTTTTCCTGAGTCAATCGGTCCGGCCGTCGTCGCCGAGGAACGCGGGTCGGGCGAGCACGAACTGCACGATCCGCCGTTCGCGAAAGCCGAGACGTTCGTACACGCGACGGGCGGTGTCGTTGCCCCGGGCCACGTGCAGGAACGGTGTCTCCTCGCGGCCGATGATGCCGACGGCGATCGTCCGGGTGAGCGTGGCGGCCAACCCGCGGCCGCGGGCGTCGGGGTGGGTGCACACCGCCGAGATCTCGGTGAATCCGTCCAGGTGGAGCCGTTCGCCGGCCATCGCCACGAGGCGACCGGACTCGAAGGCGCCGTGATAGCGACCCAGTTCGATGGTGCGGGCCAGGAACGGCCCGGGGGTGGTGGCGGCGACGAGGTCGAGCATGGCAGGGACGTCGGCGCCGGTCAGTGGCCGCCCCGGCGCGACCCCGACGCTGGTCAGGTCATGCGGCTCGAGGACGAGCTGATGACCCTCACCTCTGGCGACCTCGACCCACCCGGCGGGCAGAGCCGGAATGTGGTCCCGGAACAACGCCACCGGCTCGTCGGAAGCCAGGTCGGCGAGCGCCGCCCAGGCCTCGTCGTGCGCTACGTCGATCGCCGCGAACACCGACACCTCTGGATCGAACCGGCGGGCCGACCCGTCGCC
>Ga0105048_10017609_pt1 | contig 11021 bp, 8 predicted proteins | sample MAT05_FD_78382 | JGI IMG/M metagenome (GOLD analysis project Ga0105048, IMG submission 78382) | Freshwater microbial communities from Lake Fryxell liftoff mats and glacier meltwater in Antarctica - MAT-05 | ecosystem: Environmental > Aquatic > Freshwater > Ice > Liftoff microbial mat | place...
CAGCAGCCGCAGCAGCCGACCGGTGACGGCGGGGTCGGCGATCCCGTACAGGCGCGGTTGCGCGACCACGAGGTCGAGGTAGTGCACGAAGCCTGGCCGGCCGAGGATGACGCAGACCCGCTCCCGGTCGTCCCGGATCAGCCGAGGCCCCAGGTCCCGGCCCGCGAGATCGCACAGGAGCGCCGAGGCGTGCCCGAGCGCGTGCACGGCCGTTGTCGGATCGTTGATTCCCGGAGAGAGTGCCTTCGAGGTCACGTCGATGAGCTGGCGCAGTCCGAATGCGGGATCCTGCACGATGGTGCGCTCGGATCCGCTCGATACCGCCGCGGCCACCCCCTGTTGCAGTTCGCGCTCATCGGCATCGGCGACACCGGTGCCCGGCTGCTGCGGCCAGAGCGTCGCGAGCGGCACCCCCCGCACCAGCGACGACCCGGGGAACGCATCGACCCGGATAACCACCGAACGAGCGGTTGCCAGAGCGAGAAGGGACTGTTCGTCGACCGTCAGGAGGAACCCGGATTCCGCGGCACCCACGAGAATCTCCCTCGAGCCGGCGGCGGTCGGCACGATTGGGGTCGCCCCGGCATCATCGGGAAAGCTGCGCTCAATCTCCGCGGACGCCTCCCGGTGCACGGTGCTCAGCATCGTCTCGATCCGCAACTCCCGGACGAGATGCGCGAGAAAGACCACAAGGCCGATGACGCTCGCGACCGCGAAAAGGTAGGCGAGTGTGGTCGACATCTGCGGGATAAAAACGTCGCGCTCGTCGTCTCCGGTGCGCACGGTGCGCAGCACCGTCAGGGCGAATACGAATGTGCCGAGCAGCAGGGCGAGGGTCCCGTGCACGACGCCGTCGCTCGTGAACATGCGCAGCAAACGCGGCGAGAACTGGCTGCTCGCCAGCTGAAGGGTGACCACGGTGAGCGAAAAGGTCAGGGCGGTCACCGTGATGAGCGAGCCGGCGATAGCCGAGAGCACCGCGCGGGCCGCGTCTGCTCCCCCCTGGAAGAGGTAGGTGGTGACCCACAGCGGAAGGTCGTCGTCGATCGCCTCGTCGATGAGCGGGAGTCCGATTCCGAGCGCGATCGCGACGACGATCGCGATGCTGGGAACGGGCCAGAGTTGCGCGCTGAGGCTCTCACCAATACGGCGCGCACCGCGCCGCCACGTGTTTCTCGAGGCCATGGGCGTCCTCCGGGTCGGATGAGAATGTCTCCTCGGCGCTAGCAGGGTCGGCACACCCGCAGCCCCGTCGCACCGCCCTGATCGAGTCCGCGTGTCTTCGCGCACCTCCCGGCTTCATCCCGGCGCGCGGCTTAGTGTCCCAGTACGGTGGGCGGCGGTGGCCGGCCGCCACAATGCACAGGAAAGACAGGAGCGTGTCGCATGAATGAGGTCAAATCATGGTTCGCCGCCGGACCCTTCCGCCGGATTCGTTGAGCGAGCGCGCCCATGTGGTTCGACTCCTGGTCCGATATCTTCCGAACACTGATCATGGGCTCCGCGTCCTACGTGACCCTGGTGCTGGTGTTGCGGGCATCCGGAAAGCGCACGCTGAGCCAGCTGAACGTTTTCGACTTCGTGGTGACGGTGGCCCTCGGGTCGACCCTCGCCACCATCCTCCTCAGCTCCGACGTCGCCTGGGCGGAGGGGTTCGTGGCTCTGGCCCTGCTGGCCGGCCTGCAGTTCGTCGTCGCATCGATTTCCACCCGCTGGAGTGGCGCGAGAGCCCTGGTGACCTCTGAACCAGTGACGCTCGTTCGCGAGGGCGCCCTGCAGGAGTCCGAGATGCGGAAGAATCGCCTCAGCGAATCAGAGATCCTCCAGGCCGTCCGCAGCAGCGGATGCGGTGATCTGGCACAGGTCGCCGCGCTCGTTCTCGAAACCAACGGAAAATTGAGCGTGATTACGGCGGACAAGCTTGGTGATGGATCAGCAATGAGAGGAGTGATGAACAATCGTTGACGCGACGGGCGACTCTGCGAGGCACGAGGAGGAGCTGACCCGGGCGGAGTCGTTTGCACGGTCACTGGACAAACCGATGGGGATACTCGGTCTGCTCTTCCTCTTCGTCATTCTCGGACAACTGGTGGCGACACAGGAGACCCTTGTCATCGCGCTGGCGGTTCTCGGCTGGGTATTCTGGCTCGTCTTCGTTGCCGAGTTCCTCCTGCGGGCCTACGTCGCTCGATTCCAGCGCAGGTTCTGGAAGAGAAACTGGTGGCAGGTGATCTTCCTGCTCGTGCCCTTCCTCCGCTTCTTCAAGTCGCTTCAGGCGCTGAGGCTGTTTCGTCTGGCCCGGGTGGGGCGCCTGGGCGGGATCGTTTCGGCGAGTGTTCGGGGCACGCGCTCCGCCGGACGCCTGCTGACCAGCCGCATCGGCTGGCTCGTGGCGGTGACCGCGGTTGTCGGGCTCGGATCAAGCCAACTCCTTTATGCAACGGGCACCTATGACAGCTATGCGGATGCCCTTTTCGAAGCAGCCCTGACGACCGTCACCGGGTCGGGAATCACGTCCACGGACGGGTTGCCGCGACTGATCCACATCACGCTGGCGACTTACTCGGTCGCCGTGTTCGCTACCCTTGCGGGAACCCTGGGCGCCTACTTCCTGCGTAACTCGGCCGCGGACGAGAATCGGCGCAGCAGCACCACCTGAGCCGGCACCCGTGGGCGCCGACACAAAAAAACAGCCCGGTCCGGGATGTACCCCGAACCGGGCTGCTTCTTCGCGATTTCCTGAAACATCTCGCGAGATTTCCTGAAACCGCCGGTGTGGACCCTAGGAGATTCGAACTCCTGACCTCCTCGATGCGAACGAGGCGCGCTACCAACTGCGCCAAGGGCCCGCAGTGCTTTTACGATATCAGGATTCCAGGGCCCCGTTTTCCCGTTGCCCGCCGAGCACGTGGGAATGAGGTCAGACGGCGCGGCGGCGGCGCAGGACTTCGTCGAGGTTCGTGACCGTGCTCTCCGCCTCGTCGACGATTCCCATCCGGGCGAAGCGGCTGTCGGACGCGGCGGCCGGGCGGATGATCGGCGTGACCTTCTCGGCGCGCTCGGCCTCGAGCATCGCCCGCTCGGCCTCCTCCGCCTCGGCGAGCAGGAGAGAACGAGCCTGCGCGAGGGCCGCCTCCGACACGAGGGGCTGCGTCGGCGGCTTCGACAGGTAGAGCGGCTTGGGGAGCGGAACGGGGGTCCACGCGGGCTCCCTGACCTCCTCCACGGCGAAGTCCGCCATCGGGCGGTCGACGAGCCGGGGCTGCGCCGGACGGTCGCGGAGGTCGACGGCGATGCGGTTGCGGTTGCGGGCCACCGAGGCCATCGTGCGCAGAAGCGCGACAGCGGCAGCGGACGTCGTCGCCCCGCCCGCGACGAGGAGCACGGTGAGCCCGCCCGCGAGCGACGTCATCCCGATTCCAGTAGCGACGAGCGACGCGGCGAGGACCGCGGTAGTGGCGGCGCGGGAGCGGCGAAGGCGGCGGGCGGCGGGTGACGTCGCGACGACCGCCGAGGCGACCGCCGGCCTGAGTGTTGCCAGGGTGCGCGCCGCGGCCTGGCTCATCGCGGTCGCCCGCGCACGCTCGATGGCCTTGGCCCGCTCGAACTCCCGGCGGAGCGTCTTCTGGTGGGCGGCGACGCTGCGGGCGGTCGTCTCGGCGCGCACGGACGCCGGAACCTCGGCCGTTTCCGCCATCACCCGGAGGGTCTGCTGCAGCCGCACCGCGTTCTTCTCGGTCGAGAGGTACTCTCTTCGCCTGAACCAGGTCGGGATCAAATACACCAGCCACAACACGGCTGCGAGGGCGATCACCACGCTTGATCCAATACCCTCGAGTCCCATGTCTCCACGGTAGGTCCCCGGCGCGTCAAAAAGCCCGATTAGTGAAGGTGTGTCAGCCCGACGCGCCGAGTCTCAGCGGCATTGTCGCTGCGATGCGGTCGGTTTCGGGAATGACGGCATCGGCGGCGGGCACGCGGCCGTCCCGCCACCGCCGGAGAACCCCGGTCGGGAGTTCCTCTGCGACCAGCGCGAAGCAGAAGTGGTCGCGCCAGTCGCCGTTGATGTGAATGTAGCGTCGGCGCAGTCCCTCGTAGCGAAATCCGAGCTTCTCGACCACGCGCAATGACGGTGTGTTCTCGGGACGGATGCAGATCTCCATGCGGTGCAGGCCGGCCCGGAAGAAGCAGAAGTCGGTCGCGAGGGCGACCGCCGTCGGGGTGACTCCCCTGCCGGCGAAGCGCTCCGACACCCAGTACCCGATCGTCGCGGAGCCGAGCGAACCGTAGCTGATCGAGGACACGTTCAGCTGGCCGGCGAATTCCCCGTCGTACTCGATGGCGAACGGCAGGCCGAGGCCCGCGCGCGCATTCGACTGCAGGCCACGGATGCTCGCTCGGGTGTCGAAGTTCATCGGCCCGTTCGGGTTGGTCGCCTCCCACTTGCGCAACCAGCGGCGGTTGTCGAGCAGCTCCCGCTCGAGAGGACGCGCGTCGCGAAGACGAATGGGTCGAATCGAGATGGCCCCCTCACACAGAGTGGGAATCGGCGTCGCCATCTCAGTCGAGGTTGCTGGCGAAGTCCTTGAGCCACGGCCGGAGGTCCGGCCCGAGGTCGTCGCGCTCGACGGCGAGCTGCACGATCGCCTTGATGTAGTCGAGCCGGTCTCCGGTGTCGTAGCGACGACCGCGGAACACGACGCCGTAGACGCCGCCGGTCCAGTCGGGCGCCGCCGCCATCTTCTCGAGGGCGTCGGTGAGCTGGATCTCCCCGCCCTTGCCTGGCAGGGTCTTCTCGAGCACGTCGAAGATCTCCGGGCGCAGCACGTATCGACCGATGATGGCGTAGTTGGAGGGCGCGGTGCCGGGAGCTGGCTTCTCGACGAGGCCGGTGATGCGCACGACATCCTCGGCCTCGGTCGCCTCGATCGTTGCGACACCGTACATGTGCGCGAGGGCGGGATCGACCTCGAGCAGCGCGACGACACTCGCGTTGCGCTTCCCGGCCTCCTCGATCATGCGGGTCAGCAGCACGTCACGGGGGTCGATGATGTCGTCACCGAGGAGCACCGCGAACGGCTCGCGGCCGACGTGCATCTTGGCCCGCAGCACGGCGTGGCCCAGTCCCTTGGGGTCGCCCTGGCGCACATAGTGCATGTCGGCGAGGTCGGTGGAGTGGTTGACCTTCCTCAGCCGGTCGGTGTCACCCTTGCGCTCGAGGGTCGCTTCGAGCTCTCCGACACGGTCGAAGTGGTTCTCGAGCGCGTTCTTGTTCCGCCCGGTGATCATCAGCACATCGTGCAGGCCGGCGGCTACGGCCTCTTCGACCACGTACTGGATCGCGGGCTTGTCGACGACAGGCAGCATCTCCTTGGGCATCGCTTTGGTCGCGGGAAGAAACCGCGTTCCGAGCCCGGCTGCGGGGATTACTGCTTTGGTGATGTTAAAGGCCATGGGCCTAGGCTAACCGGTCAATCGTTTCGATCCGGCGCACCACTTCGTCTCCCTTAGGATTGGCCTCATGACCGGCGATGCGAGCCACCAGAAACGCGCGCTCCGCGTCGAGTTGCGGGAACGCCGCCGACAGCTCGCCGACCGGGAGCGCGAGGCGAGCACCGCCGAGCTGTCCGCGCACCTTCAGAACCTGGCTCGGCGTCTCGGCGTCCGCTCGATCGCCGCCTACCTTCCCACCAGCGACGAGCCGAACATCCGCCCCTTCGTCACATGGGCGCTCGAGAACGGAATCCGGGTTCTGGTCCCCGTGTCGCGCAACGACGGGCTACTCGACTGGGCCGTCGCCGACGGCGAGGAGGAGACCGCCGGGTTGTACGGCCTGCCGGAGCCGGTCGGCGAGCTGCTCGGGCCGATCGCGATCAACGACGTCGACCTCATCGTCGTGCCGGCAGCGGCCGTCGACCGCTCGGGAATGCGCATGGGCTGGGGTCGCGGATACTTCGACCGGACGCTCGGATCGATGGAACGCTGCCCACCGGTCTATGCTGTGATCTTTGACACAGAGCTGCTCGATTCGTTACCCAGCGAGGTGCACGACAAACGCGTGGACGGTGCCGTCACACCGAGCGCGATCGTCACCTTCTAGTCGAACCCCTCGAAGCGACACAACACGGAGGTTCTCGTGCCCACCTATTCCTATCGCTGCACCGAGTGCGAGACCGCCTTCGACACCCAGCAGGCCTTCACCGACGACTCCCTCACCGAATGCCCCGCCTGCGGCGGCAAGCTCCGCAAGGTCTTCAGCGCCATCGGCGTGAGCTTCACCGGCTCCGGGTTCTACCGCAACGACTCCCGCGCCGAGCAGAAGGCCTCATCGCAGAAGTCCGGTGGAAAACCGGGTCAGAGCTCCGACACGGGCTCGTCCGCCGGGTCGGGCGGGTCGAGCGAGTCGGGCGGATCGGGAAAGTCGGATTCGTCGGGTTCCGGCTCGGGCTCGGGTTCCGGCTCGGGCTCGGGCTCGGGTTCCGGCTCGTCGGGTTCCGGCTCGGGCTCATCGGGTTCAAGCTCCGGTTCCGCCGGCTCGAGCGCCGGTTCTGGCTCCTCCGGCTCAGGTTCCGGGTCGTCGTCACCCTCGAAGCCGTCCGCGGCAGTGGCCAGGTAGGGCGCGGATGATCAAGGGGTTCAAGGAGTTCCTCCTCCGCGGCAACGTCATCGACCTCGCGGTCGCCGTCGTGATCGGCGCGGCCTTCACCGCGATCGTCGGTGAGCTCGTCGACGGCATCTTCAACCCGGCGATCGGGGCCCTCTTCAACGCCGAGAGCCTCAAGACGGCATTCACCGTCGACATCCCCACGTCCGACGGCGGCACGGCGACGCTCGCGTTCGGGGCCGTTCTCGCCGCGGTGATCCAGTTCCTCGTCGTCGCGTCGGTGGTCTACTTCGCGCTCGTGATGCCGATCAACCATCTCAGGAAGGTCGCCTTCCTGAGGCAGAAGCATGAGGAGGAGGCGACCCCGGTCGACGTGCCGCCGACCGAGACCGAACTGCTGATCGAGATTCGCGACCTGCTCGCCGGGCACCCGTCGGCCGAGGGAAACCACGTTCTTCCCAGTACGAAGTAGGCTGCTCAGCCCCAGTGGGGCGGTTTGTCGGCGGTGAGGCGTTCGTCGTTCTCGTTCTCGGCGTGACGGGGCGGCTCACCCCTCGGGGACGGGTCGCTCCCCGGAACGGCCTCGGTCGTGACCCGCCGCCGGCGCCGCGCGACCGGATCGGGCACGCCGCTGCCCGACCCGGTCGGCGGCGCGCTATTCGGCGTCGAGGTCAATGATCGTGATCGGCTCGGTCGCCGGCGCCGAGGTCACGCCGAGCATCGTCGCGATCCGGTCGGCGACCGAGTCGGGGTTGCTGAACAGCTCGAATGAGTGCACCCGGAGGTAGTGCCAGCCGAGCCGGCGCAGCATCTCCGGCCGCAGCCGCAGCGACTCCCGCAGGCTCGTCGGCTGCCCGCCCATTCCGACCATGAGCCCGGCATCCGTCTCGATCGTGAGGCACATGCCCCCGTTCGAGGCGACAAGCCCGAGCTTGCCCCTGTGCTCGAGGGCGACGCGCAGGCCGCGCACCCGCAGTCGGCGGGCGAGGTCGACGAGCATCGGGTCGCTGCTCTCGACCGGCGAGTCGGCGGCGGTGCGTCCCGCAGCGTCGGCGAGGATCTCGGCCAGGGCGACCGCCCCGTGCTTCATGCGCTCCTCGTCAAGGTCGGATGCCTCGAAGCAGGTGACGATGACCATCGACCGGCGGGCGCGGGTCATTGCGACCGCGAGCAGGCGTTCGCCGCCCGGGCGTCCGAGGGCACCGAAGTCCGACAGTACGCGGCCGTGCGGCGTGCGACCGTAGCCGATCGAAAAGATCACCCGGTCGCGGCTCTCCGCCACGGCCTGGTCGATCGTTGCCACGGTAAACGGCTCGTCGGAGTCGCCGAGGATGAACTCGGTCAGGTGCGGGCGCGAGGCGACGGCGGCGAGCACCGCCTGCTGCACGCGCACGACGTGCTTGGCGCTCGCGGTGATGACCATCAGGGATTCGCGCGGCCGGTCCTCGGCGTGCTCGAGCACGAGCTCGACGACACGGGCGACCTCGGTATCGACACTCTCGACGGCACCGGAGTCGCCGTCGGGCATGCCGAAGCCGTCCTCCACGTAGTCCAGGCGCAGGCTCGGGTGCCCGAGGAACGTTCCGGCCCACGGGAGCGAGTCAATCTTGCCGGCATAGAAGCGACGGTTCACGAGTTCGGCGAGGTCTTCGCCGCCCGCGCGATAGCTGCGCGTCAGCAAGAGCGTGGGCAGCAGTCCGCCAAGGCGGGCGAGTGCGGAGTCGGCGTGGGCGGCATCGAGGTCCGGCTCGGCCGGCGCGGGCTCCGCCTGTTCGAAGTCGTCCGCGATCGAGACGCGGAACGGCACCGGCGTCTGGGTGATGGGATCGCCGAAGGCCACGGCCTGCTTCGCCCGCCGGATCGAGCCGACGCTCTCCGCGAGGGTCATTGCGCCCGCATCGACGAGGATCACCGTGTCGATGGCCATGGAGTCCGTGATGGTGTCGATCTCGTACGGAGAGGCGAGCCACACCGGCGCCATCGCCCGTGACAGGTGCGGGGCGGCATCCTGAAGCAGTTGCGAGTCGACGGAGGGGCCGCGGAGCGCCGCCTTGAGCGTCGCCGCCTCGGCGGGCCAGTCGACGAGGCCGATGCTCCAGTTCTCGGCGAGCTGCCAGGCGAGCAGCTGCGCGCTTCCGGCAGCGTGCGCCTCGTCGACCAGGCGGAAGTCGGCCTCGAGACGGTCGAGCACGGAGGTGTTCGCGTTCAGCAGCGCGCGGTCGGAGTCGAGCAGCGACTCGAGCGCCGACTGCCACCACGAGAGTTCGAGCTCGGGGGCGACCTTGTCGACCGGCACGTGGCGCGAGGCGAGGTCGGCGATGAGCTCGTCGAGTTCGAGCACGCGCAGCCGCTGGCGGATCGCTACCCGCTCCTGCAGGTTGGCGAGCACGTCGGACTCCGCCGCGAGGTCGGTGAGCCGCTCGCCGAGCTCGGCGATCGGGAGGTTCACGAGCTTGTCGCTCGGCGCCGACGCGGTGAGTGGGCGGTCCAGCGACGCGAGGTCCTGCTCGACCCGCTGCCAGGCGGCCTGCACGTCGGCGATGCCGACGGGAATCTCCGGCGGCGCTCCGGCGGCGACGAAACGCTGCCAGAGCAGGCGCTGCTGCTGGATGCGGGCGAGACTGTCGTGCAGATCGCTGACGTGCACCCCGGGCCGAATGTACTCCTTCGCGAGTTTCCTCAGGCGGCGGCGGTTCGCGCCCGACATCTCCGGCGAGTCCCGGCGGGACGCGGTCGCGGCCACGAGCTCGCTGAGCGAGCGGTCGAAGACGACGGGCTGGAACTTGTCGAGCGTGTCGCGGATGTCGGTGAGCAGGCGCAGGTACACCCCGAGCTGGGAGATGTTCTCGAACGGTCGCATGTGCGTCGCCCCGATGAGCTCCCCCGCACGCACGAGGAGTCGCGGCAGATCGGTGTGGTGCAGGCGCTTCGCGAGTTCGTGCGCGCTCGTCGCCTCCTCGCTCGTCGCGAAGGTGGCCCCGTACCAGGGTGAGTCGCCGGGACCGTACTTGAATTCGCCGAGCTGGGCGGCCTGAACCATCGATTCGGCGGCGCTGGCCCGCGTGGTCGCGAGCGCCTCGACCGACCGGCGGCTGAGGCGCACGGTCGTCGACGGCGGCTCCGGCAGGAGCGCGAGCCGCGACAGCTCGCTCAGGCACTCGAGCACCGAGACGTCGAGCACGTCGTCCTCGCGGGCGACCGCGGAGCGGTAGTCGAGCAGCACGCGGCGCAGGCGCACGAGCGCCTCGTCGACCTCGCCGACCTGCGGGTGCTTCGCCTTCTCGTTGCGCGCGATCGAGCGGATGAGGTCCTGCCGCAGCGTCGCCGGCGAGACCGCGATGCCCGCAAGCCCGATGTCGGCAAGTCGGGACCGGATGCCCAGCAGGCTCGATCGGCGCGGGCTCACGACCAGCACGCGCTTGTTCTGGGCGACGAGGCAGCCGATCGCGTTGACGATGGTCTGGGTGCCTCCCGTTCCGGGCAGCGTCTTCACGACGACCGAGTTGCCCGCCGCGATCTGCGCCACGACGTTCTCCTGCTCGGCGTCGGCGTCGAGCAGCAGGGTGTCGGTCTCGGGAGAGCGCAGGTCCTGGTGCTGGGGCTCGACGGGGGCGTACCCCTCCTTGATGCTCCAGCGCGCGTTCGGGTTGCCGGCGAGCGCGTCAAGGATGGGGTGCTCGAGATCCGCCGCGTCGACGGCCATGCGCGACTGCACGTCGGCGAACGACGACACGACGAGCCGGGGCTGCACGTTGAACCATTCGAGATGAGAGGTGAGTCCGCGCAGCGCGTCGATGACGGGGTTGGGCTTGAAGGCGCCTTCCGACTCGGCCAGCGCGGCGAAGGCATCCGCATCCAGGTCGATCTCGAACTGCGCGTACAGCGCGCGGGCGAGTTCGGGGTTGAGGAAGGAGGAACCGCGCAGACGCACCTCGAAGTCGCGGCCGTGCCGGCGGATCGCGAGCGGGCGCAGCAGGATCGGTGCGCAGAAATTCTCGGAGTCGAACTGCCACTCGGCGAGCCCGATGCCGAGGTGCACCGAGTCGATGCCGCGGGCGGTGGCCAGTTCGGTGCCCTTCACCGTGATCTCATTGGCGGCCGTCTTCGCCGCGCGCAGCGCGAGGTCGTCGCGGATGAGGCTCGAGAGCAGCGTCGTCTTTCCCGTGATGAACTGCGCGAGCCCGCCCGGGTGGGTCGAGCTCAGCTCGATGCGGGTGCGCGGGGCATCCACGAAATGAAGCAGCGGCGACCGACCGCCCACCTGCGCGAGCTCGTGCCGCCAGCCGTTCCAGGCTGGTTCGGCCACGTTGCCCAGTCGATACGACGGGTCACCGGTACTCACCGAGTGGGGCGTCGTCACCTGCCGCTCGGCATCGGTGGAATTGTTTTCGGGGTCAGACGAAAAGTCCCCTGTCTC
>Ga0105048_10017610_pt1 | contig 11020 bp, 5 predicted proteins | sample MAT05_FD_78382 | JGI IMG/M metagenome (GOLD analysis project Ga0105048, IMG submission 78382) | Freshwater microbial communities from Lake Fryxell liftoff mats and glacier meltwater in Antarctica - MAT-05 | ecosystem: Environmental > Aquatic > Freshwater > Ice > Liftoff microbial mat | place...
CGCACGCTCGACTGTCAAATCCCGCTCGATCCGGAACGCATCGGTATGTACGTGAATCGATTGCTGATGCGCAACGGCCTCATAGCCGCTGCGGACTTTCGCAGTCACGAGTTCCGCTTGCGAGCCGTGCGTGACATTCAAAATCAGCGCCCACCGTTCGGCAGTGGCTGCGGGTAAAAGGAACGTTCCGGAGCGCTCGACCGAACGCACGACGCCTTTATCGCGAAGCACCTGCAATGCACGCGATGCGGTCACGATCGAAATTGAAAACTGTTTCGCGACGCTGCGTACGCTCGGTATCTTGTTCCCGTCGAGTTGCCCTTCGCGAATGAGTGTTTCGAGCAAGTCCGACACTTGCTGGTACTTGGGTATACCATTCGTCGTCATGAGCGTCTTCCAGCGGTGTCAAAGGAATGCGTACAATACAGTGTGTCATACGCATTCTTTACCGTCTGGTTTATTAATCCTTCTTCAAAGTCATCGAATCGAACAGTCGGCCTTCTTGGTCGAATGCTTTCAGGTGGAAGGTTCCGCGGTGTACGGTCGCGTAGCAGAAGTGGAAGTCGGAGCGGCATTCGGCTTTGAAGAATGTCGGCGTGGGGCCGAAGTCTTCGAGACCGCCGCCACCGCCGGAAGTAATGTGAACGACGCCGTTTTTCTGATCGACTTTGCCGCCGCGAATCGGCCACGAGCGTTCGTAAAGGTGGATGTGCCCGTTGAACACGACATCGACATTATGCTTCTCGTAAAGGGGTTGTAGCGATTTCAGTCGCACGTCGCCATCGGTCGACTTCGCTTTTGCCGTGTTGCCGTAATCGTCGCTGTCCGACGAAAATACGGGGTGGTGATGGTAGCAAATCTTCCATTTCGCATCGGACGCGGCGAGTGCCTTGTCGAGCCATTCGTACTGTGCGCCACCGGGTTGAAGGTCTGCCGTGCGAATCCCGTTGGTGTCGATGCTGAAGAAGGCCGCGTTGCCGTACTGGTAGCTGTAGAAATATTCGGGCTTCGGCAGGCTGAAGTATTTGTAGTAGTGCGGGTGGTTTTTTTCGTGATTGCCGATGCAAGGGAAGACCGGCACGCGGCCGAAGAGTTCGTTGCACGGCTTGAACAAATCGCCCGTCCATTGCACTTTCGATGCGCCATCGTCGACCACGTCGCCGCAGTGCATCACGAAGTGCGGACGGCGTTCCCACATGAGTTTTGCAACCTTGCCCGTGATCGCGGGATTGCGCTGGGTATCGCCGATTACGGCGAAACTCCATGCATCGTCGGCGTCGACGGCGGTCATGAACGTCAGCGGACGGCTGGACAGCGTCTTGCCATCGGCATCGGTGCATCGCATCCGATAGAAGTACTTCGTTTTCGGCACGAGGTTCGCCAGTGGCATTTCGTGCATCGTGTCGGCTTTTGCCGATTTTGCAGTTAGTTTCGGTGGGTAGGTGTCGCCGTATTCGAGTTCGCAGATCGTTGGAGTGTCGGTCTCGCACATCACCGTCATTGCGGTTCGCGTCGCGTTTTGCAGGTACGGCTCGACGACGAACTTCGGGCCGACGGTTTCGGGTGGTGCGCTGGCGAGTTTCGCGTCGGCCTGAAAGTGTGCGACGAGTTGTTCGGCAGTGACAGCCCGATGACACCAGAGGATTTCGCGGATGCCACCGACCATCGGATAATCTTCATCGTCGTCGCGATAGCGACCGATCGCGAGTGGCGCTTTGTCCGCGTATCTCACAGCACCGGATTGCTCTTTCGACTCTGAGTCGAGCTTGCCGTTCACGTAGAGTTGCATTTGCTTGCCGTCGTATACGGCGGCCACGTGGTACCAGCGGCGCGGCTCGTACTTCGTCGTGCCGTTCAGATAGGTGATTTTCCCTTCGCCGCTTTCTCCGCCCTTTGTGGCAAGGCCGAAGTAAAAGTTCGCCTTGTTGAACCCGACGACGAAACCTTTCTCCTTCGGGCCGTTGTCTTGGAAGCAACCGAGGAACGCGCCCCACTCGGCCGGTTCGTCGACGCGAACCCATGCGACGATCGAAAACGCTTCTTTAGGCAGAAACTCTGCATCGGGCGTCACGGCTGCGCGAATGCTGACGCCGTCGTTCGGGTCGGTGAATTCGAGGCATTTCGCGTCTTTGTTCAGTGTCGGTTCGCCGAGAATGGTGCCGTGTAGCACGCCCGCGCGGTCCGTGACTTTTCGCGATGAGACCCCTTCGCTATCGAAGACCCAGTGTGCGGCGGGCTTGAGGTCTTCCCGCGGTGCCGCCGCAGTTTCGGGCTGCTGATAAAGCGCCACGGCCAGTGCGACGACCGCGCAGCCGATTGCGAGTAGAATTTTTCTGACTGTGCGATTCACCGTACGGCCTCCGTTCGCGATGCGATTGTGATTCGGCCAATGTAACGAACGGCGCAAGAAAAAGCCCGCGGGAATGGTCCCCGCGGGCATACTCTCTTCAAACATTCTTCTGTTCTTAACCGACCTGCGCGCCGTTGAGGCTCGCGAAGTCGTCGAACAGTACGGTGTCGTCGAGGAGGTTCGGGCTTTTCAGTGCGTCGAGTCGGCCGCCGGCGAACGTGCGAACTCGCGAGATATTACCGGATCCTTCTCCGAGGAGCAGATCGGGGACGCCATCGCCGTCGATGTTCTTGACGGCGACGCGAACGCCATTGCGGGAACTGTTGGTGAAGGCGAAGAAGTTGATGAGTGATACCGGCGCGTCGGGCGTGGTGATGAGGCTCTTGCCATCGAAGACCTGAACGCGCGGACCACCGCCCGGCCCGGCCCCGACGACGACGTCCTTGAGTCCGTCGCTGTTGAAGTCGCCGCCCGCGACGTAGACGCCGTTGCGGAGGCTGTTCTCGAATGCGAAGAAATCGGTGATGCGGTCGGCGCGATTCTTAGTCAGCGACACACCATCGAGCACGCTAACGCGCGGCCCGCCACCGATGCCCGCTCCGGCAATCAGGTCGGGCACGCCATCGGCGGTCGGAAGGATAATGGTAGCGCCCGTCACCGGATCGGTCGTGAATTTTCCAAGATCGCCAACGCCGACGCGAACGCCGCCACGGAAGGACGGCTCGTAGACGAAGAAGTCGGCGAACGTGACGCCGGTCTTGCCATCGATGATCTTGACGCGAGCACCGCCGCCATCGTCGGCCCCAATGACGATGTCCGCGAACCCGTCGCGGTTGAAGTCGGCTGCAGTGACGTTGACACCGCCCAGGAAGGTCGCTTCGAAGGCGAAGATGTTCATGACGGTTTTGCCGCTGGCCCCATCGATGACGACGACGCGCGGTCCGCCGCCCGGGCCGGAGCCAACGACCATGTCGAGGACACCATCGCCGGTAACATCCGCAGTCGCGACTCGGAGTTCTCCCGTGAAGCCGGGGAACGGCGAGAATCGGTCGCCAACGGTGGTAAGACCCGCGCCGGTGAATTCGACGAAGGCCGCCGTGGCGAGGCGACCCCCTGCGACGGCACCCTTGCGTTGGGCATCGGTCGTCGGGGTGTTGCCTAACCCTTGGAGTGGCAGATCGTTGCTATAGACGTCGGTATTTCCCGGCGTGATGGGGAATCGCGCATCGATGTTCGTTGCGACGCTGTTGAAGATGACTCGCCCGCTGATTCCATTCGAACCGACGAACGAACCGGACGAGGCCCCGTTGCCCGTCGTTGCCCCGTTCGCGACCACGCTCGCCACGCCCGTGGCCGAACTGGTGGTATCGCGAACGAAGACGTCCGAGACGCCGTTGGTATCGTCGACGATCGTAACGGCCTGGTTGACGTAATCGGTGCCCGCGCTCTCGAACGTCACGTATTGGGTATCGCTGGAAATCGAAGGGCGGGTGGCTGCTTTCGAACCCGTCTGGGTGCCGTTGGGGCGAACGCTGATGACTTTCAAATTGCCGGCGGCCACGTTCCCGATGATGTTTTTGAGGAACACGTCGTTGGCCGCATTCGCGTCTTTGGTCGTCGAAACGAGGTTCGAACTCGAACTCGTGAAGACGACGCTATCGCCACCGGGCGTAACTTGGTACGAAGCCGGATCGACGCCGTTCGTGACCGCGTTACCGATCGGTAACGTGCCGTTGCCCGCGCTGTTCGTCGATTTGTTGATGGCCGTCACGAGGGTGGCGGTGTCGCCGATTTCCCCGATCATCCGCCGCGAGTAAATTTCTTGGCGATTGACATCGCCGGTGAAACCCGCGACGAGCTGACTGCTCGAATCGGACGTGCCGATACTGGCTGTGAATACGACGTTCAAACTGTCGTCCCGCGCGATGATCGCGTTCTGTGCGAACCCGCCTCCGGCACCGATCGAGCGGATCTGTCCAGTCGCATTTTTATCGACGGACGAAGTGACGAGTCGAGTGGCATTTTGAAAGCTGCTCGATGCTCCGACGCGCGTCCAGTAGACTTCCTGTCGGCGTGTGGCGGCGTTGCTGGATTGGTATGCAAACTGGATACTCGGATCGGTCGCCGTCAAGACCCCCCGGAACTGCCGCGCATTGAGCAGGGACGGATCTAAGTCGCTGGTGTACACGGCGGTGAAGCCATCGCCGCTGAGGTAGCGCCCCGCCGTATCGACGGTGACGGCACCGTTGGGGGACGATCCGCCGACAGTGGTGTACGTCTGCACGTCGACTTGGATCGGCTGCGTGACGACCACCCCACCGATGATGACTGTCGTGGTGGCGACGGTGTCGTAAGCAATGAAGCCCGAGCCGATCTTCGAAATCACCGTCGTCTTGAACGACCCGCCGCCAGGCGTGTCGATGCCGCTCATGTCCGTGAGGAACAAGTCCTGCGAAGTATCACCGTTGTCGAATACTCGCAGCCGCGATCGCTGATCGATGATCGCCGGAGTTTGTACGGGAAGCAATGGCAGTACGGATTCCGCACTGCGCATCGAGAGGAACGACACCACCGTGCCATCCGACGAGATCGCCGGATTGATCGCTTCGGATTGACGGCCGAACGCCTGGTTGGTTTGGTTCGATCCTTCGAACGTGCGACTGGAAAGCTGAATCTCGTTCGACTTCGACGACCAGCGGAAAACGTCGAGCGTGGTGTTGCCCCGATCCGGATCGATCGTCCGCGTGATGTCCGTCGAGTTCGGTGAGATCGACTTCGTGATGTACGCGGCGTCGAGTTGCCCGGCCCCGAGTTTCGTGTTGAAGGCCACGAAAAGCCCATCGTCGCTGATAACGGCTTGCGAGAAGGTCGGCCCGAACGGGAGGACCAGACTCAGCGATTTCACGCCGTCAACGTAGTTGTACTTCGTGTTGGTCGGATCGGTGGTGTCCAGTAGCGGCAGGTTCGTGACGAGTTTCACGCTCGCCGTACGCAAGTCGGTCCAGAATAAGTCTTCCGTGCCGGGGATGTCCACCTGCCCCGTGATTAAGTCGCTCGCTTTCGATGAGAAGATCGCATAGCGACCATCGCGACTCGTACCGAGTACGGTCGCCGATCCATCGCCCGAGCCGAGCAGAGACGAGTTCCGATCGACGAGCACGGCGGTCGGCACGGCCCGATCTTCCAAGGTTACGAAGTCGAGGAGCCGACCGGCTTTCGTGCGGGTCTTGCCGGAATCTTTGAACCACTTGGCGATCTTCACAAAAGGCATGGCTACCTCAGCTGTGCGTTTTAGGTTCGGCGACTCAGTCGCCGTGACAGTTGGATGGTTCGTTTGGGCAAGCACGACGCAGACAGTATTCCGACGAGTCTGTCGACTGCGTAGATTGCCCCCACTCCCGCCGACCGCAAATTTCCGTTCCGAGCATATCGGTACCGATGTTATCGAGTGTAACGAAAATTTAACGCGAGCCGGTGCGAAATACGCTGGGAGTGCAAACACACACATCCCACCATCGGCCGTTCGACGCCGACATCGCGACTGGCTTCGCCGACTTTCGCTCTCACCACGAAGTTCAGGATGCCAAGCGGGAAAAATTCGGTCAATTCCTCCCAATCCGCAAATTCGTTCTAAATACTTTTGAAGCGACAACCGCGATGACTCTGCCAGTCGGCGAAATCGGCCTTGCCGATGAAATCGCGACGCTCGGCTCATCGAAGATTACCCCCAGCGGCTGCCCCCCTGCCGCAATCTGCCCGGTCCCCCGCAACTTCACCCGCCCGCGCAACTCGGCGTTCTCACGCCCTGTTCCGCCGCACGCCCAGACGGAATGGATGCCCCAAATTCGGAAGGATACCGATTCGGCAAAGTCTAACAACGGACCCGGCCCATGCCACGCCCCACGCGATTTACCCTGAATGCCGAACGACTCGAACTACGCGACGTTCCCGCCTTGACTTTGCTGTTCGATTACAGCTTCGATACGAACGGCTTCTTCAATGATGCCTCGCGGCGTACGGCTTTGGAATCGGCCGGTAACGAACTCGTCAGCCGGATCGGCGACTCGCTCGAAGGCATTTCGCCCACCAACGGCAACACCTGGACGGCGTCGTTCTTCAACCCGGCAACGGGTGGCCAGGCGGAAATCCCGAACCTCGTCGTTCCGGATAGCACGTTAATCATCTACGCTGGCGGGCGGAACCTCAATGCGTCTGAGGCCGGCGTGGGCGGTTCGGGCGGATTCCAGGCCGGCGGGGACTCCGCATGGCTCGATCGTATCGCCAGACGCGGGCAGGCCACCGGCTTCTCGCTCTGGGGCGGCAGCCTCGCATTCGACACCGATTCCAACTGGAACTTCAGCGCGAATACACCGGTCGATGGCCAGGTCGATTTTTACACTGTCGCCACGCACGAACTCGGTCACGTTCTCGGCTTCGGCACCGCACCCGAGTTTTCCAGCTTCACCGTGAACGGCCGCTTCGCCGGCTCCGCGTCGATCGCCGCGAACGGCGGAACGCCCCCGCGACTGTCGCCCGATCAGGCACACTGGGCGCAAGGCACGCTGTCGAACGGCCAGCCATCCTCAATGCAGGCGATGCTGGTCAGCAACACGCGGTACGGGTATTCGAGCCTCGATTACGCCGCGCTCACCGATATCGGCTGGAGCGTAAATTCGACCGCCGCCATAACACCCGCCGTGCCAATCGTGCCGCCCGTCGTCGCAGTCGTGCCAGAAGTCCCCGTGGTACCGCCGAGCGTGCCCGTGGTGCCATTCTCGCCGCCGACGCTACCGGTTTCGCCGCCCTTCGTGCCGCCGATTGTGCCACCGAATGTACCGCCATCGGTTCCGGTTGTGCCACCGGTCATCACGTCTTCGCCGTTCGGGGGAATCCCCGTCACGCTTACGAACGACCTCGTGAGCCTGAGTGGTGTGAATGGCGGTTCCGCCCAGCTATTCAAGCTCGATAACCTCGGCGGTTCGACGCCCGTGGGCGGCTCGATCCGGCCATTCTCCGATTTCGCCGGTACTGTGCGTTCCGTCATCGGCGACGTGAACGGCGATGGGACACCCGATGCCGTCTACGTGACGGGGCCAACCGGCGGCTCGCGGATTCGCGCCGTCGACGGGAGAACCGGCGCGGATATCGTCGGCGTCTTTTCCGCGTTCGAGCCGAGCTACCGCGGCGGGTTGTTCGTCGCACTCGCCGACCTGCAAGGCAATGGCAGCAAAGAAATCATCGTCAGCCCCGATCAAGGCGGCGGCGGTCGCGTGACCGTGTTCGATCTATCCGGCGGGCAAGCCCGCACGATGGCAAACTTCTTCGGCATCGACGATCCGAACTTCCGCGGCGGTGCCCGCGTGGCCGCAGCCGATATTAACGGCGACGGTCGCGATGACATCGTGGTGGCCGCCGGATTCGGTGGCGGACCACGTGTGGCGATCTTCAACGGCAGCACGGTCAGTAATGGCAACCCGACGCGGCTCGTCAGCGACTTCTTCGCCTTCGATGGTGCAGACGTGTCGAACTTGCGAAATGGCGTGTACGTGGCCGCCGGAGATATCACGGGCGATGGCCGCGCCGACCTCGTGTTCGGTGCCGGTCCCGGTGGCGGCCCGCGCGTCTTCGCACTCAGCGGGGCAAGCCTGATGGCCGGTGTCGCTGTGGCCAAAGCCGAACCGCTCGCGAACTTCTTCGCCTACGAGGCCAGCGAACGCGGCGGTGTGCGTCCCTCGATCAGCGACGTCGATGGCGATGGCAAACCCGATCTCATCGTCGGCAGCGGCGAACGCGTACCGGCGGCAGTCAAAGTCTATCGCGCGGCAACCGGCAGTTGGAGTGGCGGCAACCCCGGCAACGGCACCATCTACGAACCGTTCGGCTTCAGCCCGATCAGCGATGGCGTCTACGTCGGGTAATTCCTCGACGCACGATGGAAATCTAGAGGCTCGGAAACCCTGTTTCCGAGCCTCGTTCCGTTTTCGCTCACTTCCCGCCGACGAATGCACCGCCGCCGAAGTTGACTTCGAAGGGAAAGAACTCGCCGAGTGGCTTCGAGTTCACGCCACTGAAGACGCGGACGGGTGCTGCAAAATCTGGCCCCGGCGCGCAGATGACATCGAGGATGCCATCACCGTCGACATCGTGGGCGGCCACGCGGATACCGCCGCGGAACTTCGACGGATACGGTGCGATTTCGCCGAGCATTTTGCCTTGCAGCGCATCGAACACCCGCACGATTCCCGGCCCGCCGACATCCGAACCGACGATGATTTCCGCGCGACCGTTCTTCGATAACTCCGCTGTCGAGACGAAACAACCGCCGGTCCAGTCGCGGTCGTATGCGAGGTAATCGGCGAGAACGCGACGGTTATTCCCGCTGAATACGCGGATGCGCGGCTCGTGCTGCGGGCCGGGCGAGGTAACGATGTCCGGCAGGCCGTCGCCGTCCACATCGCCGATCGCGACCCGCACGCCACCGCGGTAGTTCTGATCGTACGCAAAGAAACTATCGAGTTCCTTCCCGCTCGAAATGTCGAATACTCGCACGTGCGGACCAGCCCCCACATCGCCACCCGTGACGACGATCGCGCGGCCATTTCGCTGCTTGTCCGATGCGGCAATGAACACGCCGCCCGTCCAGTTGCGGTCGTATGCGAGGAACTCGGAAGCGAGCCGCATCGTCCGCCCATCAAAGACGCGAACGAACGGCGGTATGCCAATCGTGCCAGGTGGCGCACCGCCCGGTGCGGTGATAATGTCCGGGATGCCATCGCCATTAATGTCGGCAACGGCCACGCGAACGCCGCCCCGGAAGTTTTGATCGTAGGCGAAGAAATCGAACAGCGGTGCGCCGCGCAAATCCGAGTAAACGCGAACCCGTGGCCCGCCGCCTTCGCCCGCACCGACGGCGAAAACCCCGCGCTGCGTGAAGCCGAAGCCGGGGTTCGGCAACGGCAGCGTTCCGGGGTTGCCACTTTGTTGAAGTTGCTCGCCGAGGCTTTGAAACAAGCCATCGACGCGCGCCGCTTGCAATCGCAGTGCGGGCTGCAATTTCACTCCCGCCGACAATCCTTGCGTCACGATCTGCCATTGTTGAGCCGCCAACTGATAGTCGTTCCCCGCTTGCAACACCGTGCCGCCGTTATCGAGGTTGCGCCGCATCCGGTCTAACCGCGTGCCGAAGCCACGCACCGCCACGTCGAGTTGGCGTTCGTACAAATTACCGCCACCGAGCAAGTTTTGCGCGAGCGCCCGCATTTGTTCGTTCTGATCGATCACGGCAGACGTCGAACGAATCAGGCGGGCGAGTTGGTCGTCCGGCGAGGTACCTTCCACGCCCATTGCGGTGTGCAACTGCGTGTCCGCGTACTGGGCACGGGAAATCGCGTCGGCCAAACCCTGTTGCGGCACGATCGATTGCGCGATCATTTGCAGTAGCTGTTCGACGCTCTGATCGACCAACTGATCGGCGGCCAATAGCCGGTTGCGGTCGGCGTTTCCTTGTGCTAACCGCGTCAGATTCTGCGCGGCCCGCACGGCGATATCGGCTTGACGCGACAGCGCGAGTTTCGTGGCAAACGGCGCATTGCTCTGGCTGATGCCCGCACGCACCGATTGAATTTCGGACAGCAATTGGTTCGCCGCGAGCGAGACGTTCGAGCGAAAGAATTGATCCGTCGAGACGCCACCAAACCCGCCCGGAAAGCGGCCCGGCGTGGTGAGATTACCAGGAAACGGCCCGCGTAACGGCGGCACCTGCGCGAACGCAATCGCGCCCGATGCGAACAGCGCGACGAACAAAACGTGTCTCACGGCGAACTCCTCTAAACGGATGTGTGAGAGTATTCTATTCGAAATCGGTGTTTAGCCGCGCCGCGTGACTTGCATGTAGTGGTGCCAAGCGAAAATGGCGGCGGCCCCGCGGTGCGGTCGCCAGACTTCGCCGATGGTTCGCAGTTGTTTCTCGGTCGGTCGCTCCGGCAATTGCAGGATGTGGCCGATGTCGATTTGCACCGCCAAGTCGCCAGCGGGCCAGATGTCGGGGCGGCCTTCCGCAAACAGAAGGTAAATCTCCGCCGACCATCGCCCGATGCCTTTCACCTTCGTGAGCAGGGTAATTGCGTCTTCATCGTCGGCGGGTAACGCATCGAGTTTCAGTTCGCCGGCGATCAAATGTTCGGCCAAACTGCGTGCGTAACTCTGCTTCTGACGCGAGAATCCGCAGGCGCGCAGCTCGTCGAACGATGCGGATGCCACCGTTTGCGGATCGGTGACATCGCCTAACGCCGCCTCGAGTTTTTCCCACACGGCATCGGCAGATTTGAAACTCACTTGCTGCCCAACGATCGTCCGCAACAGCGTCGCATAACCGGGCGCACGAACGCGCGGCTCCGGATAACCGACCTGCGCAATCGCGATGCCAAAACGCGGCTCAATCGCGGTGAGCGCGTCGAGCGAAACGCGAATCTGCTCAGCAGGCAATCCCATGTGTACATCCTTCACTCACTCGCCACTCGCCACTCGCCACTCACCACTCATCACTCATCACTACTCAAGCAGCGACTTTCACTTCGCTCGCTTCATCGGGCCAATCGTCAATGCGTGTGGCCACTTGTTTACTGACGCCACTTTCTTGCATGGTGACACCATGTAGGACGTCGGCCATCA
>Ga0105048_10017613_pt1 | contig 11020 bp, 6 predicted proteins | sample MAT05_FD_78382 | JGI IMG/M metagenome (GOLD analysis project Ga0105048, IMG submission 78382) | Freshwater microbial communities from Lake Fryxell liftoff mats and glacier meltwater in Antarctica - MAT-05 | ecosystem: Environmental > Aquatic > Freshwater > Ice > Liftoff microbial mat | place...
CGCTCTGGGCGGTAAGTGGACATTCCGCAGGCCTGTGGGCCTGCCCTCCAGGCCGCGCACGATCTCGCGGACGGACAGGCAGGTTGGCATGCAACGCGGAGGCGGGAAGCGCCTCTCGTGGTCGCCGCGAACAGGTTGATTGGCAACGGCGGGCGCGCGTAGAGTTCCGTTCCGTCCCCCCCTCTGGCCTGAGGCCGTCCCGGCGGGCGGGCGACGGCACTCCGCCGCAGGATGCGCAAGCCATGGACTTGGAAAGGATAGACCCGAACGCCGCGATCGCCCTGGCTGCCATGACGGGTGGCTCGACCCTCGAGCAGTTCGGGCGCTCTCACCCCCGACTGGTCCAGAGGTTGGCGTCCCTCGACCCGGTCGCCGCTGCCACCAACTTCGCGGGGATGCTAACCCGGCCCGAGGTCAGGGCCAGCTCCCTCCGCCTCGAAGTCCTCGTCGCCCTCGCGGTGAGGCACGGCAACGGCGACCGAAGGCCGACCCGCGAAACGCTGTCCCACGCTTTCAAGGAGACGGGCGCGGGCTGGGCGGAACGCGCGGAGGACCCCGCCGAGGACGTGGTCGTCGCCCGGGTGACGGGGGCGCGCGGGGACTTCAGCATCCTGCCCGGCCTCGCCGAGGGCGCGGCGGACTGCCTGGACCGCTTCCTGGATGTTATCGATGACATGCCCGAGGGCAGCCCGTGGGACGACCTGCGCGACGAGGTCTACGCGCTGCTCAATCTCTCGGACGAGGCGGTCCGGCGGTCGGGGCTGACCGCGCACGACATCGGCGCGGAGCTTCCCGTCCGGACTCTGCCGGCGGGGGTCGCTGAGGTCATGCGCCACGCCCGCGCCGCCGTGACCTTCACGTCCGCCGACCTCGCCCGCCTCGGCATCCGTGCTTCCAGCCTCGCACCGTTCGTATTCGACATGCGGGGCCGATCGGACCTCGACGTTGACCCCGCGAACACGACGCGGCTCGAACGCCAACCGTTGCTTTCCCTCGGGGACGGCATCGTTCTTGCGCTCCCCACTGCGGTGTCGGTGGCGGCCAGGATGCGGATCATCGACTTCTGCCTCGCGGAGGGCTTCCGGCGGTCGCTGGAGGCCAACCTGGCCCGCAGCTACGGTCGGTTTCTGCACGACATGTCCATCCTTGGCGGTCCTTCGGGAGCGCGGTGCGCATTCCGCACCGTCTCGGGGGAGCGGGTCGCCTCATTCTCCCAGGAGGTGGACAGGGGCCGCTGGCTCCAAGTGATCGCTCGGCTCGACGACCTCGACGGCTACGAGACCGACGGCTTCCGCGGGGCGAACCCGTCCCCGGACCGTACGGGACGCGTTATCCTGCGCGAGATCGAGGACTTCGCCCGCGAGGCCTCCGCCAGAGACGGCTTCCGCGACGGCATAGCCCTGGTCGTGTCGTGTGGTTGGGGACGCGGCTTCGCGCTTGGACTACGGGAGCTTCCGCGCGGCTGGCGCGTCGTGTCCCTTTCCGCGCACGACCTGCGCAGCCTGAGCGAGGCCCCCGGCATCGAAGCGCTGGACCTCTGGCGGCTCCTGGACATGCGCGACGCGGTGAGGGCCCACGGCGTCAGCCTTCTCAACCCCAACGGCTTCCTGAACCTCGCCGCCCTGGCGAGGAAGAACGACGGGCACGTCGTTCCCCACGCGCAGCTCCCCCTCGACCTCCGGCAGGGCGCGCCGCTCCATCTGTGGGTCGAGCAGAACGCGCTGCTCGGCCTTCGGCGCGAGGCCGTCATGGCCCGGGACCGGCGCACCGTCCCGGGACCGGACGGTCGCCCCATCCGCGTAGAGAGAACGGCGAACGGGCCTGGGCACGGCGGGCACGAACCGCACTACGCTTCGCTCGCGCTCTTCAGGGACCGCCGGGCGAACGGCGCGGTGCTGACGGGCACGCGCGCGTGGTGGGTCCTCGTCACCGTCTCCGAGGCGAGCAGCACCGACGGGGAGTACCGGCACTGGGAGATGGCCCACCACTGGCTCGGGGAAGCCGCGCCCGTCCTGGAGGAGTACTTCCCCGGGCTGCCCCCGGGCTCCATCACCTGGGAAATGCACTTCGACGGCCTAGCGGCGGGAGGGAAGGCCGAGGCCGGTCCCGCCCTCGGCGACGATCCCGGCGCGGTGGCGGCGTCGCTGTCCTGGGAGGCGCACGACCGACGCGTCCGGCTCCGCGCGACGGCCGACTTCCAGCGCGCGCACCAGCACGTGTCCAACGTCGCCGAGCGGACGTTGGTGGGGGCGCTGGTCGCGGGCACGGCCGCGCTCGCGGGGTTGGTGCTGGAAGACGAGAAACTCCGCGCGCTGCTGGGGCGAATCGTCCCGGACGCGGACGCGAGGCATATCCACCACCTGCCGGCGCGGGGCTTCCGCGACGAGGTGGCGGACACGCTCCGCAGCGGCTTCGTGGCGATCTCGGAGCACGACGTGGCCCTGCACAAGCTGGGGTCCGCCGCCCGCGCCGGGCACCCGGGCGGCGGGAAGATCGTGGGCGTCCGCGAGTGTCTCGCCTTCCTCAACGGTGCGGCGGCGCAGGCCGAGCGCGAGCTGTGCGAGGCGCTAAGGGGATACGGTCGGACCCCCTTCCTCCTGCGCGTCATCGAGAACTATGAGGCGGCGGTCCGGGACAGGACCCAGTGGCAACGCACCGCCAGGTCGGTCCTGTCGCTGCGCCGGAGGTCGGGGGCCGCCTACGCCATGATCGCCGACCGCGAGGGCAGGCGGAACGCGGTGATGCAGGCGAGCCGCGTCCTGCTCGAAGCGGGCCTCTGCGAGTGCGCGCCCGGTGAGGGGAACGAGCCGGGCCATCTGGAACTCTCGCGCCTGATGGTCATCGCGAACAGCATCGTAGCCCTGGGCGGCTGGTCGAACGCGATCCGGTGGGGGGCGATGGACCCCGTGCTCACGATCTCGCCGCTCGGCGACGTGTTGGCCGGGACCGCCTTCGACGAGGAGGTGATGAAGCCGTTCGGCCAAGCCTCCACCCGCGTAATGACGGACAACGCCGCGGGCAGGTACCCGGACCTGTTCGCGCCGCCCGCCGACCCGGTCGATCCTGAGGACCTGTTCGACCCGGCGTTCCTCGATGCCTGGAGGGAAGAGACGGGGCTGTCCCTGGACGCTACCCTCGACATCCTCGCGGCCGTGGAGGAGCACTTCCTCCGCCTCGGGAAGGCGGCAGGAGTGGTTACCCGAGGCGAGTTCCTCTCACTCGTCACCTCCTCCGGGTGCCCCGAGTCAGATGCGTACGCCTTCCTGGGGGCGTTCGCGCTGCCGTCGCGGCAAACGTGGTTCGACGTGCCGGACGGGTTCGCCATAAGGGATCGGGAGGCTTGGCGATACCGTCGCCGCCTGTCGGTCCTCCGTCGCCCGATCCTGGCGGCGGGCGACGAGACCCTCGTTGTCGCGCCGGGGATGGTCCGGGAGGCGCTCGAGTACCTCCTGCGCAACTTCCGCGACGGCGCTTTCGACAAGGCGTTCGCCGGCTCCGCCGCCATGCGCTCCTGGATCGGCGAGACGAACAACCGCAGGGGGCACGCGTTCAACGCCGAGGTGGCGGGGGCGCTGGGGATGCTCGGCTGGCGGACGGAGCCTGACCTCAAGGTCACCGCTCTGCTCCGCAAGGGCTTCCCCCGCGACTACGGCGACATCGACGTGCTGGCTTGGAATCCAGCCGAGGGCCGCGTCCTCCTCGTGGAGTGCAAGGACCTGCACTTCCGCAAGACGATGGGCGAGATCGCGGAGCACCTCGCGGACTTCCGGGGAGGCACCGACGAGAAGGGCCGACCCGACCTGCTCCGCAGACACCTGGACCGGCACGCCGTGGTCACGGAGCACCGTGAGGCCGTGATGAAGTTCACGGGATTGCCCGGGCCGGTGCGGATCGAGTGCCACGTCGTGTTCCGCGACCCCGTGCCCGTGGCCGTTCGGAAGGGCCTGGTTCCCGAGGTACGGATGACGCTGCTCGCCGACCTCGCTACGATCTGATGCCACGCGCCGAAGGCAGTCGACTAGGAATTTGGGTGGGAGCGGCGTCCGTTTCCGACAGAGGAACCTTGGCACGTCACAGCGGCCGGCGTCTCTATGGCGGCTGCGCGGGATGGCGGGCTTCTGTGACCCTGATGCATCACGAGGCAATTCGCGGCCCCAGACTCGACCGGTGGGCGGTAGGAATCGAAAATTCTGGAAGCTGAGGTCGAGGGAATATCGCAGAAATTCATGTGGTTAAAGCTTGAGGGTTAAATCGGGCTACCCCCAAGCTTCGGAGACTTACGCGCCTCCGGAGAGCGATTTCGGGTGTCGTTGCGCTCTCCAACCCTCAAGCCGCCGTGGAGAAACCGCAGGAAACCTGCGGTTCAGGACGCGATCGATAGTAAGGGAATATGGAGTTGGGAAATCGACTGGAGCAGCCGGTGGCAACCGGAATCCAACCTTCTCTGTGCGCCGGGAGACCGGCAGGAGGTAGCGGATGAAAGAGCCGCACGTTGAAGGACGAGCCACCCACGACGACCCCGAGTCATGCGCTGACACCCGCTAGGGTGCCGGTGAAGCGTTGACAGGGGCACTAGCGGGCTGGGTATTGAGCCGCGAAAAGTCACTCCAGGGCGCCGACGCTGTAGAGACAGTCGGAAGGCGACCGCGAAGCGCTGGCGTATAACTCGCCATGACGGTGCATACCACGCAGGTGCGGGGCTTAAGCGAGATGGCCGTAGGTGCGAAGGGACCAAAGGGCTGAATCACGCACTCCAAAGTCGCTCAGTTTCCGTCCTGATCCCCGACGGCGCTGGCTGACATCGCGCTTAGCCTCGGTGTCGGCTCGACAGGGGCGCCGATGGTCGTGGCATAGTCACGCTGCGCTAAGATGGGCAATTACCTCGCCAGCCGTGCCACCAGATTTTCCAGCCTTTCCTGCCGACCGCTGCGCGGCTGCGGCTCCGTGCCGTCGCGCAGCACGCGATCGGAGAGTTCGGCCAAGCTCACGCGGCCGTCCAACACGATGCGGCCTGCCTCGCCCGTCCAGGCCGCATAGCGCGCCGCTCGCGCATGGTCGAGGCTGCCATCCTCAACGATCCGTGCCGCGATGATCAGCGCGCGGGCGAGCGTGTCCAGGCCTCCGACATGCGCCTCCATCAGATCCTCGGGCGTGAAGGACTGACGGCGTACCTTGGCGTCAAAGTTGAAGCCGCCTGTGCCGAGCCCGCCAGCGCGCAGCACCTCCAGCACCGCAAGCGCCAGGTCCCCCGCGTTGTTCGGGAATTGGTCGGTATCCCAGCCGTTCTGCGGGTCGCCGCGGTTGATGTCGATCGAGCCGAGGATGCCCAGCGTCGCCGCCAGTGCGATCTCGTGCTCGAAGCTGTGGCCGGCCAGGGTGGCGTGGTTGGCTTCGATGTTGACCCTCACCTCGCCGAGTAGGCGATGGCGGGCCAGGAAGCCATAGACCGTCGCCACGTCGCGATCGTACTGGTGCTTGGTCGGCTCCATCGGCTTCGGCTCGATCAGGATCGCTCCGCGGAAGCCGATCCTGTGCTTGTGCCCCACCACTAGGTTTAGGAAGCGGCCGAGCTGCGCGTCCTCCTGCCCCAGATCGGTGTTGAGCAGCGTGTCGTAGCCCTCGCGCCCGCCCCACAGAACATAGTTCTCGCCGCCCAGGCGGTGCGTTGCCTCCAGCGCGTGCCGCACCTGCGCGGCGGCGTAGGCGAAGACGTCCGGATCCGGGTTGGTGGCGGCGCCGGCCATGTAGCGCGGATGGCTGAACAGGTTCGCGGTTCCCCAGAGCAGCTTCACCCCGGTGCGTTCCATGTGGCCCGCGATGATATCCAGCATTACGTCGAGATTGGTGTTGCTCTCGCGCAGCGTCGCGCCCTCGGGTGCAACGTCCCGGTCGTGGAAACAGAAGAAGGGCGTGCCGAGGCGTGCCATGAAGCCGAAGGCGGCCTCGGCCTTCTCGCGTGCCGCCGCCATCGGATCGGGGGTGTGGAACCAGGGGCGCTGCATGGTCGCGGCTCCGAAGGGATCGGCGCCGGTGCCGCAGAAGGAATGCCAATAAGCTACGGCTGGGCGCAGCCACGCCACCATGCTGCGGCCCATCACCACGCGGTCTGGCTGCCACGCGCGAAAGCCCCATTCGGCGTCGCTGTCCTCGCCGACATAGGGAATGGTGGGAATGTGGTCGAAGGTCGTCATCGCACGGACTCCGCGAAGCGGTCTTTGAGGGCAGGGTAGAGGTCACGAAAAATCGCGCGGCGGCGGGCCAGGCCATCGGCCAGTGCCGGCTCGGGCATCTGCACGCGCGCCACGGGCGGTTCGGTCAGCACCTCGGCCGCATCGGCGCCAGCCGCCAGCATCGCCAGCCGCGCGGCGCCGAGCGCCGGGCCGATCTCGCCGCCGGCCCGAAAGACAAGCGGGCGATCCAGCACAGTCGCCAGGATGCGGCCCCACAATGCGCTGCGCGCCCCGCCGCCGATCACCGATAGGGTGGGGATGCGCCCGCCTTGTGCTTCCAGCGCGTCCAGCCCATCGGCAAGGGCGAAGGCCACGCCTTCCAGCACGGCGCGGGCGAGGTCGGCGCGGGTGGTGCCGCCGTCCATTCCGAACCACGCGCCCGCGGCGGCGGGATCGTTGTGCGGTGTCCGCTCGCCGGAGAGATAGGGGAGGAAGACGACACGATTGTCGCTCTCCGCGCCCGCCGCCTTGACCTCGGCCAGCAGCGCGGCTTCGCTGGCGGCGCCGAGCGCGCGCGTCGCCCAGCGCAACGCGGCGGCGGCGGAGAGGATCACCGCCATGCGGTGCCAGCGGCCGGGCAGCGCATGGCAGAAGGCGTGTACCGTGCGATCCGGGTCGGGCAGATGCGTCGCATCGGCCACGAAGATCACGCCGGAGGTGCCGAGCGAGACGAAGGCCCGGCCCGGCGCGACGCAACCGACGCCGACCGCCCCTGCCGCATTGTCGCCGCCGCCGCCCGCGACGGGGATACCGGCGGGCAGACCCCATTCCGCGGCCACATCCGCGCGCAGCGTGCCCGATATGGCGCTGCCCTCCACCAGCCGCGGCATGTAGGAGGAATCGAGTCCGGTTCGCGCCAGCATCTCCGCCGACCAGGCACGCCGCGCCACGTCCAGCCACAGCGTGCCGGAGGCGTCCGACATCTCGGAGACTGCGTCGCCGGTCATCCGCAACCGCAGCCAATCCTTCGGCAGCAGCACGCGCCGCGCGGCGGCGAAGACCTCTGCCTCATGCGTGCGCAGCCACAGCAGCTTCGGTGCGGTGAAGCCGGGCAGCGCCGGATTGCCGACGATGCGTCGCGCCGGCGCGTCCAGCACCGTGCATTCCGCGAAGCTGCGGCCATCGTTCCACAGGATCGCCGGGCGGAGCACCCGGTCCGCCGCATCGAGGCACACCGCGCCGTGCATCTGGCCGGACAGGCCGATCGCGCGCAAGCGGCCCCGTGCCGTGCCCAGTGCCGCGATCGCCGCGCCCGCCGCGCGCCACCAATCCTCTGGCCCCTGCTCGCTCCACAGCGGGCGCGGCTGCGAGGCCTCGAGCGGCGCCGTCGCCTGGGCGAGAACCGCGCCGTCCTGTCCGACCACCACGGCCTTCACGCCCGAGGTGCCGAGGTCGATACCGAGAAAGCTCATGCTGCGCGCAGTTCCGACAGCGGCGGGTCCGAAGCGCGCGCCACCAGCCGCGGCACGATTAACTCGGGCTCCGGCATGTCGCCGGCCAGCACCCGTAGTAGCAGACCCGCGCAGCGCTCCCCGGCATGGGCCACGGGCGCGGTGAAGCTCGTCAATGGCGGGTCGAGCATCGTGCACATCGGGTGGTCGTTGCAGCCGATCAGCGCCATGTCGGAGCCGGCGCGCAGCCCCGCCGCCGCCAGCGCGCGCATCGCGCCTGCCGCCATCAGGTCGTTGCCGAGGAGTGCCGCGGTCGGGCGCGGGCCGGGGCGGTCGAGCAGTGCGCGCATCGCCGCCTCGCCGCCCGCCTCCGTCGGCGCCTCATGCAGCACCGGCGCCTTGGCTGGATCGAGGCCAGAGACGCGCAACCCCTCGCGGAAGCCGGCGAGTGCGTGGCGGCTGTACATCATGGCCTCTGCCGTGTTCAGCAACGCGACCCGGCGATGGCCGCGCGCGGCGAGGCGTATTGCGGCCTCCCGCCCCACCACCGCATGGTCGATATCCACCCAAGGGTGCGGCCGCGCCGCGTCCGTGCGGCCGAGCGTGGCGAAGGGCACGCCGCGCGATTGCAGCCAGGGCAAACGCAGGTCGTCGTGGCGGGTACGGGCGAACAGCACGCCTTCCACGCCCAGCACGTCGACCAGGCGCGCCAAGCGCCGCATCTCGTCCTCCGTGCTGCGCGCGGCCGTGACGAGCATGGTGAAGGGCGTATCAGCCAGCGCGCCGTCTATGCCCTCCAGCCAGTCCACGAAGAACGGGTTGTTGAAGCCGCCCTGAGGCGGCGAGAGTAGCACGCCGATCGTCTCGCTGCGCCCGGTCCGCAACATTCGCCCGACCCGGTCGGGGCGATAACCCAGCCGCTCGGCTTCCGCCGTCACGCGTGTGCGGGTTTCCGCGCCCACGCCCGGATAGCCGTTCAGTGCGCGGCTGACGGTGCCGGTGGCGAGGCCGAGCGCGGCGGCGAAATCCCTCAGCTTCATGCGACGATAGGTAGCACCGCCCCGTCCCGAAGATAGAGGGGGATGCGCTCCAGCGGCGCGTCCGCCATGACGGTGACGCCGCCCTCGTGTTCCGCTTCAGTCCAGGCGCAACGCCAGCGCGCGCCGCGGGGCAGGTACACGGCGCGACTGGTGGCACCTGGCTCCACGACGGGCGCGACCAGCAGGTCGGGGCCGAGCATGTAGCTGTCGGCGGCGTCCCAGCAGGGCGGATCAGCGGGAAAGTCGAAGAAAAGCGGCCGCATCACCGGCGCGCCGCTGCGCGCATGTTCGGCGAACTGGGCCATGATGTAGGGCCGGATGCGCTCACGCAGGAACAGCAGGTCCACGAAGATGGCGTAGAGCCGCTCGCCGTAGCTCCATACCTCGTTGGCGCCGCCGGTGGCGGTGAAGATCCTGAACGTGTCCTCGCCGTAGGTCGGCACGCCGTCATTCGGCAGGGGCAGGTCGTCCGGCACGCGGAAGCCGTGCAGGCGGCACACCGGCGAAAAGACGCCGAACTGGAACCAGCGCACCAGCAACTCGCGGAACTCCGCGCTTTTGCCGATGCCTTCGTAGAAGCCGCCGATATCGGTGGTCCACCAGCCGAGGCCCGACAGGCCGGAATGCAGCCCCGCGGTGATCTGCGCGCGGAAGTCGTGTCAGGTGGACCAGACATCGCCCGACCAAAGGATAACGCCGTGCCGCTGGCTGCCCGCCCAGGCGCTGCGCACCAGCAGCACGCCGTCCGGGTGGCCCGCCTCGGTCAGCCCTTCGCGGAAGCCTTCGATGTGCAGGTAGGGATAGGCGTTCAGCACCTCCGCCCCGTTGCCGAGCATCAGCCGCACCTGCTCGGGATGGTTGGGGCGCAGCTCCGGCTCGCAGGAATCGATCCAGAAATTGGCGATGCCGTGCCGCACGTAGCTTTCGCGCGCCTTGTTCCAGACGTAGCGGCGCGCCTCCGGGTTGGTGGCATCGTAGTAGGTACAGAAATGCGAGGCGAGCGGGTGCTTGTCCGGGTAGACATTCGTCACCGGCGCGCCGCGCTCGGTCTTCATCAGGTAGCCGCGCTCGCGCATCTCCGGCCAGGTCTGGGCATTCGTCTGCACGGTGGGCCAGATCGAGACCATCGTCTCCACGCCCATCGCGCGCAGCTCGGCCATCATCGCATCCGGGTCGGGCCATTCGGCGGGATCGAATTTCCACTCGCCCATGCGGGTCCAGTGGAAGAAGTCGATCACGATGCAGGACAGCGGCAAGCCGCGCGCCTTGTACTCGCGCGCGACCGAAAGCAGCTCGTCCTGCGTGCGATAGCGCAGCTTGCACTGCCAGAATCCGCTGGCCCATTCGGGGAAGTCGGGCGAATGGCCGGTGGCATCGGCGTAGCGCGCGAGGATCTCGCGCGGGCTGTCGCCGGCGGTGATCCAGTAGTCGAGCTGCGCTGTTGCATCCGCCGTCCAGCGGGTGATGTTGGTGGCGAACTCCGCCCGCCCCGTTGCCGGGTTGTGCCAGAGAAAGCCGTAGCCGCGCGAGGACGTTGCGCGCTGGCTTGTCGAAGTGCCAGACATTCCCCTGGTCGCGAGCGTCGCACCAATAGTGCTGGCTGCCTGCCTTCCAGCCATAGAGCATGGTTTCGAACTGCTGGTGGTAGTCTGCGCGACCGAGCGCGAAGGTGTTCTTGGCCCAGATGATCGTGCTGGACCATTTGCTGCCCGCCTCAAGCCAGACGCAATGCAGCGTCGGCCACGCGCTGCGCCGCGGCCGCGATGGCGGCCGGATAGCGCGATGCTATGAGCAGCGCAGCCCCCTCGCGCGCCGGCAATGTGGCGGTCGCGAAGCCAATGCCGGCGGACGCACCCACCACCAGCACGCGCCGTCCCGCGAAACCCAGATCCATCTGACGCACCCTCCGACTGTCCAAGCGCAGGCTGGATCGGATCGCGTTTGCGGGAAAGCCGGCCCGGCGGACCATGCCGGTGTGCCGCGGGAGGCCCTCCTGCGGGTCGTGTCCGCCGCCACCGGCGCGATGCTCGAACTGCGAGATTGTCTTTTCCGCGTCGTTCTGATTCTGTCGCGGCGGCGATGGAGACCAACGCTCGGTGCAGGAAGATCAAGCGTCCGGCCGGCGGGCTGGAACCGTGCCTCTCCGTGTGAAGCTGGCCCGCGTCGCTGGCCTCGTGATGTTCGTGCCTGGCGCCCTGGCCTGCTTCGTTGGCGCCTGGCTGCTCGTCACCAGGGATGGCGGCCGCCTGCTCGACGACACCAGGGCCTGGCTCGGTGGCGGGACGGCAGACGGCGTGCCGCTGGTGTCCGGCGTCGACTGCGTCGAACGCAGCCATCGCGGCGGCACACGCAGCCTGCA
>Ga0105048_10017616_pt1 | contig 11019 bp, 14 predicted proteins | sample MAT05_FD_78382 | JGI IMG/M metagenome (GOLD analysis project Ga0105048, IMG submission 78382) | Freshwater microbial communities from Lake Fryxell liftoff mats and glacier meltwater in Antarctica - MAT-05 | ecosystem: Environmental > Aquatic > Freshwater > Ice > Liftoff microbial mat | place...
AACGGCGCCGACCAACGTCACAATCACTTCGTAATGAAGCGAGCTGGGCGGGCTTGCCAGATCATGGCGGATCGTGGACAAGCCTGCTCCCGCTGGCTTTGAAGAGGAGGGGCGCGCATGAGATCAGTTGACCTTTCCTCCATCGCCCGAGCGGTATGCGTCGTTCGCGACCGATAGCGGACAGCCGCCCGTTCCGCCTCGCGGGACACCCCAAACCTCAAGAAATGCGAATAGGGCGCGCCGGAAGAGTGCGCCGGGAGAAGACCACATGACAGCTGCGCGCCAACTGCCTGCATGGGCCAGCCCCAAGGAAATTCTCGACCTCACGCGGCTTGCCGTGCCGGTGGCGATGTCGCGCGCGTCGTTCATGCTGATGGGGCTGACTGACGCCATTGTGTTGGCGCAGCATTCGCCAGGTCAGCTTCCGCTGGTTCTCAATGGCTGGCTGCCGAGCGGCGTCACCATGGGCTTCGGCATGGGGCTGATGCTGGGCGTGTCCGTGCTGTCGGCCGAGTTGAGCGGCTCGGGAAAGGCAGACGAGACCGGCCGTATCCTGCGCCGCGGGCTTTGGGTGGGTGCGCTCTATGGCGTGCTGGCGACGCTGCTGGTGTTCCTCATTGCAGAGCCGCTGGTGCGCGCGTTCGGTTTTGACGATCATCTCATCGGCCCGATCACCGACACGACGCGTATTCTTGCGCTGGGCACGGTGGGGCACATGCTGGGCATGGCATGCTCGATGTACCTTGAGGCATTGCGCAAGCCGAACCTCGTCACCGCCGTCTCGATGACGGCCGTGGTGCTGAACCTGGTGCTCGACCTCTTGCTTGTGCCGCAATACGGCGCAGCGGGCGTGGCGTGGGCGACGACGGGGTCGCGCGTCTTCATGATGCTGTGCTTCCTCGCGATCATCGCGTTCGTGACGCCGGCCTACAAGCCATCTCCAAAAGGTCCGGTGGGCGAGTTCATCCGACAGAACAAGGTCGGCGTCGGAACGGGCGTCGCCAACGCGGCGGAGTGGGGCGCGTTCAACATGACGTTCGTGATCGCGACCTTGGTCTCGATCGAGGCGGGCACGATCTATGGCCTTGCCGTGCAGATGATGGGCGTGATCTTCATGATCTACATGGGCATGGGCACAGCGACGAGCGTGCGCGTGGCGGAGCGCTTTGGGCGCAAGGACGCAACTGGAGTGCGCGAAGCCTCGCGGCTTGGCGTGGTGGCGTCCGTAGTCGTCGGCCTTGTGCTGGCAGCGATGCTGGTGCTGGTGCGCGATCCGCTGGCGGTCTGGTTGTTGAGCGGACCTGAGGCGCAGGCGGGCGGGGCGGATGATCCCGTGCTGCTGATGCCGACGCTCGCGCTGATGCTGGCCTTTGCCGCATTCGTCACGTTGTTCGACGGCCTGCAGGTGGTAGGCGCGATGGGGCAGCGCGCGCAAGGCGTGGTGTGGCTGCCGACCATCATCCACGTGGGCAGCTACATCTTCCTGATGCTGCCGCTGTGCGTCTGGCTGGCGTTCGGCCCGGATCGGGTGCCGGGCGGCATGGACCTGGGCGTCTGGGGCGTTTTCATCGGCATCAGCATCGCGTCCGTCGCCGCTGGCGTGGGGCAGGTGTTGGCGCTGGAAATCATGAGCCGCAGTGCCGCACAGCGCATCGCGGCGGGTGTGACGGTGGATGTTGGCGGGCACTAAGTTGCCGCTTCCTGGCCTTGTCAAGTAGCGCTAGGCTACGATCATTCCTGTTGGGGGAATGTCGTGTTGAAGATTCTGGCCACGCTCGCTGTCCTACTGGTTGCTGCTCCCGTGCACGGACAGCCTTTGCCTCGCGACCACGGCGAATTGCGCCGTCTCATCGTCGGCGCACGCGATGCCGAGGGGGGCTCTGGGAAGTATGCCGGTCGCGACGTCCTGCGAACCCTCATCGCAGCTGGCGTGCAGATCACGGCATATGAAGCCTTCTCGGTAGGTCAAAGCATGATGTTCAGCCAGCCGGTGGAGGCGGAGGCGATCATGGCCCCCTTCTTCAAGCGCGGCGAACTGGGCGCCAAATCGGGGGCCGGCCCCTACGAGAAACGTGTTTGGGAGCGGGTCCAACGCGACGCGGAGAATGATCGGCAGCGGGGGCTGGCGAGCGCGGTGGATTACCTGAATCGCCCCGGGGCGTTTACGGACGCGGCCATACCTGTAGCTGAATCGTTTCTGGTATTGGGTAGCGACCAGCTTGCGCTCGATCTGTTTAGGCGCGCGCTGGCTACCGAGATGCTAGATCAAGACGCGGCAGCAACCGCACGTTTAGGCGTGTGCCGCGCCTTGCTGGCATTGGGCCGCGTGGCTGAGGCGCAGTGGGAGCTGGAGAACTTTCCGCCAGCTCCCGGTTACGACGCGCTCACGCGCGTATGGCTCGCCATCGCGGCCGAAACTGAGGCCAAGCTTACTTCAAATCCTTCATCGCCGCCGCCGCCTTGAACTTGACTGACGTGCGTTCCGGGATCTTGATCGTGGCGCCGGTGGCTGGGTTGCGGCCATCGCGCACCAGGCGCGTCTTCGCGACGAAGCTGCCGAAGCCGGAGATGGTCACCGTATCCTGCTTGCGCAGCGCGCTGGTGATGGTGTCGAACACGGCGTCGACCAGGCGTGTGGCTTCCGCCTGTTTCACGCCGGTCGAGTCCGCGACGGACTTTATGAGGTCTGACTTGTTCATGGACGTGGCCCTCCCGTGCCGAGGCATTGACTGCCTTCATCTGCGGACCTAATGAGGCCGCTGCTGGGGAGATTCTTCAATCCTGACGTTGAGGGAACTGGAGAACTAAATCCCCAGAATCCACCCTTCCTCGGTCGTCACGGACGTTTTCTTGCCTTCGGTCAGCTTGGCTTCGCCCGCGAACATAGCGCCGAGCTTTCCGCTCGCGTCACGTTCCGCGAGAGCCTCGCACAGGGTGCGGACCTGCGCTTCATCACGGATTTCGCTGGCCTGCTGGTTCGTGGAGTTCAGCGTGGTCAGCACCTCGGCGACGACAATGCGAGCGTCGCCCATGCCCTCGTCATCGAGCTTGGCGAGCGGCAGGTCGAACGGCCAGATTTTCAGCGTGGGGAATTTCTCGCGCAGGCGCTCCATGGCCGGAATGCCGGTCATGGTCTGGCCGCCGATGGCGCCCGCATAGGCGATTTTCCACACCGGCTGCGGCCGGGCTTTTTTCGCGTCCATGGCGGCTTCTTCCACGACGCGGAATTCGCCGATGTCCTTCGGGCCGTGCTCGCGCGTCTTCTTGATCGACAGCGTCGCAAGCTCGTCCTTCTTCGAGCAGCCCCAGAACGGGAAGGGACCATCGGAGATGCGGCGGTTCATCATCGCGGCAAGCGAGAAACGGTTGTTGGCGTTGTCGGGCTTGTCCTTCATCTCCTTGAGAAGGAACTCGCGCATGCCGCGCCAAGGCTCGCCCTTCAGCTTCAGTGCTGCGGACGTGCCGGCCGGGAAGCCCAGCGGGAAGTCGACGCCCACGAGCACGTGATCGCCGCGCTTGAGGCACCGGCCGAGCAGGTCGGTCAATTCCTCGATCGCCTTGGCGCGCGTCGGCGGGTTGGTGGCCTTGAACGCCAGCTTCAGGCGCGAATCCGGCGTCATCGCGCCGATCCAGATGGAGTCGGCGCCGGTGGCGGGCTTGGAGGCGGCGCTCCAATCAACCATCACATAGCTGTCGAACAGGCGGGCCATAGGCGGGTCTTCTTTCATCGTGCTGTCGCGCAGGCGCGACCGGTGGCTGACATACGGCTGCGTTGAGCGCGGCAGGGGCTTGAAGCGGGGAAGTAGCGGCGGGGTACGGACGCCCCTGCCAATATAGGAGGCTAGCCGGAAATAGCGATCATGCTGGCGTTCATTCCTCCGTGCCGTGGGCAGACAGGGTGCGCCCCCGACCGAACCACAGCGAAGCATGCTGGTTACTGATTTGGGCTTCATAAATCCAGCTAAACATAGGCGATGTCAGCCCGGGGCGATTCCGGTCGTTTCGGCGGCGTCTGGCCCAGTCTCACGGACTGTTACGGATCACGTCACGCGGGCTGAAATTGCCGCATCCGCGAAATCGCCGGAAATCCAGAAAAACGCATGTGAAATCAGTCTGATGTGGATTGAAAGATACTGTAACCAACCTTGATGGCCGCGCTCATTGTGCGGCCGCGTTGTTCGCGTATCTGCTGACCTCACGCCGACCTGGAGACGCCTGAGGCGGCTCGCAAGAGGTGGGCGTGTCGGAGGGTTTGTATAGTGAAGCGTATCGAAACCTCGGCCAGAACGGCCACTGTCGTCGGCAGCCACCAGGGCAAGGTCCGGGTTGGTGTGATCGGTGCGGGCGTGTTCGGCGGCTATCACGCCCAGAAATTTGCCTCCAGCTTCCACTCCGAATTCGTCGGCGTGTTCGATCTCAACACCGAGAACGCCGGCAAGTTGGTCGCCAAGATCGGCAAGGGCGAGGTGTTCACCTCGTTCGAAGCAATTGCTGATGCCTGCGACGCGCTCGTGATCGCGACGCCGGCCTCCTCGCACGCCGTCCTCACACGCAAGGCGCTTGAAGCCGGCAAGCACGCCCTCGTTGAAAAGCCCCTAGCTCTCACGGGCGTCGAAGCCCGCGCGCTTGCCAAGCTGGCGCTCGACCGCGACCTCGTTCTCTCCGTCGGCCACCAGGAGCGTCTGGTGTTCGAAGCGATGGGCCTGTTCGCCACAGGCGAGCGTCCCAAGAGCGTTGAAGCTGTCCGCATAGGCCCCGCCTCGCCGGATGGCCGCTGCGAAGACGTGTCAGTTGTGTTTGATCTGATGATCCACGACCTCGACCTCACAGCCGAACTGTTCGGCGGCGATGTGCGCGGCGTCGATGGCTCGGGCCACTCGGCTCACACGCGCCTGCTCGATCACGCCACGTCCGAGCTGATGTTCGGCGTCAATGGCCATGCAGTCCTCACGGCTTCGCGCTGCGCCGAGAAGCGTGAGCGCTGGATGAAGATCGAATACGCCTCGGGCACGGTCGAGATCGACTTTCTGACGCGCACGGTGAAGAACACCACGACGTTCAACATCCGCGCGGACGTCTCGGCGATCCTGCCGGATCCGCTCAAGGCTGCTGACGAAGCTTTCCTCGCCGCCATTCAGGGCCGCGCCGCCCCGGTGATCACCGGCGGCGTCGGCGCCCGCGCCGCTGCCATGGCCGAGATGGTCGAAAGCTGCGCGATGGCCGTTACGGTCGCGGCGTAAGCGTCGATTTCAACAACTGGATTCAGGAAGCAGGAGCGCCTTGGCGCTCCTGTTTTCGTTTGAGACGAGTGTGTCGCCTACGGCGCAGCCTGGATCAAACGTGCGCGGGCCTTGTCGCCGCCGATCAGCATGAGCATGCGGTCCATCTCAGGCCCGTGTTCCTGATCGGTCAGCACGCGGCGCAGCGGCATGAACAGACCCTTGCCCTTGCGACCCGTCTTGGCTTTCACGGCGTCGACCCACGCTTTCCACGTATCGGGCGTGACGTCGCCGGCAGGGAAGAGCTTTGCGGCCTCGCCGATGAAGGCCTGATCGTCAGCGTCCAGCTCCGGCCCGGTCAGGCCGCCGCCATAGACAACAGTCAGCCACAGCGCTGCATCCGGCACGGTGACCAGGTTGCCGCGAACAGCCTCCCAGAACTCCGGCGTCGCCTGATCGCCGTAGGGCAGCTTCGCAAGGCGCGATTGCACAGCCGCGAAGTCCAGCTCGCGAACGATGTGCGAGTTGAGGCCATTGAGTTCGTTCTCGTCAAAGCGAGCCGGCGCGCGGCCCATCTTCGAGAACGAGAACTCCAGCGCCAGCTGCTGCAGGCTATCGCGCGCCTCGACGGGATCCGACGTGCCGATCTTGCCGAGCAGCGACAAGATCGCCATCGGCTCGAAACCGCTGTTGCGCAGTTCCTGCGCCGACAGCGAGCCGAGGCGCTTCGACAGGCCTTGGCCATCCGCGCCGATTAGCAGCGGCATGTGCGCCATCTCAGGCGGCTTGGCACCGAGCGCGAGGAAGATCTCGATCTGCGCGCCCGAGTTCGTGACGTGATCTTCACCCCGGATCACGTGCGTGATCTTCGCGTCGATGTCATCGACCACGGACGGCATGGTATAGAGGAAGGAGCCGTCCTCACGGATCAGCACGGGGTCTGACACCGACGATGTGTCGATCAACTGCCGACCACGCACGAGGTCCACCCATTCGGCCCGGCCGCCCGACAGCTTGAAGCGCCAGTGCGGCTTGCGGCCCTGTGCTTCCAGCTCTTTCCGATCCGCGTCCGAAAGTTCCAGCGCGGCGCGATCGTATACCGGCGGCTTGCCGCGCGACTGCGCGATCTTCTTGCGACGCTCGAGTTCCTCCGGGGTTTCATAGCAGGGATAGAGTAGGCCCTTGGCCTTCAGCTCTTCCGACGCCGCCGTGTAGCGATCGAACTTCTCGGATTGCTTGAACGTGTCATCCCAGGTCATGCCCAGCCAGGTGAGGTCCTCGCGGATGCCGTCCTCGTTCTCCTTGGTGGAGCGCTCGAGGTCGGTGTCGTCGATCCGCAGCACGAAGATGCCATTCTGGCCTTTCGCAAACAGCCAGTTCACCAGCGCGGTACGGATGTTTCCGACGTGCAGCTTGCCCGTGGGCGAAGGCGCAAAGCGGACTTTGACGGTCATGGTTCAGTTTCCGGCTTCCGGAGGGGATAGGCCGGATGCATGTACCCATCCGCCCGGGCTTGGCAAGCGAGGCGGCCGATGGGGCCGAAACCGGCTGATCTAGCCGAAAGCGGCGGGGTTCCGGGCGATCATGGCCTCTGCCAGCTGGGCGTCGAACATGCGGGCGCCGTAGTCGATCGAGAACGATTCCAGCCGAGACAGCAGGTCCACCCCCACAATCATGGCCGGCACCGATTGCAGATCCCACAACTTGAAGATCGAGGCGTCGGCGATAACGGCGCCGGAGTCGCTCACGGAGAAGGCCCGCAAGTCGACACGGGGCAGGGAGACAAACTCGCCGACGATCCTGTGCCCCGTCACGCCCACCACCCGGACATTGGGAACACGCTTGAGCCGCGGATGCTCGCGCCGCAGCGCCTCGCCCAGCGCAGGGTTGGCGATGCAGTAGTCTGCGCCAGTATCAAGCATCAGCTTGGCCGGGATGTTTCCGACGCGACCATCCACCTCGGCCAGCAAGCCATTGCGGATGCGGATATTGCCCGAAGGCGCAACGCGGGTCCCGCGTTTGCTCGGCTCGACGCGGACGATCTTCTCACGGATATTGAACACCAGGCGTTTACCCGCGAACACATCGGCGCCCAGGATGCCGTCGCCGCGCGCAAGGCCCGAGTCCGACAGGATGGCGACGCGCAGGTTCTTCCGGGTGACCGCCCCTGTCTGAACCGTGTCGAGTGTGGTGTAGGGTTTGATCGCGGTGCCTGTCGCCCCTGCAACAGTCAGCGTGCCCGTGGGCTGCGCGCCGAGCGCAAGCGCGACCCGTTCTGCCATGACAGTCGCATTGGAGCCGGTGTCCACCATGAAGGCGAATGGGCCCTGTCCATTGAGCATCACGGAAGCGGTTGGTCGGCCGTAAGTGTCGGTCCATGCATCAAGTGCGGTGACAACTTCGCCTTCGCTTTCGTCAATCGGCGCAAGACGCGAGTCTGTGGGAGGGAGTGGCGGCTGTGACCACGCTGCGCCGGCGAATGCTGCAGGCATTGCACCAAGCAGGCCGCCAAGCGCGGCGCGTCTGTTAACGTCAGCCATGGGCGTCCTCCCGCCCGCCGCTATCTATGCGGCTTGTTGCGGGGAAGCATGATCCTCACCGGTTCATCCGGCAAGGATCATTGGCTTCTCGCTTGCGTAATATTGGCTACACGCCAGGCAGGCAGGAAATCAGCACGAGCACGATACCCGCGAGCGAAGCTGTCCACGCGAGTGTCCGCACCATCGGCAGGCCAAGCGCATAGAGCGGCAGGAACGCGACACGGCCCCAGAAGTAGAGCTGCGCGCCCAGCGGCGCTAGCTCGCTGTCGGGCACGATCTGCGCCTCGATGAGGATCGCAGCGGCGAACAGCGGAAATGTCTCTGTGAAATTGCGCCAGGCGCGCTCAAGGCGACCGCCGACCTTGCCGATCTCTGGCCAACCTTCATCGCGGGCGCCCATCGCCCATGGCATACCGCGCCCGGCAACGCTCGCGAGCACCGATGCGAGCAGATAGACGATGCCGAGCAACACGCTTGCCCAGAGCATCGTGAATTCAGTTGATCCCATATCCGGCATGTTTGCTTCCTCCCAGACGTTGCCGGGAGCAGCGTAGGCTTGCGATGGGCGTACGCAATCGGCGCCGTTAGGTCAGCTATTTGGCGCGCGTGATCGACTTGATACCGAGCGGGGGCAGGCCGGACCGCTCTGAAATAACCTTGTCCTGCTGCTCGATCGCTTCGCGGATGGCGCGATCCTTGTCGTAGGGATCGTCCAGGACATCGGCCGGGATCTTGCGATTGGATTTCTGCGAGCCGTCTTCGTAGACAACGTTGAAGAAGACAAAATCCGTGCGTGCCGTCGGCTTCTTGGCCATGGGAGAGGCTCCGCTGTGATGCTGTGCGCGAAGCTTCGCGCTGGCGTCATCTAGAGCCTCTCAGGGGATTCGCAACCCCCTGCGACAGGAGGGCGCTGCGACCCAGCCGGTCGCCCGGGGCTGCGTATTGGCTCAACCCAGCGTTGCAAGCAGCTCTTCGAGGCTGGTGTAGCTCATCTCCATGCCGTCGGTCATGCCGGTCGAGATTGCCGCGTCGCGCGCCGCCTTCGAACCAAAGTTCATCAGCACAACGATTGTGGTGACGCCGTTCTTCTCGGTGGAGGTGGACCGGTTGATGGCGGGATTGTTGACCGGCATGTCGCCGGTGACCCCAGCGCCGACATCGCCGGGATCGAAGTATTCCTCTTGCGTCATCGTCGCGGGGGCGTCGACCTCCTTGAACTCGCCGAAGAAGCCGAACTCCTTGCCCTCATTGTCCGAGCGCCAGCGCCAGCGATACTTGCCGCCTGGGCGGACATCCATCACGCACACCGGCATCGACCAGCCGGGCATGCCGGACATCCAGCGCTGAACCAGTTTCGGCTCGGTGTGGGCCTGCCACACCAGCGTGCGCGGCTGAAGCTGCGCGTGACGCGCACTTCAGTGTCGCTGGGCAGGGAGACTTCGGCCGGTTTGAACATCTCAGCCGCTCTGTTCCGCGAACATCGTGTCGAGACGTTCGTAGCCCATCTCCATACCGTCGGTCATGCCGGTGGAAACGGCGGCATCACGGATTTCCTTGCTGGCGAACGTCATGATCATTTCCAGTGAAGTGATCCCGTCCGTCTCGGCGAACGATGTACGGATGATCGCAGGCTGCGAGACATCCATCGCGCCGCCGACATCGCCGGGATCATAGTATTCGGCGTGGGTCATCCGGCCTGGCGCATCGACTTCGCGGAAGTCGCCATAGAATCCGAACTCCGCGCCGTTCTCGTCGGAGCGCCACCGCCAGCGATACTTGCCGCCTTCGCGCACATCCATTTCGCATACCGGCATCGACCAGCCGGGCGGCCCGAGCATCCAGCGCCTCACAAGCTTCGGATCGGTATGCGCCTGCCAGACAAGCGTGCGCGGCGCCTTGAAGTCCCGTGTGGCGCGGACCTGCGTGTCGCTCGGGAGGGATACCTGCGCTTTCTCCAACATCCTCACCATCACTATCTCCAATTGTTTCTGGTTGACGTTTTGTGTTCAGGCAGCCGCAGCGCGATCAAGGTCTGCAACGATGATCTTCTTCATCTTCAGCATGGCCTGGATGACGCGATCGGCCTTGGCGCGGTCGGGATCGCTCATGTAGCGGCCAAGAGCTTCAGGGATGATCTGCCACGAGAGGCCGAAGCGATCCTTGAGCCAACCGCACTGGCTCTCCGCGCCGCCATCGGCGAGGAAGGCATTCCAGTATCGGTCCACTTCCGCTTGGTCCTTGCACGTTACGAACAGCGAGATCGCCTCGCTGAACCTGAACTGCGGTCCGCCATTCAGCGCCATGAATGCGACGCCGCAGAGCTCAAACTGCGCGGACATCTGATTGATCGATATGATCTTCGAGTCCGGCAGGATCGAGGTGTAGAGCTTCAACGCGTCTTCCATGTTCCCGTCGAACCACAGGAAGGGCGCGATCTTCTGGACTGTCGCCATCGTCATCTCTCCTAGTGGCGCTTGCGTTTCGATTTCGGCGGCTTGGCCTGCAGTTGGCCGAGCAGTTCATCCAAGGCGCTATAGCGTTGCTTCCAGAACTGTCGGTATTCCTCGAGCCAGGCAGTCGCCTCGCCCAGCCGCACGCCTTCGATCTTGCGCGGACGGCGCTGGGCGTCCTGCGCGGTCGAGATGAGGCCTGCGCGCTCAAGCACCTTGAGGTGCTTCGAGATCGCCGGCTGGCTCATGTTGAAGGGCAGGGCGAGTTCAGCGACCGAGGCCTCCCCCGAGGCCAGACGCGTGAGGATGGCGCGGCGGGTCGGATCGGCCAGTGCGGCGAAGGTTGCGTCCAGTCGTTCGTCAGGCGTCATCGCGACATAGCCATAACCATGCAGTTATGATAACCATCCAGTTATGCAACGGAAGGGGGAGAGCGGTCTGCTTTCGGAGCAGATCAGGGCTGGCGCGGGCGCTGCTTCGGCGAAACAGATTGTATGATCAGATCGCCCTTGGCCCGGGGCGTCAGCTTCCAGCTGGCCTGCAGCACGGCTGCCGTGATCAACTGATCGATGGCCGGATCGCTAAGCGTCTCAAGCCCCTTGAGCCTCACGGACCTGATGCGCGCGCCTTTGCCCTCAAGCACACCCTCGGGGTCTGGAAGCAAGCCGCCATACATGAAGAACAGGGGTATGCCTGCGCCGAGGGCCGCCTTGCGCGTCTTGAGGTGATCGGGAGGATGGCCGCTGCGACTAGTTTAGAGAGCGGGTCTCTAAGCTAGTCGGTGAGGGAAGCGGCGTGGAGATCATCGGG
>Ga0105048_10017617_pt1 | contig 11019 bp, 6 predicted proteins | sample MAT05_FD_78382 | JGI IMG/M metagenome (GOLD analysis project Ga0105048, IMG submission 78382) | Freshwater microbial communities from Lake Fryxell liftoff mats and glacier meltwater in Antarctica - MAT-05 | ecosystem: Environmental > Aquatic > Freshwater > Ice > Liftoff microbial mat | place...
CTCATCTTCACCATGCTTGCCGCAGAACGTCGCGCTGAAATGGGAATGGCACGAGCAGTCGGCACGCATCGCCGACAGCTCATCCAACAGTTCATTTCAGAGGGTGCTGGCTACGCGATCATCGCGGGCTTCGTCGGTTCGGCACTGGGAGTGCTGGCGGCAATCGGGATAGGGTATGCGATGGGATTCCTCTTCGGGGATTTCCTGAACATCACCCCACACGTGACGCTGCGCAGTCTGGTCGCCGCGTATTGCCTCGGGGTCGTTATCACCTTCCTGGCGGTCGTCGGAAGTTCCTGGAAGATCAGCCGGTTGAATGTGGTGGCGGCAATCCGCGACTTACCCGATACGTCGAGTCCTGCTCGCAAGAAGCGAACTCTGATCTGGGCAGCACTCCTGCTGCTCGCCGGGGCGGCATTTACGCTCTCTGGCATCAACAGCGAAGGAGCTTTCCCTTTCTACGCGGGTATGAGCCTGATGCCGTTCGGTCTGGCCCTGATTCTCCGATTCTTCGGTGCGCCAAGCCGTCCGATCTACTCCGCAATCGGGCTCTACCTGGTGGTGTTCTGGCTCCTGCCGGATAATCAGTTCGAGAAGATCTTCGGCAACTTCGATGGCGGCGTCGAGATGTTCTTCCTCTCCGGCATCTTCATGGTGATTGGTGCGACGATTCTCATCGTTCAGAACACGGACCTGCTGCTCAAAGTCGTGTCGGCGATGGGAGGTATCTTCAAATCGAAATTGCCGGCAATTCGCACCGCCGTGGCGTATCCGGGCGCCAGTCGTGGTCGAACCGGACTCACGATTGCAATGTTCAGTCTGATCATCTTCTCGCTGGTGATGATCGCGACGATGAACCAGAACTATGTGAATCTCTTCCTTGGTGACGATGCGAATGCCGGATGGCAGGTTCAGGCCAGCGCCACTTCCGCGAATCCAATCACGGACTTCACCGGAACACTGCAGGCGGCGGGTGTCGACACCAGCGAATTCCAGGGAGTTGGCGTCCTGTCGAGTCCAGACATCGGTTCGCCATCGGTACGAATCCAGGGTCAAACTGACTGGAGCAGCTCGGGCGTCTATGGTCAGGACGATGGGTTCATTTCGAACGCGACACTGAAGTTCGGGCAACGTGCAGCCGGGTATGAGACTGACGAGGCGATCATCAATGCTTTGCTTACCGATCCGAATGTGGCCGTGGTTGATGCGAGCATGCTTGACGGACAGGATGGATTCGGTGGAAACCCTGACACGTTGATTCTTGAGGGTGTGACCTCGGACGACAAGGTATTCGATCCAGTCTCGATCGAAATCGCCAATCCAACCACCGGTCAACCGACAACTGTCAAGGTAATCGGTGTGCTGGATAGCAAGATCAGCATTTTGTTCGGTATCTTCACGAACGATCAGACGATATCGACAATCTTCCCGGATGTCCCCATGAATCAGTCGTTCCTTGTCCAGCTCAAGGATGCCGATCAATCGACCGCAGTCGCCAAAAAGGTCGAGAGTGCGCTCCTGAGGAACGGAGTGCAGGCGGTTTCGATCCAGGACGTACTGGAAGACAATCAGCAGCAGTCGACTGGTTTCCTCTACATCATTCAGGGCTTCATGGGTCTTGGTTTGATCGTCGGTATCGCGGCAATCGGCGTCATCGCCTTCCGGTCCGTGGTGGAAAGACGACAGCAGATCGGGGTTCTGCGAGCGATTGGATACCAGCAAGGTATGGTGTCGCTCTCATTCATGATCGAAACAGCCTTCGTGGTAGGTATCGGTAGTATTTCGGGAACGTTGCTCGGAGTGCTCCTTGCCCGGAACCTCTTCACATCAGACTCGCAGGCGACGGACGTTGCCTTTCTGGTGCCGTACGGTTTGATTTCTGTGATCCTGATCGCAACGATCGCAGTGTCGCTGTTGATGACCTGGGTGCCGAGCAGGCAGGCAGCGCGGATCAGCCCGGCGGAGGCACTTCGGTACGAGTAGCGCTCAAAAAAACCGTCGATCCATTTTGAGATCGAGCCCGCTGGTCAGCCGACCGGCGGGCTCGAATCTTTGGACGAGAGGCGCAAGTCGCGTGCGGGATACGTGATGTGGTTTGATGGTTACAGGAATCGGGAGCAGACGTCGTTGGCGAGCATAAGACCGCGAGCGGTGAGAGTGACCCGGTCCGTGGTGCGATGGAGCAAACCGAAATTGACGAACTCCGTGATAGTTGCTCCGAACTGTTCGTCGAGTGAGATGCCGTGACGGCGCTTGAACTCGGCATCGGTGACACCCTCCTGCAACAGCCGCAGTCCGAGCATCATCGTTTCCCCCATCGCCGTTCGGTTGTCAATATGCTCGACATTCGAGGCGGAATCGTCACCGGCTTCGATCGCTTTGATGTACGTGAGCGGTAAAAGGTGATTCATGGTTCGCCTGCCCGCGAAAGTTCCGTGAGCGCCGGCACCCAGCCCCAGGTAGTCGCCATTCCGCCAGTAGACGGCATTGTGGCGGGACATTCGCGTTTCCGGTTTGGCCCAGTTGGCGACTTCGTAATGGGAATAGCCGGCCAACTCCATCATCCGGATCGCTTCTTCATAGAGGTCAGCCGTTGAGTCTTCGTCGAGCACGGTCAGGATACCGCGCGCGACGGCGTCGGCCATTGGCGTACCAGGTTCGACAATGAGACTGTAAAGCGAGAGGTGTTCAGGGCCATCGCCACCCCAGGTTACGACCGCTTCAAGATCCTGGCGCCACGATTCGACCAACTGTCCAGGCCAGCCGAAGATGAGGTCGAGACTGAGATTGTCAAAACCGGCACGCCTGGCCGCCAGGAACGCCGCTTCCGCTTCGGCCGCTTCGTGCTGACGACCGAGAACGCGCAACCCCTTCCGGCTTGTGGTTTGAACACCGAGACTGAGGCGATTGATTCCCGCCTGCCTGAGTTCTTCAAAGTAGGTCTGATCGACACTGTTTGGATTGGCTTCGAGGGTGATTTCCGGATCGGCGGCAACGTCGAATGAATCCTTACACGCGTTGAGGAGCAGGCGAATCTGGTCCGCGGTCAACAGCGAAGGCGTTCCGCCACCGAAGAAGATGGATGACACTGTTCGGTTTTCAGCAATGTCCGTTTGACCGACTATTTCTCGCCGGAGTGCATCGACATATCGTGGGATCAACGCATCCTGCCCGGCGAATGTATTGAAGTCGCAATATGGGCAGATGTGTGCGCAAAACGGTACGTGCAGATAGACGCCGATTGTCGAGTCTGAAGCAGTTGGGGCCATGGGGTTTATGAATCCGCCTTTGATGACTTCTGAAGTTTTGACCATGCAACGAGAACTTGATTGGCCTCCTCCGCCGAGGCGGGCCTGTTCCCGTAACGGGCGCGATTGTATGTGGTGATCATCTCTCCGAGAGGTCCCGGGTCCGGCGAAGAGTTGTTCGTGGTGAAGTTCTGTGAATGCTCTATTGGTGTCATCGATTCCCGGCGGCCGTATCCCTTGTTCGCACTCCAATCGAGAAAACGGATGTAACTTTCGCGAATGAGAACCGTGTTTGTCCAGCGCGGATCACCGCGAAGTGATGCCAGCGAATCATCCGGTTCCACCTTCTGCCTAAACCCGAATGCGTTGATGAGCGCGGCGAATATCCCTCGTAGATCGAACACGGGTCGCATTGTTTCGCGTTCTGACCCGTCGCCGGCCGACTGGCGGCGGGACTTGCGACGAAGTGCGAGTTTGGTGACACCGCCAAAAATGAGTATGAGAACAATCGCAGCAAGAACGTATCGAATCGGATCGGGAACCAGATCAAAATGGCTGGCCGTCTCTTCGGCGTCGGACGTTGTGAAGATCGTCTGGGTGTTGAGTCTGATGGCCTGAAAATCAGGAGTTCTCCCCTGCAACAGAAGGATAAACGGAGAGAGAATGATCAACACGATCACGGCGATGACAAGTACGATACCCTGTAATACGAGCCCAATCACCCAGAGCAGCGGTCCCATGGCCCAGAAAAGCGTTGAAACAACGTCTCGGGTGAAGATGCCAACAAGAACGACTGCCCCTATTGCCGTCGCCAGTGCCGGAAACAGTGCAGTCGCAACACCTCGGGGTGTCAGCTTCTCATACCCCAATCGATCTGCGCTTGCTGCCCGGCATAGGCCAACTGCCGCGGTGGCCGACGTGAAGAAGACGAGGACTGCGGCCGCGGATCCCGACTGCTCACTTCGATGCGCTGAAAGCGCAAATATTGCGAGCCCCACAAATGCAATCAGAAAACCGGCTCGAAGAAGTCGATAGCTGCTGTCAACTGTCGGCGTTTCCCTTGTCCGGCTTCGCCACCAGACAATCGCGACAATCGCAATTCCCGCCCAAACGGGTTGTTGGGCCGAATCCGGGCGAAAGACGAGACCATCGACTGCATCCCTGATCCAATCCGAATTCAGCCAACGTTCGTCCGGGTACGAGAGAACCTTGATCGTGACAACTCCGCTTAGAGCTATCATCAGTCCGATTGCGACCTGATACCAGGGATCCCAGACGCTGATTTGTTCGAGCAATCGCGGAATCAACGAACTCGCCACAATCAGCCCAAAGAGCACCCAGGCGGAGAGAGGATCGGTGTTGCCTTCACCAATCCCGACGATAGAGGCGACAATCAACCAGAGCAACGCGGTTTCGGCCACGTAAACAGCGAGGAGAATTACTTCGTCCAGCCAATTGATCGTCCGAAACCAGCCCGGTGGTATGCAGTCAGCCATTGACCACCTCGGGTTCTTCCGTGACACGGTCGTCGTTGGCGCGAACAGCAAATTGCCGGACTGCGAGACCACGAATTGCAGGGACCGGACAGTCGCGAACCGGGACCAGTACGACGCGATGCCCGGCAGCGAGCAGAGTACGCATTTGCATCACCAACCCGTCCGAGAGCAGACTTGTGATGAGTACCAGCGTGCTTCCATGCGTCAATCGGTTCGATTCCTGGGCAACAATTTTGGGAAACGACATCGATGAGTACGCCGAAAGGCGAGCCAAACCCTCCAGCACCATCAATCGTTGCCGTGGTCCGCGCCCATGAGGAATTCGCAGTGGCTGGTCTGACATAGCCGCAATGCCGTTCGAACTCAGTCCAACTCCGTAGCGGTGCTCAAGTGCCCACATGGCCATTGAAGCCGCAACTTCGATTGCCTCTTCCGACGCTTCGACGTCAAGTCCTTCCCAGTAATTGTTGAATGTGTCGATGTTCAGGAGGATCGAAAGATGCAGCATGGTCGACGGTTCGGTCACACGGACCTGCAGTATTCCTTGCCGAGCGGTTGCTTTCCAGTGAATTGAATTGAGCGGGTCTTCCGGGCGGTGGTCGCGAACACCTGCGATCCGAAGTGGATCGGAGAGCACATGACGGGGAATCCGGCGGTCGCCGATCAGGTACTGATGTGGCAATTGCAGGGAATCGAGTGAAGTCACTTTCGGGTAGACGATTAGGCGATCAATCTGACCGATCTCGAGCCGGCTGGCAAAGAAACCAAGTGGATCGCTCGCGCGGAGTACGGTCGGTCCTAACGTGTGCGAACCACGTTGAGGACAATTGATCGGGATTTTCCAGCGGACTCGTTCAAATGGCCCGAGATGCGTCTGCAAGTGAAGAAGGCGGCGGCCAGGAGATCCAGTCGGCGCCGTCAGCCGATCAGACGGCTGCACAAACTCGCTAAGATCCTCGTCGATGGAGAGCCACGGCACTGGAACGGGTTTGTTGTTGAAGATTTCGATGGTGAGTTGGCCACTCTCGCCAGAAAAGTATCGATCCGAACTGAGATGGCGCGAATACTCGAGACGTGTGAGGGAAAGTCGATTCCAGACTGCCGTAACAGCCGCGGCGAAGAGTACCAGCGCACCCAGCAGAAGTAATCCTCGATTCCCGACGGCTGCTCCGAGCACCCCGAGCAAAATCGCCAACCATAGGCCGATACGGTTGATGAAGAGACTCCGCGTTGAACTCCCTGGCCCGGCGCCAGCCAAGCGGAGCGACCTCAAGCGAACCCTGGGGGATTTCACGGCGTCGTACGGTACGCGGGAGCGGGCGGAAGACCGTGGTTTCCCTCAACCGGAACGGGTGTCGATTGCACCACTTCGTCGAGAATGGCGGTGAGATTTCTTCCCCTTAAATGGGCATCTGAAGAGAGCAGAACGCGGTGACCCAGCACCGGGTGAACAAGCGCTTTGATGTCGTCCGGAGTGACAAACGAGCGGCCGCGAACTGCAGCCAGTGCTTGCGATGTTCGGAAGAGCGCGATCGAAGCGCGAGGACTCGCACCGAGTGCGACCGAATCGAGGGTTCGTGTTCTGCGGACGATGCTGGTGAGATAGCGGGTCAGATCATCGCTGACGTGAACCTGCCGGCAGATAGCCGCTGCGCTCAAAAGCTCATCTCCACTGGAAACCGCATGGAGATCAGTCACCATTGTTCTGCGGCGATTCCGTTCGACGATTTCGATCTCCTCGTCATGATCCGGGTATCCGAGGGCGATACGAATCAGAAACCGGTCAAGTTGCGCTTCGGGCAGCGGGAAGGTGCCTTCGAGTTCGATCGGGTTTTCGGTGGCCAGCACCAGAAACGGGGAAGGCAAGGGTATCGTGTCGCCATCGACGGTCACTGTTCGCTCTTCCATTGCTTCGAGCAGCGCCGATTGCGTCCGCGGAGTAGCCCGATTGATTTCGTCCGCGAGGACGATGTTAGCGAAGATCGGGCCGGCCCGAAACCGGAAATCACACGCACGTTGATCGAAAAGGGAGATCCCGGAGATGTCTGACGGAAGAAGATCGGGTGTGAACTGGATGCGGCGAAAATCGCCGGCGATCGATTTCGCGACGGCACGCGCCATTGTGGTTTTACCGACTCCGGGGACATCTTCGATCAGGGCGTGCCCTTCACAAAGAAGGCACACGGTCAGAAGTTCAATGCCTGCTGCCTTCCCTACGATTGCCGCGCCGACATTTCGGGCGAGCGATTCGCTGAATCGCTGGACGGCTGTCACATCGAGATCCGACGTTGCCTCACCATGAAATTCGTTGCTGGCCCGGATTGATCGTTCGTCTGGCACGTTGGGGATGTTCCTCCACAACGATTGTACCAGCGGTCACAGACCGGGCTGCGACGTCATCCGTTGTTCGCGCCTGCAAGCTCAACCGGTTCGCTACCGAGTTGTGAGATAGACGTGCGTTCGGCACTCTTTCTTGGAGGACGATAGACCGGGATCGAAGAGACCTGCTGACTCTCCTCAAGAAGGGAGGTCGATGTTGTCACCGACCGAATGAATGGCTCGACCAGGTCCGGATCGAATTGCGTACCGGCACCCGCGCGGATTTCAGAAACCGCCTGCATGATCGTCCGCCCCTTTCGATACGGACAGTCATATGTCATCGCTGCCAGCGCATCTGCCAGCGCGAGAATTCTGCCGAGCAGCGGAATTTCGACTCCGGTTTTGCCGAAGGGGTATCCCCCGCCATCCCACCGCTCGTGGTGGTGAGCGACAGCAGCGAGGACATCATCGAGGTGCGGTACGCCCTTGATCATAAGTTCACTGAAAACAACGTGCTGGCGAATCATCGCCTGCTCTTCTCGCGTCAGATACCCAGGTTTGCGCAGAATCGAATCAGGAACCGCGATTTTGCCAACGTCGTGCAGTTGTCCGGCCAGGTCCAGCGCTTCAAGTTTGGCGTCGCCGAGTTCGAGCATGCGACCACAACGAACCGCGAAGGAGGCAACCAGATCAGAGTGGTCCTTGGTGTATCGATCTTTCCGATCCACTGCCCGCACCAATCCGCTCAACGCGCCGAGTGTTGAGACTTCGAGCGACCGGGTGCCACGGGCGATGGTGCCGACCTGCCCGCCGCCGAGTTCCTTGGCGCGATACATTGCGGAGTCTGCATATGCAATCAACTCCTGGCGATTTCGGGCGTCACCTGGGAAAGTTGCGGCCCCTATCGAGAATCGAATCGGGAGATTGAGCTTTCCGATTGCGACCGATGTTTGCCCCATCTTTTGCATCAAACGCTCGGCTATCGTCCGCGCGGTGACATCATTTGCTTCCGGAAGAATGAGTAGAAACTCGTCTCCACCGAAACGCGCGACCTTGTCTTTCGGGCGCGCAGTTTCACGGAGGACTTTAGCGACATCGATCAGCACGTTGTCACCGGTCAAATGACCATGGGTGTCGTTGAAGAGTTTGAAATCATCGAGATCGAGCACGACCAGCCCAACCGATGTGCTATGAGCGCGCGCATATGCCAGTTCGCGATCAAGGGACTCGAAAGCAGCACGGTGATTCAGGAGACCGGTCAGACCATCGGTTTCAGCGCGTTCGCGGAGCTTTTCGACAAGGCGCGCGCGATCGATCGCGAGGGCAGTCTGGGTGGCCAGTTCCCGGCCAATGCGCACGGTATCGGTTGTGCATCGACGACTAAGGCGTGAATGCAAGGCGAGACAACCCAAACATTCATCGCCGATGACTATCGGTACCAGAGCGAAACTCTTGACGCCATCCGCCACATGATTCGCCCGTTCGCGTGCGCTTATCTCCGCATCAGAGACCACATATGTACGTGCCTTTCGCTCCGCGATAACGAAACGAGCGCTCGGCCAGTCGGCAACCGGGTAGCGATCACCAATCTGGTAGTAGGTCAACCAATCCGGCACGTTTTCTTCCGCCGCGAGTTCGAAGTGATCGGCCCCTTCGCTCCAGAGCAGAATGCGGCAACCCTCGACCGGTTCGAATTCCAGTGCAGCGTGGGCGATTTCACGCATGGCCGCCCTCAGCGTGGGGCTGGTGATCACTGCCTGGCTTACTCGAAGCATCAGCGACTGTTCCTCGACGTGACGCCGCGTGCCTTCAACGAAGCGGGCGTTCTGGATCGCGAGTGCTGTTTGCGCCGCGATCTCCTGGGCGACATTGAGCGAATCGGAATTGAACGCCCTGGGTTTTCCGGATCCGAGGGTGATGGCACCAAGTGTGCTTCCGCCGATAATCATGGGAACGATCAGGAGACTCTCGGTTCCCGAACTCAACAGCTCGTCGCGTTCGCTATCCGTCAAGCCGACCTGTTTTGGGTGCATCTGAAGCGGAGTCTGCTGATTGAGTACGAATCTCAGCCCGCGAAGTGAGCGGAGCGGTCGATGCGTTTCCCTGAATGTTGCACCTTGTCGCCCGGAGACGATCTCATTGGCAACGGTTTCCATTTCATCCGCATCGCGGTTCCAGAGTTGGATCAGACAGGAGTCGCTTGCCATGACCTCTATGGTTGCGCGTGCGATCTCCCGCAGGACGCTGCTCTGATCATTGAGTGAAATGGCAGCCTGACTGACCCGGTAGAGGGATTGCTGTGTCTCGGAGAGTTTCCTGCTTGAACGAAGCAACCGGGCATTAGCAAGTGCCGGACCAATGTACCCGGCCGCATCCGCGACCGATCTCGCCTGGTCACGCGTGAACCCGCCCTCTTTTTTGCGTAGAAGCACCATGATACCGAGACAGTCGTCCCCGGCAACCAACGGCGCGTACAGGAAACTCGTGATGTTGGCGTAATCGACCAAATCCTGTTCGCTGGGAGAGAGTTCTTTCGAGCAGGCGTTCACGATCGCCTGGGATCGTTCGATCAAAGCGGTTCGAATCGCCGGAAAGCGGGACAGTGCGAGGCGGGTCAGTGGTTCGAAGAGCGGTGACTCGTTGACCGAATGATCTGCACCCACAATGAGCTCATCGTGAACAACATCCCAGAAGAGAATGACACAGCGATCCGACTGTGCAAGACCGGCCGTGGCCTTCGCGACGTTCTGGCTGATCGTGTCCTAATCGATCGTCGCACTTATCGAGTGGCGGATCGCCGAGATACGCAATCGATCCCGGGTCGCCGGACGAAAAGCGTCTCTGACGGTGATGTGCCTGACATCCTTCGCCACCGGAACATCGGGCAATCGATCTGACCGGTTGTTTGCTGAAAACTCAACACCGGATTCACATGGGTCGGGATGATTACCGTTCGCAGCGCGGGCGCGATCAGGGCTCACTATGGTCTCAGTTTCGAGCATCGGGTCGGGGACGGTGCCCCCCAATTTCTGTTCCATGGCAACATCGTAGTAGTAACTCTGGTTGGTTCCAATGGGAGAATTGGGGGAAGGCTGAGTCGTTCTCAGGAACCGAAATAGAATTTTGTCCAGCGAAATTTCTGATCGTGATTTCGGATTGCATCTAAACTCTGCGGGAGACTGCTTTTCGCGTGCTGAGCATTCGATGATGAACCGAGGAAATTCATGCAGACCGATGTATTGATCACTGATGTCCGTCTTCGCCTTGATGCCGGTCGCGGGAACATCCCGTTCGAGCCGCTGGTCGAATCACTTGCGGTCGAGCTCTCCGCTGAAGCGTTTCGCAAGATCGTGGAGGAGGGAATCCGGAAAGTCGGTGACCGGGTGCCAGTCGAAATCGAACTGGGTTCCGTCCGCCTCCTCGATGGCGGCGCCGAGATCATCATGAAGGTGAAGCGAAGCATCCTGCGGGCAGAACTTCGGGCGAAGCTGGCGATTTCTGCCTACGACCCGGAGACCATCCGCATTCAAGTCGCAGAACTCGACGCACCGGCCTGGGTGCCCACCCAGTTCGTACTCGAACACGGCATGACATATGCGGCGAGCCGGCAGGGATTCACCAGGGCGGACGGCGTCGAGAATTCCGTGGATATCGATCCTGCCGTGGTGCTGGCAAGTCGCGGGATTCCGGTCAAATTGGTGACACCGGGTGCGTGGAGCATCGTCACCACGCCGGAATCGATCGTGACGCGATTTGGGCCGGACCGTTAGAGTGCGCGGCGGACACCGGTTTTTGTGCGCCAACTTGCACCGGCCCGTGCGACCCAGCGCTCGTCTTCCCGCCGCACGCGGACATCGAACCCGAATGATGCGGAAATGTGCTCGCTGGTGATGACATCGTCAGCGAACCCCGCTGCAACGATCTTCCCGTCACGGAGCAACATCGCGTGGGTCGTA
>Ga0105048_10017620_pt1 | contig 11017 bp, 11 predicted proteins | sample MAT05_FD_78382 | JGI IMG/M metagenome (GOLD analysis project Ga0105048, IMG submission 78382) | Freshwater microbial communities from Lake Fryxell liftoff mats and glacier meltwater in Antarctica - MAT-05 | ecosystem: Environmental > Aquatic > Freshwater > Ice > Liftoff microbial mat | place...
CTTACCTACTCAAATTCATGTTCGCAAGTCTATCAACGGCTCAGAACTAGTTAGAATTTAAAAAGATAAAGGCGGTAAAAGTGCAACCTTAAACTTTACTATAATTTATAAGGCTTCTAATATAAGGCTATTAATTTTTCATACTAGGATTTACAAAATGATTGCTGTAAAAACACTCTATGAAACTGACTTTAACCTTTGGTTAGAGGAAACAATAGTTTTACTTAAAGAAAAAAAGTTAGACCAATTAGATATTGAAAACTTGCTTGAAGAAGTTGAAGGTATGAGTCGTAGCGAGAAAGACGCAATAGAAAATAATTTAATTCGAGTATTACAACATCTGCTTAAGTGGAATTACCAATCTCAAAAGCGCTCTCCCAGTTGGGCTTATACAATTATCGAACATTCACGAAGATTAAATAAAGCTTTTAAAAGTAGCCCTAGTCTGAAGCGCCATTTTGATGTTGTATTTGATGAATGTTATGACGCTGCTTGTAAAGCTGCTTCTGTTGAAACTCAACTACCTTTAGCAACTTTTCCCAAGTCCTGTCCTTTTTCTAAATCTGAAGTATTAGATATTAACTCTGACAATTATCTGATTTATTAATTCTTGATTAATTCTTGGAGGTTTGCTTGTTTTTAGCATGATTACCTTCACTAAATTTAGAGGATGGCTTTAATAAAAGCGATCGCTTCTTCTTTAGTTTGAATTTTTCCTTCCACTTGAGCAATTTTGACACTTTCTAATAACTCCCCAATCTTAGGACTAGGTGCTATTCCCAAATCTTGTCGCAGATCGTCGCCAGTGATTAAAGATGGAGGATAGGCGATCGCATCATCAGGATTTAGCCAACGCTCTAACCAAGTCGAGATCGCTTTGAAATCATAATCACTAGCTAGGGCAAGAGCCGCGATCGCTGGAAAAAACTCTAAAGTTGGCTGAAAGAATTTATATTGGTTTTTTAGTGAAGCACTACCCAAAAGAGTAGTAAATTGAGGTAGATAACGCAAAATACCTACTAACCAGCGTTGTTCAGCACGACTCAATCCAAGTAATTCTAAAGCAGTTGCGCTATTCGTTAACGCTGCTAATTTCACAATTACTAGAGCATGGCGATCGCCTGATAATTGCTTATTAAAAAATAATTGTAAATTTGGATATTTTAACAACAGCCTAGAAATAGCATTTTCTATCTTAGTAAATCTATCTAAATTCAAATGCTGAGTAGGCAACCAATCATCTAAAACGCGATCGCTAATTGCCGCGATCATCCATTGGCTACCATTTGAGATTGACAATAAATAACCTAGTTCTGTCCGTACCCTTTCAGCAGCTACAGATTTTAATCTCGGTGCAAATTTTATCAACACCTGCCGAGTTAAATCTTCTATCTCAAATCCTAATTGAGCTGCTTGCCGATATCCCCGCAAAATTCGTAACGGATCATCCGCCAAGTTTTCAGGTGCTACCATCCTAATTCTCTTTGCTTTTAAATCCCCAGTTCCATCAAAAGGATCAATATATTCTGCCGCCGATAATCTATCACCAATCACCAATGACCGATCACCAATTAACTGATGACACTCCATAGCGATCGCATTCATACAAAAATCACGCCGCCCCAAATCCGCTCCTAAACTACTGCCCATCTGTTGAGCAAAATCCGCCGTCCCCTCTTTAAAAACTACTCGCGCAATTTGCCTCTCTGCATCTAGCACCACAAATCCCGCCTTATATTTGCGTGAGATCATCTGAGCCGTCTCAACCGCTCTCTCTGGCATGACAAAATCTAAATCAAGATATTTACCTTGACGATTTAATATGCGATCGCGCACCCATCCACCCACGAGATAAGCAGGCATTGGTAAATCATTAAAATCAAATGGGAACTGTTCCAAATCTATTTATACCAATATGTTCAAGGGTTTAATTACTTAGGACATGTTATCCGATCTGCGTACTGGATAGAGATGCGATCGCATTTTGTTGCCGTTCTTGGAGATGATAAAATTCCAAAATGTACGATAACACCTGTAAATTCTTAGCCGAAAACTTCTCCACCGATTTTGCCAGTTGGTTATTGGGGAAACCCATCCCGTTAACCAAAATCAAACCATCTGAACTCTCTGTCGAGCCGATTCGCGCAGATTCTGTCATTCTTTTAGAGTCGTCAGAAATTGTCATGCATCTTGAATTTCAAACCAAAACTGATGAAACTATGGCATATCGGATGGCGAACTACTGGTTGAGACTTTACGGCAAATATCCCACCAAAGAAATTCATCAAACCGTAATCTACTTAAAACCCACAAACTCGCCACTGGTATGCCAAACTAGCTTTAATTCCAAGAGCCTTAACCACAATTTCAACGTTATCAGGCTATGGGAACAACCTACTGAAATATTTCAAAAATATCAAGGGCTATTACCATTTGCTGTCTTATCGCAAACTTCTGATCCTCAAGAAACATTAAGACAAGTAGCCAGACAAATCAACAATATTACAGATCAAAGGATACAAAGTAGCGTAGCAGCATCCACAGCTATAATATCTGGTATAGCCTTAGATAAAGAAATCATCCAAAGACTACTAAGGAGCGAAATTATGGAAGAATCAGTAATTTATCAAGAGATCTTACTGGAAGGCAAAGTTAAAGGCAAAGCCGAAGGCATCGCCGAAGGCAAAGCTAAAGCAATAAACCAAATTGCTTTAAAAATGTTGAGTTCTAGCGTTTCACTTGATTTAATTGCCCAATTTACAGGGCTGACTTTAAAACAAATCGAAAAATTACAGAAGCTTTCTGCTAAGCAGTCCAAGATCACGAAGTCACCAAAAGTAAAAAAATCGCGTACACCATAGTTACTGACTTTACTTATTCAAAAATCTCGGTTAGCTTATAGACAAAATCGGGTAATAGAGGCGAAGTTATAGAATCATTCTCAAATAGAGTTTCTATTAAAACTAGAGCTGCATTTTCGCGGCGATAGACTTGGATTGACTTCATCCTCCAATCTATAATCCAATATTCGTGTACACCTTGAACTGAATAGAGCTTTAACTTTAATTCGCGATCGCGTCGCTCTTGACCTACACCTTCTGACAAAACTTCTACAACAAGATCAGGCGCAGCCGTAAAATGTCCCTTATCATCCAGAATATTCTCTAAACGAGCTTGACTAGTCCACACCAAATCAGGAATAACATTATCATCATCTGCAAAAATGACTCCTGGAGTTATCGATACTTCTCCAAGTCGAGAGCGCCGCGACCAAATGGTAAGTTCTGTTGTTAAATTGCGGATTACGCTTTGATGCTTATAATGAGGCGCTCTGGTCACAAGTAATTCTCCATCAATAATTTCATAACGAGTGTCATCATTAGGAAATAATTCCAAATCAGCCGAAGTCCAACGTACCTGACTGTTCGTGGGTTCTTTGATTACTTCTGTTGTAATAGTCATAACTCCCTCACTTTTAAGATTGGTTGTATAGTTCTGGAGATTCCTCAACTACCACTTCTTTTGAAGCTAACGAACTTGGGACATTTAGTGACAATTCTAACTGGTCGCTTGGTTGTTCTTCCTCAGTAAGATTTTCTATTACATCATTAGTAGTGATAGAAATAGATTGAGCAGAAATATCATTAATGATGAGTTGTTCTGTTGTATCTATCTCAACTTCGGCGCGATCATTACCGATTTCACTATTTGGAGACTTATTCGCCGCAGTTCTTAGTTTGCTAGTTACTTTATTAGTCCTTTCTGCAACTGCCAAAACGTTCTCTGGCTCAATATTTTCTGATCCAAGTTTTGTAATTTCTTTAGCAGCGATCGCATCAAGGGCAGCTTCTGCCGACAGATCCATTTCGATTACTAATGCATCAGGCTGATCAACATTACTAGATTTTTCAGGCGTTTCATCAAAGAGAACCTGAAGATCGGGCAAGTCTTCTCGCACCATCCGAATTGGCAAATTCGCAATTAAAGCTGTCATCCGCTTGTCAGATTCTAAACGAATATCAAGCGTAGCTTCATCAAGCTCGACATATTTTGAGACCACACGCATAATCTCTTGGCGCATATTAGCAAACACTTGTGGCTCGATCGCAGCTCGATCATGCGCTAAAATAAATTTCAAACGATGCTTGACTTGCGCTCCACTAGGGACATTAGTTCTTTGAAATAGGCGATCGAGCAATGTTGAAATCATTTCAAGCCTCAGGCGTTCCCACTAATCCAGTTTGTTAGACGTGCAAAAATGCCTTTAGGCGGAGTTTCCAGCTTTAAAAACTCGACCTCTCTGCCTTCAAGTCGCTTTGCTACATTCATATAAGCCGTGCCAGCCAGCGATGGTTTCTCAGCCAAAACCAATGGTTCCCCTTTATTTGTCGAAACGATCACTTGTTCATCATCAGGAATTACGCCAATTAATTTAACTGACAAAATATCCAGCACATCTTCGACACTCATCATGTCATTATTTTTGACCATGGCAGGACGGAGGCGATTCACAATCAGCTTAATATCAGTAATCCGATTCGACTCTAACAGCCCCACTACGCGATCAGCATCACGAACTGCCGAAATTTCGGGAGTTGTCACCACGATCGCCTCTTTTGCCCCAGCGATCGCATTTTGAAAACCCGACTCAATCCCTGCGGGACAGTCAATCAAAACATAATCAAAATATCGGCTTAAAACTTCAACCAACGCCTTCATGTGCGCTGCTGTAATTGCGGTTTTATTACGAGTTTGCGGAGCCGCTAACAAAGACAGATTCGGTTGACGCTTATCTTTGACTAGAGCTTGGTCAAGCTTACATTCTCGCGCAATCACCTCTAGGGCGGTATACACGATGCGATTTTCTAATCCTAATAAAAGATCAAGATTTCGCAAGCCAAAGTCAGCATCTACCAAAACCACTTTGCGTCCTAGTTTGGCGAGTGCCATGCCGAGATTTGCTGAAGATGTGGTCTTGCCAACACCACCTTTACCAGAGGTAACAACGATAATGCGACTCATGTTTAGGGGTTACTGATTGAGCGAAGGATAGTTTAGCGTGAAATGATTAAATGATGAAAAGTCAACAACTTGGACAATTTGAATCGCAGGTGCGCCTTGACTACTCACAAATGCGACCTCTGGACAGAAAGAAGTACTAGGACTCTCAACACGGGCAATAAAACTGGCAATCCTGACTTGAGTTGCATCAAGGTGCAAAGCCATAACTATGGCTTGGGCATTGCCTTTTACACCTGCATGAGCCATGCCTTTCAGCTTGCCACACACAATGATATCGCCTTCAGAGATCAGTTCTGCGCCAGCATTAACATCACCGAACACAATGATACTGCCTGAGTGACGAATTTCTGTACCAGATCTTACGGTCATCTTAATGTACAGCGGATCGTCAGTCGGCGCGTCAGGAATTGGATTAAATCCTAATAATTCTCGAAAGATAGTGCCTTGCTCGACTGAGAAACCCATACTAGAGGCATTAATCGCGGTCTGGCGGCGATTTGTAACGATACAATGCAGCAAAAGCTGATAATTTTGCAGAGCCTCGAATAATTCTTGTAGTTGACGCGTATCAAGCAAGCGATCGCCTGATTGCAAATACACCTGTGTGCGCGGTTTCCAGTCATGCCCACTCGCTGCCATACGTTGCTCTAGTTGAGAGAGTATTTCTTCCCAAGTCAAGCTTAATAGTGAAATATCAGAACTAGTTTGATTGATTGCCGTCTCAACTGGTTTATTGTCAGCATTATCATTCGATTTACTAAGATCTAACTTTACCTTTTTCTCCGTTGGCAATAATAGATTTAATTTGCCATCTAGAGTTTTAAATCGGACTTGCCAGATCTCAGGATCGGGTTTTGGCTCTGGCTGAAACTTTTTGACAGGTTTGCTAGAAATGGGTTTGAGGTCACCTCCCTCAACGTCAGCAATAGTCAAAGGAGCAAGAGAAATATTAGTTTCCTCATTATTGTCTGCTAGGACAATAATTTCAGGCATCTCCGCAGACGACAAATCCCCTGCACCAGATTTTAATTTTGTAGGCGGCAGAGGATTTGATTTCACAGCAATATTTAAGCTAGTTTGCATTCTTGAGGCTTTTTAAATTTATTGCCTAGATAGATTTTACAAATTTTAAGCCCCGTGTCAACCACAGGGCTTAAATCTTTTTTCTAGGCTGAGGGCAACAACTGAAGGGTGTTCTCACCCGCGCTTAGAGCTTGTTGTTCAATAACTTTGACCTTACCATCATCATCGACATCAACCTGTACAGAAGCACCTTCACGCACTTTTCCTGTCAAAATCTCTTCCGCAAGAGAATCTTCGAGCAAGCGCATAATGGCCCGACGCAATGGACGCGCACCGTAACTAGGGTTGTAGCCTTCTTGGACAAGTAAATCCTTGAAGCGATCTGTCACCGTCAGGACGATATCCTTAGCGAGCATACGTTTGAAGAACTCGTTGAGCATGAGATCGGCAATCTCTTTGACTTCGGGCTTGGTCAACTGGCGGAAGACGATAATTTCGTCAAGACGGTTGAGAAACTCTGGTCGGAAATATTCCTTTAACTTTTCGTTAACTAGCGATCGGATGCGAGTGTACAGACTATCTTCTTGAGTAGCTGCAAAGTCAAAGCCGAGTCCACCGCCGCCTTTTTCGATTACCTGCGAGCCGACGTTAGAAGTCATGATCAATAAGGTGTTTTTGAAGTCAACGGTACGACCCTTGGAATCGGTCAAGCGACCATCTTCTAATACTTGCAACAACAAGTTAAAGACATCAGGGTGAGCCTTTTCAATTTCATCGAATAATACGACGGTGTAAGGCTTACGTCGAACAGCTTCAGTAAGTTGCCCACCTTCGTTATAGCCGACATAGCCAGGAGGCGAACCGATCAGCTTGGATACGGTATGACGCTCCATGTATTCCGACATGTCGAGGCGGATCATTGCATCTTCAGAACCGAAGAAGTAAGCGGCAAGCGCTTTGGTTAACTCAGTTTTACCAACGCCTGTGGGACCTGAGAAGATAAAGCTAGCGATCGGGCGATCGGGACTCTTTAGACCGACACGAGCGCGGCGAATAGCACGAGAAATCGCTTTGACAGCTTCGTCTTGACCAATCACGCGACCATGCAATGTTTCTTCCATTTGCATAAGCTTGACTGACTCAGATTCAGTAATCTTGAGGACAGGTACACCAGTCCAAGAACTGACAATATAAGCAATGTCCTCTTCGGTTACGCGAATTTCAGGTGCATCTTCGGCTGGAGTCTCGGCTTTTTTGGTTTGACTAAGAGCACGAATTTGTTGTTTGAGATCAATTTCGCGATCGCGTAATTCAGCGGCTTTGTCAAAATCTTGCTTACGAACTGCATCATCTTTGTCCTTAAGGGCTTGACGCAATTCTTTATCAAGTTCCTTGGCGGCGGGAGGTAACTGCGAATTGATCAGACGTACTCGAGAGCCAGCTTCATCCATCAAGTCGATCGCTTTGTCGGGCAAGAAGCGATCGCTAATGTAGCGATCGGCTAACTTAGCAGCAGCAACTAAAGCTTCGTCATCGATCTTCAGCTTATGGTGTTCTTCATACCGCTGACGCAATCCGATTAAAATTTCGATTGTTTCTTCAACGCTAGGCTCACCGACCATGACGGGCTGGAAGCGGCGCTCTAGGGCAGCATCACGCTCGATATGTTTGCGATATTCATCCAGCGTAGTTGCGCCGATGCATTGCAATTCGCCACGGGCAAGGGCAGGCTTGAGAATGTTGGCAGCGTCGATCGCGCCTTCCGCCGCACCAGCACCGATCAGGGTATGGACTTCATCGATTACCAAGATCACGTTGCCAGCCGTGCGGATTTCTTCCATGATCTTTTTGAGACGTTCCTCAAATTCACCACGATATTTCGTGCCAGCGACTAGCAAACCGATATCTAAAGTGACAACCCGCTTTTCTTGCAAAATGTCAGGAATGTCATTATTGGTAATACGCTGAGCTAGACCTTCCGCGATCGCAGTTTTACCCACACCCGGTTCACCGATCAAAACAGGGTTGTTTTTAGTGCGGCGACCGAGAATTTGGATTACTCGTTCAATTTCTTTTTCACGACCCACAACAGGATCGAGTTTGCCATCTTGGGCTAATTGGGTCAGGTTTGAGCCAAACTCATCAAGGGTAGGCGTTTTGGTGCGTCCACCGCTACCGCCGCCTGCGGAGACTTCGGCAGTCTCGCCTAACATCCGAATCACTTGTGTGCGGACTTTGGATAAATCAACACCCAGATTTTCTAAAACTCTTGCGGCAACTCCTTCGCCTTCGCGAATTAGCCCAAGTAGTAGATGCTCAGTACCAATGTAGTTATGTCCTAATTGGCGAGCTTCTTCTAACGATAATTCTAGAACTCTCTTAGCGCGGGGCGTAAAAGGAATTTCTACTGCTACAAAACCAGAGCCGCGTCCGATGATTTTCTCAACCTCAATACGTGCGTCTTTAAGGTTGACTCCCATCGACTTAAGTACTTTGGCGGCGACGCCAGTTCCTTCTCCGATTAGACCCAATAGGATTTGCTCCGTGCCGACAAAGTTATGACCGAGGCGGCGAGCTTCCTCTTGAGCCAGCATGATGACTTTAATTGCTTTTTCTGTAAAGCGTTCAAACATGGCGTTTCCCCATACTTTGCTGCATTCTGGTTAAAGTTAATACTAGCATAGCCATAACAGCATTCTGTGTGTACGGATCTCACTCCTTTTTACCCAAGTTTTTAACTAAACTTAAAGCTATGTCTTAGGGATAAGATCGCCTGTTTCTATATTATTTTCAGCCAATCAGTCTATTTTTGTTGTCTAGAGGACAGATTAAGGTTGTTTGATATGTGTAAAAGAATCCAGACGTAATCAGATTTCATAAGCAGTAGTTATATTGAGCTAAAAGCAAGTGAAAGTCATAGAATATTTCAAATTTATGCAGCTTAGACCTGATAGGGTAGACATAAAGTTGGAATGAATTGAAAAAACAATCAACAAGCCTATAAAAAAGCAAATACAGGCTGATGGACGTATATGTTGCTGGTCAAGGATCGAAGAAAATGATGGCAGATATTTACGGGTTATCCTCTTAGAAGACGGCGAAACTGTTCATAATGCGGTTTTCGACAGAAATTTTAAGGAGATAGAGATATGAAAATCAGGTACTTTGCAGACACAGATACTCTTTATATTGTTTTCTCTCAAAAAACACCCGCAGAGACACGAGACTTGGATGAAAACACTTTATTGGATTTAGATGAAGATGGCAGCAATTCTCATTATGGAAATTGGTCGCTCGCAAACCCGCTCACAAAGAGGACTTTACAATTGTTTGCAAAGATGAAAACGCTTGAAACCCATTGAAATCGTTCTATAATGAGAATTGCTGGCTGTTTGGTGATTTGATTGATGGGGCGATCGCCTTGTTTTGATTTTTGATGGATAGGCGATCGCATTATTTATAAATTTCGCTTAACAATAATTTCAATTTCAACTGCTTTTAGATTTGTAATCTTGAAACAATGCGATCGCGCTGTGTATGCCCCTATTGAGTCCACCAGTATGAACCCAACCCACAAACCCACCATATTCACATTTGCCGTAAGCGTTAGCAATAAATACATGCTTAACGCCTAATAGATTTCTCCTAGCACGAAGATCCGTTCCATCCGCAAAAGTAAATATGCTTTTTGCGTGTCGAAAATCTTTCGTGTTTGCGTCAGTGATGCCAGTCACGGCTCGAAAATGTTCGATTAATTCTGAAGTTAAGGTGACTTTTGGTGCTTGTAATGGGTATCTGGGCATTGACCAAAATTCTTGAATTGCTGTAGCCACATCAGGATTAGATTGAAGAAATTGATGCAGTACAGCTTTTACACAAACAAAATGAGCATGTTTAAGTTTGATTGACTCAGTTGTAACAGTACCATCATCATTAACATTGCCAGCTATTACTAACGTTGGCACTACCGCCGTAATTTTTTCTGCTAGGGGGCGGCGATTTTTGCCAAGATGCTTTGCCATGCCAATACCCCAGCCAAAAGGATCGATAATTCGAGCGCGGTCTGCGCCGCCGATAGGCGATCCTAGCAGTACTAAAGACTCAATTTTAGACCACCATTCTGGATGGCGAGACAATACTTCCACCCAAAGCACACCACCTAGAGAAACAGCAATAATCCGAACAGGTATGTTGGGATACTGCTCAAATGTTTTTGCGGCAGACTGTTCCACTTTTTGAATCAAAGGCTCAATATCAAAATGAGTTTTGAAAAAGCCTAAATTTGTCGCAACAACATGAGAATGCGGTGGTGCGATTCTATTCTCTAAATATTTCGTAGTATTGCTTGTTGAGGTCATCCCATGCTGAAGAAACAGCAGAAGTTTAGGCGAATTGATGTTTGACACAATAAATTAAGAAATAAATCTTTTCTTTCATGATATTGCTTATTAAAAGTCAATATCGCGATAAATTTCAGCGATACTGCCAAAATCGAAGTGCCAAGCGATCGCATTGTTTTGATTTTTTCGTGAATAGGCGATGAGGGAAGGATTGTGAATAAATTGCTATTATTGATTAGCAGCGATTGCAACTAACAAGTGCTACCAAACGACATTTACCGCATCAGAGAAAAAAATCCGCCTCCGTCAGTATGATATGACCGCCCATGCAACAGAAGAAATGGCGGAAGATCTAATAACCATTTTGGATGTTGAGGAAGCAGTTTTGAATGGTCATATTATTCGAGTAGAAAAGGATGATCCCAGAGGCCCAAAATATGTCGTAGCTGGAACCGCACTAGATCAACAAACGCCTGTTGGAGTAGTTGGACGTTTTCTTAGTAACGGACGCTATCTCATCATCACAGTTTATGAAATCAATGAACTTGAGGTCTAATCTTATGTATGGATATCAATGTGAGTATTGTGCAGGAACAGTTCAACCTCGAACCGTTAAACAGCAAGTATTCAAA
>Ga0105048_10017622_pt1 | contig 11017 bp, 8 predicted proteins | sample MAT05_FD_78382 | JGI IMG/M metagenome (GOLD analysis project Ga0105048, IMG submission 78382) | Freshwater microbial communities from Lake Fryxell liftoff mats and glacier meltwater in Antarctica - MAT-05 | ecosystem: Environmental > Aquatic > Freshwater > Ice > Liftoff microbial mat | place...
CACCACCGGGCCTGGGCGGCCCTGCATCGCGGTGCGGAAGGCGCGCGCCACGTATTCGGGCAAGCGGTCGGCACTGTCCACCTCGGCCACCCACTTGGCCAAGCCCAGCGTGCCGGGGCTGAACATCTGGCGGTAGTCGAGTTCCTGAAACGCCTCGCGGTCGCGCTGGTCGCGGGCCACCTGGCCGATGAACAGCACCATCGGCGTGCTGTCCTGAAACGCCGTGTGCACGCCGATGCTGGCGTTGGTCGCACCCGGCCCGCGCGTCACGAAACACACACCCGGGCGGCCACTCAGCTTGCCTTGCGCCTCGGCCATGAAGGCCGCGCCGCCTTCCTGGCGGCAGGCGATGAAGCGGATGTGCTCGCGGTGTTCGTGGAAGCCGTCCAGCACCGCCAGATAGCTTTCTCCGGGCACGCCGAAGCAGGTGTCGATGCCTTGCACGACCAAAGCTTCGACAAGGGCATGGCCGGCCAGGCGTGTGGGCGGAGCCGGGGCTGAAGTTGCGGGGGCAGAAGTCATGGCGGCACTTTAGCCGCTGCCGATGCCGCGCTTGCCGCGCTTGCCGCGCGTGATGCTGCCCCGGCGCGGCGCGCGACGAAGGCCACCGGGCCTGACGGCGAGCTGCCACCTTCGGTCTGCAGCGTGCCCTGCAACTCATCGCCCACCAAGCGCAGGCGGTAGCGGTGCGCGGTCTCGCGGCTCTCGCTGCCCAGCACCTCGGTGCTGCGTGTGCTGAAGATCAGCGTGTCGCCGACCCGTTGCCCTTCGACGATGACGCGCGGCACACGCAGGAAGCTCGCCGTGCCGCTGAGAAGTTGTGGCTCGCCTTGCAGATCGAAGGTCTCGGTATAGCGCGCGTTGGCCCAGCCGTAGTCGATCTCGGCCAGCCAGCGGCCGTTGACGGCGGCGTGGGCCGCAGCATGCTCGTTCTGGCGCTCGTCCTGGCGCTGGCTCAGGCCCCACCACGCGCCAGCCGCAGCCAGCAGCACCGCGGCGCCAGCGACCAAGGCCAAGGCATTTCTCCGTCGCGGGGCGGGTGTGGCAGCTGTCGGCACACCGATGACAGCGCGCACCGCGTCCAGCAGCCGCTTCAAATCGCCGGCATAACGCGCGTTGTCCAGTGTCAGCGCCTGGCGCCCCCCCAGGGCCTGCAACTCGGGCGGCAGCTGCTGCGCTTTCGGCATCGCCGCACCGTCCAGAAGCACCGGCAGCACGACCGCGCCGCGCGCCAGGCCGGTGGCCACCTCGCGCCGCACGAAATCATCGGCATCGAAAAGGCGCGGCGCGACGCCCTCTCGTTCACCCAGCCAGCGGCGGCCGATCAGCACGAGCAGCAGCTGCGCGCTGCCCAGCTGTTGCTGGATGACGTCACCGAAAGCCTGCCCCGCTGCAATGTCGTCGACATCGATGAACACCCGCGCGGCGCCGAACTCCAGCGCCAGCGCGTCGCCCAACGCCCGGGCGTAGCCGGCGCTGTCGTCGCGGCGGTAGCTGATGAAGACGCAGCCTGCGGGCATGGCGCCAGCATAGCGCGAGCGGGTTCACGTCTGCATCACGTCTCCATCACGTCTCCATCACGTCTGCATCACGTCGGCATCACGTCGGCATCACGTCGGCATTGAGGCCGAAATCCAAGTCGAAGTCAGGCCGGCACGGGTGCCTCGCGCCTCACCGCGCCGACGCGGAAGGCGCTGATGATCAGCAAGGTCTGCAGCGCGGCCAGCGCCAGCAGCACACTGCGGTAGGCGCCCTGGTCCATCAATGCGCCGATGAACAGCGGCACCACGGCTTGCCCCACGTCCAGCCCGCCGTAGACCACGCCGTACACCCTGCCGGTGGCATGGGCCGGCGTGGCGCGCTTGACGAGCATGTCGCGCGAGGGCGAGGCCACGCCCGCGGCCAGGCCCATGGCGCCGAAGAGCACCGGCACCAGCAGGCCGGGCAGGCTGGCCAAAGCCAGCACCAGCGCAATGCTCGCCGCCACTCCCAGCGCCACGCCCACCACACGCTCGCAGCGGTCGGGGTCGGCGGCGAGAAAGCCGCCCAGCAACATGCCGCCGGCGCTGCACACCATGTAGACCGTCAGGCAGAGGGCTGCCAGGTGGGCAGGCACGCCGTGCAGTTCTTTCGCCGCCTGCGGACCGAAGCTCTGCACGATGGACAGCGCACCGGCAAAGAGAAAGAAGAACGCGAAGCACTTCCATACCGCAGGAATCTTCAGGAAGTCGAAGCTGCTCTCGGCGGCAGCCGCACTGCCTGCCGTGGGTGCCGGCACGGGCGGCACCGCGATTTCTTCACGCTGCAGCCACAGCACCAGCAGCACCAGGAACACGAGGCCCGCCGCGCACAGCAAAGCCACGCGCCACGAGTAGGCCAGCGTCAGCGGCACCAGCAAGGCCGGCGCCAGCGCCCAGCCCAGGCTGCCGGTGATGCCGTGCACGCTGTAGGCATGCCCCAGGCGCGCCTTGGCAACTTTGCGGTTGAGCACCGTGTAGTTCACCGGGTGGAAAACGCCGTTGCCGATGCCGGCGACCACGGAGAACAGCGCCAGCATGCTGTAGCTCGTGCTGCTGGCATAGCCCACGGCCGCCACGCCGACCAGGAAGAGCCCGCCGAACAGCACCGGCCGCGGGCCGTGGCGGTCGACCCAGAAACCCGACATCGCCTGCACCGCGCAAGAAACGACGAAGAAGATGGTGAGCAGGAAGCCGAGTTCGGCATAGCTGACGCCGAACTCCACCTTCAGCCACGGGAACAGCGGCGCCAGCAAGAGCTGGCTGAAGTGGCTGATGCTGTGCGCCAGGCCGATCAGGCCCATGACCTTGGCGTCCTGCCGGCGCCCGGTGCCGGGCAGGGAGAGTGTCGACATCAGGCGATGCTAGGCGGCGGCGCGGCGTCGGGCTTACGATAGTTCGACAACTTCTGTCGAGAACATGCCACGCCCTCGCATCGTCACGCCGCCGGTGGACCCGCGTCGGTTCGAACCGACGCCTGCGCGCCCGGTGCGCGCCAAGGCACGGTTGATGGCGCCGGACACCGAGATCCAGCCGCACAGCCACCCGTGGGCGCAGGTGGCCATCGCGGCCTCGGGCGTGGCACGCATCACCGCCGGCCAGGCCACCTACCTGGTACCGGCCTGGCGCGCGGTGTGGATACCGCCGCTGGTGGAACACGTGGTGACAGTGCTGGAAGCCACCGCCCTGCGCACGCTCTACATTCACCAACTGCCGCCACGCGTGGGCCCGGGCGTGCCGCGCGCGCAGCAAACGGCGTGGCAGCAGTGCCGGGTGATGGAGGTATCAGCCCTGCTGCGCGAGCTGGTGCTGCAGATGGACACCGGGATGGACGGAGAACATCAGCCCGACAGCGAATTCCTGGCGCGTGAACGCCGCCTGGGCGAACTGGCGCTGGATGAACTGCGGCGCGCCGCACCCGTGCGCCTGGGCATACAGCTGCCGCAAGACAAGCGCCTGCGCCGCCTGTGCGAAGCGGTGCTGGCCGCGCCCACGCAGCACGCCACGCTGCAGGCCTGGGCGGCTGCGGCCGGCGCCAGCCCGCGCACCGTGGCAAGGCTTTTCCGCACCGAGCTGGGCACGTCTTTCGGGCCCTGGCGCCAGCAGGTTTTGCTGGCGCGTGCGCTGACGCTGGCCGCGCAGGGCCGGCCCATGGGCTTGATTGCCGCCGAGCTGGGCTATGCCAGCGCCAGCGCCTTCACGGCCATGGTGCGGCGCTCGGTGGGGGCGCCACCCGGGCGTTTCTTCAGCGCACGCAGCCCGGGTCTACCATTGCCGGCATGAACGCCACGACCTCAGCACCCGCCACCCAGGTTCTCTACGACTTCACGCGCCAGGACGCCAGCGGCGCCAGCTGCACCGCGCAGGCCTGGGCCCGGGTACCGCCGGTTCTGAATGCCAGCGAAAGCGCGCAGACCAAGGCCCGCGCCGCAGCACTGCTGAAGGCGCACGACGCGGTGCTGGTGGCGCACTACTACGTCGACGGCGACCTGCAAGACCTGGCGCTGGAGACTGGCGGCCTCGTGGCCGATTCACTGGAGATGGCGCGCTTCGGCCGCGACCACCCTGCGCAGACGCTGGTGGTGGCCGGCGTACGCTTCATGGGTGAAAGCGCCAAGATCCTGTCGCCTGAAAAGCGCGTGTTGATGCCCGACCTGGAAGCCACCTGCAGCCTCGACCTGGGCTGCCCGCCCGATGAATTCGGCGCCTTCTGCGACGCCCACCCTGACCGCGCCGTGGTGGTCTATGCCAACACCAGCGCTGCGGTGAAGGCGCGCGCCGACTGGATGGTGACGAGCTCTTGCGCGCTGGCCATCGTCAACCACCTGAAGGATCAAGGCAAAAAAGTGCTGTGGGCACCCGACCGCCACCTCGGCCGCTACATCCAGGAGCAGACAGGCGCCGACATGCTGATGTGGAACGGCGCCTGCATCGTGCACGACGAATTCAAGGGCCTGGAGCTCGCCCTGCTGCGCCAGCAGCACCCAGGCGCGTTGGTGCTGGTGCACCCGGAATCGCCCAAGAACGTGGTCGAGCAGGCCGACCTCGTGGGCAGCACCACCCAGCTGCTGAACGCGGTGGTGGACGGCAGCGCGCCGACGTACATCGTGGCCACCGACAACGGCATCCTGCACCGCATGCGCCAGCTGGCGCCGGGCAAGTTGCTGATCGAGGCACCCACTGCCGGTGAAAGCGCCACCTGCAAGAGCTGCGCGCACTGCCCCTGGATGGCGATGAACGCGATGCAGGGCGTGGTGGCCTGCCTGGAAAGCCCGGTCGGCGGCGGCCATGAAATCAACGTGCCCGAACCCGTGCGCAGCCAGGCCCTGGGTTGCATCGACCGCATGCTGGCCTTCGTGCGCCAGAACCCGACGAGCGTGGCGCAACCGGCCACCCGGCGTGGCTTCGTGCCCAACATCGGCGCCGCCTGAGGTCGCAAGAACACTCAAGCTGGCCGGCGCCGGGCCGATACAGGGATGTGCCCCCTGCAGGGGCGGAGCCCGACCATGACCACCACGCTGACCGCCGAATTCTCTTCGGTGCGCAACCACAACGAACGCGCCGTTTTCGACGAGGTGCACCACAACGCCGACCGCTACCCGGGCGTGGCGCACGACCCCGAATTGCTGGCCGACGTGGCCTGCGTAGCGCTGAACCGCCTGGCGCCACGCTACATCCGCCACGAGGTCGACCTTGTCTTCTATCTCAGCGACCGCGAGCGTGCCGACATCCAGCAGCAACTGCTGGACGCCGTGGAATACGCCTTCGGCTTCGTGCAAGCCCGCATGGCCATGCGCGCACGGGGCTGAAGCCACACGATGCCTGAGCTGTAGAGCTGCGAGCCGGGCTGTGGAACAGCGCCAGAGCGGCGGCTCGTCAGTCGTCCGTCTCCTGGCTGCGGGCGCGGCGTGTCAGCACGGTGGGAAAACTCACCGGCAGCGTGTGCGGGAAGTCGCGGCTGTAGTGCAGGCCGCGGCTCTCGTGGCGGCGCAGCGCGCTGCGCACGATGAGCTCGGCGCACATCACCAGGTTGCGCAGTTCCAGCAGGTCGCGGTTGACGCGGAAGTGGGCGTAGTACTCCAGCGTTTCCTGGCGCAGCAGCTTGATGCGGTGCAGCGCACGTTCCAGCCGCTTGGTGGTGCGCACGATGCCGACGTAGTTCCACATCAAGAGCCGCAGTTCGTCCCAGTTGTGCGCGATGACGACCTGCTCGTCGGCGTCTTCCACCTGGCTTTCGTCCCAGGCCGGCAGCGGGCCGGGCGAAGGCGCGCCTTCGGCCAGGATGCGTTCGGCGCAGGTGCGGCCCAGCACCACGCATTCCAGCAGCGAATTGCTGGCCAGCCGGTTGGCGCCGTGCAGCCCGGTGTAGGTGGTTTCGCCCACGGCATAGAGGCCCGGCAGGTCGGTGCGGCCGCCCAGATCGGTGACCACACCGCCGCAGGTGTAGTGCGCCGCCGGCACCACCGGGATGGGCTGGCGCGCGATGTCGATGCCCAGGCTGAGGCAGCGCGCGTGGATGGTGGGGAAGTGCTCTTTGAGGAAGTCTTCCCCGAGGTGCCGCGCGTCCAGCCAGACGTGGTCCAGGCCGTGCTTCTTCATCTCGAAGTCGATGGCGCGGGCGACGATGTCGCGCGGCGCCAGTTCCAGTCGCTCGTCGTGCGCCGCCATGAAGCGCGTGCCCATGCCGTCCGCTGTGCCGGTGTTCGGCAGCGTCAGGTAAGCGCCTTCGCCGCGCAGCGCTTCGGTGATTAAAAAGCTGCGCTCCTGCGGGTGGTACAGGCAGGTGGGGTGGAACTGGATGAACTCCATGTTGCCGACGCGGCAGCCGGCGCGCCAGGCCATCGCGATGCCGTCGCCGGTGGCGGTGTCGGGGTTGCTCGTGTAGCGGTAGACCTTGCCCACACCGCCGGTGGCCAGCACCACGGCGGTGGCCGGCAGCGTTTCGACGCGGCCGCGGTCCATGTCGAGCGCGTACACGCCGTAGCAGCGCGTCGGTTCCTTGCGCTTCAGATGGCGCGAGGTGATCACGTCCACCGCCATCCAGCGTTCACGCAGCGTGATGTTGGGGTGCTCGAGAGCGCGCTGCAGCAAGGTGTCGTGGATGGCCTTGCCGGTGGCGTCGGCAGCGTGCGCGATGCGCCGCACCGCATGGCCGCCTTCGCGGGTGAGATGCAGGCCCAGCGGGCCGTCGGCGTCGGGTGAAAACGGCACCCCGGCCTCGACCAGCCAGCGCACTGCGCTCTCGCTCTGCTCGGCGATGAAGCGGGCGGTGTGCTCGTCGACGAGGCCGGCGCCCGCGTCCTGCGTGTCGCGCACATGGCTGTCGATGCTGTCGTCGCTGCCCAGTACGCCGACGATGCCCCCCTGCGCCCAGGCCGTGGCGCCTTCGTTCAAGCCGCGTTTGGCCAGCACCACCACTGGCAGCCGCTGCGCCAGGTGCAGCGCCACTGCCAGGCCGCCCAGACCGGCACCGACCACCACCACCGGGGCCGGCGGCTCAGCAGTGGCCGGGTTTTCTGTTTTGTTCATTCCAAGGGCCTGTGGGAAGCTGGCGTCATCGAGTCGTAGATTCTATGAATCGGCCCTCTTTCTGACGGTTTCTGACGATGCAAGGGCTGGACGCGGCCCCTATCATGATCTTATGACCTACCGCCGCGACGAGCCTTCCTGGCAAGACCCCACCCAACCCACAGCCCGCGCGCCCGCCCGCGACGACCTGCTTGCGCCGCGCACGCAAATCGTCACCGACCGCGACGCCTACCTGGGCCAGGGCCGGCACGACATCGGCCGCCGCATCTCTGACGACCAGGTCGAGCTCTTCATCACTGCCGACGTGCCGGGCTCGCTGCTGCGCGAATTCATCCAGCACACCCCCGAATTCATTGCGCTGCACGACCTGGGCACCGCAGCCAGCCTGCGCCTGCTGGCCAGCCTGGCCGGCGCCGCCGGTGCCCGCGTGCAGCGGCTTTCCATCAGACGCCAGGGACACGGCGTGGCCCTGGCTGTGCTGCAGTTCGTCGAGATGCCGCTGGCCGACGAATCGCCGGTGCGCGTGTATGCCACCGACATCAATGCCGACGCGCAGACCCGCGCGCAAGTGGCCCGCGTGCTGCTGGGCCACAGCCGCCTGGGCGTCTTGCTGGTGGGCGAGCTGCCACCCCACGCGCTGGCGGGCCAGCTGGGCCCGCTGCATGAAAGCCTGATGCGCAGCAGCTGGCCCAACCGCGACCTGCTGATGGTGCCGCTGGGCAGCCACAGCGCACTGGCTGGCCACGCGGCGCAGTTGTCGGCCGGCAGCAGCGTGACGGTGCAGGTCACGCCGCAGGCCGAGAAACCGCGCCAGGCCTGGGCCTGCATCAGCGGCGCCTGGAACCGCCAGCACGCAAGTGCGGGCACCCGGCGCATGCTGAACACCGACCTCGCCAAGGCCGTGGCCAAGCCGGCCTTGCTCAGCAGCGAGGCGCCCACCGAGCCGATGGACCTGGAACCGCTGGCGGCCCGGCCTGTGGCCCCGCCGATCCCCACCTTGCAGACGCGGCCCACGCCGATGCCCAAAGTGGGCGGCGCCGCGGGCTGGAAAGCCTACGCCGACCGCTGTCTGCTCATCAAGGGCGCGGTGGCCAGCTGCGTCTTCGATCTGCACACCGCGCAGCCTCTGGCCGCCGCCGGCGGCCCGCCATCGGCAGAACGCCTGGCGCAACACGGCGCTGTGCTGCTCGGGCAGATGAGCGACGCCTCGCGCGCCTTGGGTCTGGGCCAGTCACGCGCCGAAGCCAGCGTCACCACCGCCAGCAATCACCTCATCCTGCGCCCCGTGCCCGGGCATCCGGGCGTGGCGCTGCATCTGGTGGTGTCGGCCACCACCGGCAACCTGACGCTGGCGCGCATGCAGCTGGAACGGATCGAGCCGCCGCAATGAAACACGGCGCCTCGGGTGCCATGTGGTGACAGGCCGCGCCCTCGGGCGCTGGCGAACAGCAGCGCAGCGCCGCCTCAGAAGCTGTAGCCGATGCCCAGCGACAGCTGCGGCATGGCGCGCACCTTGCCCACGCCGTCGCGCAACTGGATCAGTTCCTTGTCGATGTTGGTCTGGATGTCGGGCTGTGCGGCCAGCTGCCCGCGGGCCGTGGCGCTGACGGTGGCACGACCGATCGCGGCGCCTATGTCGGCCGAAAAACGAAGACCGGTGCCCATCTGGTGGCCCCAGCCGACGCCGAAATAGGGCGTGGTCTTGGGAAACGCCACGCGCACGTTCAGGCCATCGGCTGCGGTGGTGGTGTAGGTGCGGTCCCCGATGGTCAGCGTGCCGCCGGCGCCGCTGGCATCCAGCGTGATCTTGTAGGTGTTGAAGGCCGCGCCACCCGTGAAGCGAAAGCTGCCGGCAAACGGAAACCAGTCGGCCAGCAGCGCCGCGCGCTGCAGCTTGTAGTTGCCGCGGTAGCTGATGCCGCTTTCGGTTTCGTTGACATCGCGCGAGCCGAGCGTGAAGAAGTCGCCTCGCACCGTGAAGTTCGGGCTGACGGGCTGGGCGTAACCCAGTCCGACACCGGGCAGCCCCAGGCCGAGATAGATCTCGCCGGCACGCGCCGGGCCCAGACCGGACATGGCCAGGGCACTGGCTGCCAGCAGGCATCGGAAGGGGGTCAAGCTCATGCGGATTTCCTCAAGGTGGAGTGGTCGGGACGGCACTGCGATGCGCAAGCTGGCGAAACCCGCCACTGCGCGCTCCATTGTCGTTTCGACCTCAGCGCATGTAACTTGAGCGCCTCGTCCTAGTGGATGAGGCGCGAGAAGACGAACTCGCCTCCCTCCACGTCCACCGGAATCACGTCCTTGGGCCCGAACTTGCCTTGCAGGATCAGCTTGCTCACAGGGTTTTCGATGCGCTGCTGGATCGCGCGCTTCAGCGGGCGTGCACCGAACACCGGGTCGAAACCGACCTTGGCCAACTCGGCCAGTGCCGCGGGCGACACCTCGAGTTTCATCTCCAGCTTCTCCAGCCGCCCCTCCAGCAACTTGAGCTGGATCGCCGCGATGCTCTCGATGTTCTTCTGGTCGAGCGCATGGAACACCACGGTCTCGTCGATGCGGTTCAGGAACTCGGGCCGGAAGTGCTGCTTCACCTCGGCCCAGACGGCGTCGCGAATCTCCACCGCGGGGCGCCCGCTCATCTGCATGATCATCTGCGAGCCGAGGTTGCTGGTCATCACGATCACGGTGTTCTTGAAGTCCACGGTGCGGCCTTGCCCATCCGTCAGGCGGCCATCGTCCAGCACCTGCAGCAGCACGTTGAAGACATCCGGGTGCGCCTTCTCCACCTCGTCGAGCAGCAGCACGCTGTAGGGCTTGCGGCGCACGGCTTCGGTCAGCGCGCCGCCCTCGTCGTAACCCACGTAGCCGGGCGGCGCGCCGATCAGGCGGCTGACGCTGTGCTTTTCCATGTACTCGCTCATGTCGACGCGAATCATGTGGTCTTCGCTGTCGAAGAGAAAGCCGGCCAGCGCCTTGCACAGTTCGGTCTTGCCCACACCCGTGGGGCCGAGAAACAGGAAGCTGCCTAGCGGCCGATTCGGGTCGGACAGCCCCGCCCGTGAACGGCGGATAGCGTCGGCCACGGCCACGATGGCCTCGTCCTGGCCGACCACGCGCTCGTGCAGCTTGGCTTCCATCTGCAGCAGCTTGTCGCGCTCGCCCTGCATGAGTTTGCTGACCGGGATGCCGGTGGCGCGGCTCACGACCTCGGCAATCTCTTCGGCGCCCACCATGGTGCGCAGCAGCTGCGGCCGGCCGGCCTTGGCCTTGCTCGTCTCGGTGTCCTGCGCCGCTTTGAGGCGCTTCTCCACCTCGGGCAGGCGGCCGTACTGCAGCTCGGCCACCTTGTCGAACTCGCCCTTGCGCGTGAGCTCGTCGATCTGCGAGCGCAGCTGGTCGCGTTCGGCCAGCAGGTCTTCACTGCCCTGCGCGGCAGCCTTCTCGGCCTTCCAGATCTGGTCCAGATCGTTCAGCTCGCGTTGCAGCTTCAGCATCTCGACTTCGATGAGGTCGAAGCGCTTCACAGACGCTTCGTCCTTCTCCTTGCGCACGGCTTCGCGCTCGATCTTCAGCTGGATGAGCCGACGCTCGAGCCTGTCCATCGCCTCGGGTTTGCTGTCTTTCTCGATCTTGATCTTGGCCGCGGCCTCGTCGATGAGGTCGATGGCCTTGTCGGGCAGGAAGCGGTCGGTGATGTAGCGATGGGAAAGCTCGGCCGCAGCGACGATGGCCGGGTCGGTGATTTCCACGCCATGGTGCGATTCGTATTTTATTTGCAGGCCACGCAAGATGGCCACGGTGGCCTCGACGCTGGGCTCGTCGACCAGCACCTTCTGAAAACGGCGTTCGAGCGCGGCATCTTTCTCGACGTACTTGCGGTACTCGTTCAGCGTGGTCGCACCGATGCAGTGCAGCTCGCCTCGCGCCAGCGCGGGCTTGAGCATGTTGCCGGCGTCGATGGCGCCTTC
>Ga0105048_10017625_pt1 | contig 11017 bp, 7 predicted proteins | sample MAT05_FD_78382 | JGI IMG/M metagenome (GOLD analysis project Ga0105048, IMG submission 78382) | Freshwater microbial communities from Lake Fryxell liftoff mats and glacier meltwater in Antarctica - MAT-05 | ecosystem: Environmental > Aquatic > Freshwater > Ice > Liftoff microbial mat | place...
CGACAAGCTGAAGGACTGCTCCAGTGGAAACCCGGACGAGAGCGAACTGTTCATCGTCGAGGGTGACTCGGCAGGTGGCTCGGCGCTGAACGCTCGCGATCCGCGCACCCAGGCGCTGCTGCCGATCCGCGGCAAGATCCTCAACGTCGAGCGCGCACGCCTCGACAAGATGCTGAAGAACAACGAGGTGCAGAGCCTCATCACCGCGATCGGTGGCGGTGTGGGTGACGAGTTCGACGCCGCGAAGGCCCGCTATCACAAGATCATCCTGCTGGCCGACGCCGACGTCGACGGCAGTCACATCCGCACACTGTTGCTCACGTTCTTCTACCGCCAGATGCGTCCACTGGTCGAGGCCGGCTACGTGTACATCGCCCAGCCGCCGCTGTTCTCCACCGTCGTCGGTAAGGAGAAGATCTATCTCAAGGACGAGAGCGCCAAAGCGCTGTGGTTGGAAACGCACCCGAACCACAAGAAGGAGTTCCAGCGCCTGAAGGGTCTCGGTGAGATGGACTGGGAAGAGCTCAAACCCACCACCATGGATGCGTCCACCCGCACCCTGTTGCAGGTCGAGGTCGAGCAGGCCGCGATCGCCGACGAGATGATGAGCGTGCTGATGGGCGAGAACGTCGATCTCCGCAAGAACTTCATCGTGACCAACGCCCGTGACGTGAGGAATCTCGACTTCTGATGAGTGACACCCCGAACCCCCCCGACGAACCCCCCGACGCTTCCGATGCCGCTGCGGACGGGCCGGACGACATCACGTCGTCAGACGGCGCAGCAGGACGCGATCCGTCGCTCGCTGTGCAGCCGATCGCCCTACAGGACGAGATGGAGCGCAGCTTCCTCGACTATGCGATGTCGGTCATCATGTCGCGCGCCCTGCCCGACGTCCGCGACGGCCTCAAGCCGGTGCACCGGCGGATCATCTGGGACATGGACGAGCAGGGGTTCCGCCCCGATCGTCCGTTCGTGAAGTCGGCCCGCGTCAGCGGCGACACGATGGCGAAGTACCACCCGCACGGTGACAGTGCGATCTACGACGCCCTGGTGCGCATGGCGCAGCCGTTCTCGCTGCGACACCCGCTGATCGACTTCCACGGCAACTACGGCTCGCCCGACTTCGGTCCGGCGGCCTCGCGCTACACCGAGTGCCGGCTCCATCCGCTGGCGATGCAGCTCCTCGCCGACATCGACGAAGACACCGTCGACATGGTCGACACCTATGACGCCAGTCGGCTCGAGCCGTCGGTCCTACCGGCCCGGTTCCCCAACCTGCTGGTCCACGGCAGTCAGGGGATCGCGGTCGGCATGGCGACCAACATTCCGCCGCACAACCTCGGCGAAGTGATCGATGCGACCGTGCACCTGATCGATCATCCCGATGCAACGGTCGACGACCTGATGCACTTCGTCAAGGGCCCCGACTTCCCGACCGGTGGTTCGATTCTCGGGCGAGCAGGGATCCTCGACGCGTATCGCACCGGTCGCGGCAGCGTGAAGATGCGCGCCACTGCGAGCATCGAAGAGACGCGCAAGGGCGGCTACCAGATCGTGGTCACCGAGTTGCCATACCAGACGAGCTGTTCGTCGATCGCCGGCCGGATCCAGGAGCTCGTCGACTCCGGCGAGCTCGATGGCATCAGCGACGTCAACGATGGCTCGGCGGGTGGCAAGACCGAACTCGTCGTCTCGCTCAAACGCGATGCCAACGCGAACGTGGTGCTCAACAACCTGTTCAAGCTCACCAGCCTGCAGACCAGCTTCGGTGTGAACATGGTGGCCCTCGTCGACGGCGTGCCGCGCACGCTCAACCTGGTCACCGCGCTGCAGGGCTATGTCCGCCATCAGGTGGAAGTGGTCACTCGCCGCACCGAGTACCGCCTCCAGAAGGCCAAGAAACGCGCCCACCTGTTGGAGGGTCGTCTCAAGGCGCTCAATGTGATCGACGCGATCATCGCCGTCATCCGTTCGAGCGATGATGCTGCATCGGCGAGGGCCGCCCTGATGGCCGAGCCGTACGAGTTCTCGGAGATCCAAGCGGTCGACATCCTCGACATGCAATTGCGTCAGCTCACCAGGCTCAGCCGGATCGACCTCGAGCGCGAGATGGAAGAGGTGGCCGAGCGGATCACCGAACTGCAGAGCATCCTCGATTCGCCGGAGAAGCTGCGTGGGGTGATCAAGAGCGAGATGCTCGCGATCCGCGAAGAGTTCGCCACGCCGCGCAAGTGCGCCGTTGCGTTCGACACCGGTGAGATGAGCATCGAGGACCTGGTCGAGGACAAAGAACTGGTCATCGTGATGACCCAGGCCCAGTACGTGAAGGCCGTGCCGGCCGCCAACTTCAAGACGCAGGGCCGTGGCGGTCGTGGCGTCAGTGGCGCCAAGCTCAAGACCGACGACATCGTCCGCAACGTCATCTTCACCACCGCTCACGCCTTCCTGTTGTTCTTCAGCAACCGCGGCAAGGTCTACCGCCTGCGGGCGATGGACATCCCCGAGCGCGAACGGGCCGCGAAGGGCATGCCGATCGTGAACCTCCTGCCGTTGCAGGCGGGCGAGACGATCGAGGCGATCATCGACACCCGCGACTTCGCCGGCGAACGGAACCTGTTCTTCGCGACCAAGAACGGCACGGTGAAGAAGACTTCGTTCCACGAGTACGACTCGTCGCGTCGCGATGGCCTGATCGCGATCAACCTGCGCGACAACGACGAGCTGGTAAAGGTGATCGAGACCAGCGGTACCGACGACATCTTCATCGTGGCCCGCAGCGGGATGACGATCCGGTTCAACGAGAACGAGGTCCGCGCGATGGGCCGCAACGCCGGTGGTGTGCGCGGCATGAAGCTGCGCACCGGCGACGAGGTGGTCAGCGTCGACGTCGCCCGCGACGACACGGCGATCCTGATGATCACCGAGTCGGGCTACGGCAAGCGCACCGAACTCGACAAGTTCAACACCCAGGGCCGCGGTGGCATCGGCGTGATCGGCATCAAGCTCACGGGCAAGAAGGGCAAGGTCGTCGCGGCGTTCATGGTCGGCCTCGATGACGAGATCGTCATCGTGTCGAGTGGCGGCGTGATGATCCGCATGGGCGTGCGCGACATCAGCTCACAGGGTCGCGACGCGACCGGTGTACGGCTGATGAACCTCGACGACGGCCAGATCGTCGCTTCGGTCGCACCGATCCTCGCCAGTGACGACAGCGACGACAGTGACGACAGTGACGACAGCGACGACAGCGACGACAGTGACGACAGCGACGACAGCGACGCGCTCAGTGACGATGCCGGTGATGCCGGTGATGCCGGTGATACCGGTGACGCAGGTGATACCGGTGACGCCGAGGAGTGACCGGCTCCCCGATTCACCATTCCTGAGCCGCACCTTTTGCGCCATCGGCGCCTCCTTGCGTCGCCGACGCCCCAGCTGTCCGGTACCGGATGGTGCGCGATCGAGGAGGGACGTCGATGGAACCCGGAGCACACGTCGAGGTGAGTGATGCCAGACAGACAGGCGATCAGCGCCGGCGGCCTGATCAGCGCGATCTGGGCGCCACCGTGCTGGTCGTGGCCGTAGCCGTGGTGCTCGCCGCGCTGACGGCTGTCGCCACAGCGGAGTTGGGCGTGGCCATGGTCCACCGCCAGCGAGCGCAGCTGGCTGCCGATGCGGCCGCGCTCGCAGGCCTCGACGGCGGTCGCGCAGCGGCGGTGCGGCTCGCATCTCTGAACGGCGGACGCCTCGTCGGGTACTCGCAGACAGGTCCAACGGTCACCGTCGAGGTTCGTGTCGCCGAAGCCTCCGCACGCGCCCGAGCCACGAACGGTCCATGAACATGGCCGTCGGCCGTCGTTTCGCGCGGGCTGTTCGACGAAGCGCGCTCGTCGACGCAGGGCAGTTCTCTAAGCTCGGGGCGTGACGTCTCCCGATCCGACCGGCCCGACCGACGCAGTCGCGTCGCGACCGGCCAGTCGAACGACTGCTCGTCGGGCCACGAAGGCCGGCAAGGACGTGAAGGATGCGCGGGGTGTGAAGGCATCGGGTCGCGCAGGCGATGCCGCCGTCAGCCGCGAACCACGCGTCACCGTGTCGAAGGCCGGCGGCGCTCGGCGCTCGGCCCGTCCGGGTGACGAGGTGGTTCCGAGTGGAGATGACGTCCTCCACCGCTTGGCACAGCTCGGTGACGAGGCGCCGGTGATACCGGCGGACGAGCCGGTCGCGATCCCCGTGATCGTCGAGGCCGATTCCACCTTCCCACCGCTCGCCTCGGTGAAGGTTCCTGCCGACGTGCTCGCTCGAGTCGAGCGCGACGATGACACGTCCACGGTGTCCGATGACGGTGCCGCACCGGTGTTCGACGCAGGGGCCACGATCCCCGGCACGACCGCTGCCTCGACCGTGGCCTCCACACCGGTGTCGACAGTCGTCGGCACGCCGTCGCTCGTGACGAGGGCGAGCGGTCCCGCGGTGTCGGCCGACCTGCCGACGGCGCTCGTCGTTGCATCGCCCGAGACGACTCCCATCGTCGGGCTCGAGGGCGACCACGAGGTCGGCGCCGAAGTCGCCGGCGTCACGGCGCCTCCGATCGAACGCACCGAGGTCGTGCCGCTCACCGAGCCGCTGGTCCTTCCCGACGTCGTGCCGCAGGACGTGCCGTACCAGTCACCGATCCCGATGGCGCCGAACATCGACGAGGCCGTCGCAGTCGACGAGAGCACGGGCATGACACTGCCTGTGCGCGGGCTGCGGGCCCCCATGATCTTTCGCCGGGCCAAGCCACGTGTTCGCCGCGTCACCCGGGTCGTGCGCCACGTCGACACCTGGAGCGTGTTCAAGGTGGCGCTGGTGTTCAACGTGATCCTGTATCTCGTCTGCCTCACGTCGGGCGTCCTGCTGTGGAACGTGGCCCATGCCACGGGCACGATCGACAACATCGAGAAGTTCTTCGAGCAGTTCGGCTGGGAGAGCTTCGAGTTCAAGGGCGGCGAGATCTACCACAACGCCTGGACTGGGGGGCTGTTCGTCGCGGTGGGGCTCACCGGTTTCGCCGTTTTGATGGCGACGCTGTTCAACCTGATCACCGATCTCGTCGGCGGCATCCGTGTGAGCGTGCTCGAAGAGGAGGTCATCGCCCGTCCCCGTGGTGGCCGGTCCGACCAGACCGGCGGTTCGCCGCGATCGTGACGACGCCGAGTGACCGACCCGGCGACCCCGTTGACCAGTTCGGAGTCGAGTTCGGAGTCGAGTTCCGGTCGATGGTTGCGGGCCGACTGATTCGGTTGAGTGTTTCGCTCGGCGCCCGATAGCCTGGCGAATCGCTAGCGGGGCTATAGCTCAGTCGGTTAGAGCGCATCCCTGATAAGGATGAGGTCCACAGTTCGATTCTGTGTAGCCCCACCGCACAACACCTGGTAGACGAGTTGCAAGGCCCCCGCAAGGGGGCCTTCGTCGTTCCCGAGTCCGCGCCGAGTCCGCGCGCCACGGCAGCGGAGAAACGTCTCCCCATTTGCGCGCTCGTCCTGCCCGCGATCGGTCATGCCTCGGTCGAGTTCATCCACCTACGCGCGGACGCCGTCGTCGACTACCGGGAAGCACGCGAAACGCTTGACGACTCGATGACGACAAGGGCGCGGCTCGTCGCGGTGTTCGAGGTCGCGTCGCGACGAATCGCCGACGCGAACACGATGTGTGCGCCGTTCGGCGCCAACTCGACGCCGCGCACGACGCCGCTCGAAACGCCGTCAAGGGGTCGCCCGTCAGCGTCTGACGCCCGACAGGTAGCCTGCGGTCCGTGAAGCTGTTCCGACGCGCGCTCCTGGCGCTCTCGCTCGCGAGTCTCATGGCGGGAACGATCCGGCTGCGCGGCAAGGGCGGCGTTCCCCCGCAGGCGGGTGGATGGCGCGAACTGAGGTTGCCGCAGCGATGACGTCGTCCACCGAGGCGAGCGCCACCGTCGCTCCGGCGCCGATCGTGGGTGTCCTCGGCGCCGGTGCCGTCGGTCGATCTGTCGGGCGGATGGTGCGATCGTTCGGCCATCGGGTCGCGTGGTACGACCGTTCCCGGGAGGCGGCCGACCGGGCGCGACTCCTCCACGGCGGGATCGTGCTCGATGATCCGGCAGCGCTCGACGTCATCGACGTCGTGGTGATCTGCATCGGCGGTCCACACTTCGCCCACGCCGAGTCGCTGATCTCCAGTGGGTGCGACGTCGTGTCGATCGGTGACGATCACGACGATGTCATGGCGATGCTCGAGCTCCATGGGCTCGCCCTCGCTGCCGGCGTGCGTCTCGTCGTGGGCGCTGCGCTGTCACCAGGCCTCTCCGGGCTCCTTGCCGGCCATCTCGTCGGCTCGCTCGCGGTGACCGACGAGATCCACGTCGCGATGCACGGCACCGGTGGCCCGTCGTGCGCCCGCCAGCACCACGATGCGCTCGGTGGACGAGCGCAGAGCTGGCACGACGGTGAGTGGGTCGAAAGCCCAGGTGGCAGTGGGCGCGAGCTGTGCTGGTTCCCCGAACCGGTCGGCTCGGCCGACTGCTATCGCGCCGACCTCGCCGATCCGGTGCTGTTGCATCGGGCATTCCCCGAGGCGTTGCGGATCTCCGCACGCGTGTCCGCCACGCGCCGCGATCGGCTCACGTCACGGTTGCCGATGCTCACACCTCCGCGCGCCGAGGGCGACCGCGGCGCGGTGCGGGTGGAGGTTCGGGGTGCATTGGCCGATGGGGCGCGTCAGACCCTGATCGTCGGTGCCGTCGGGCGCACGGGTGACCTGGCGGGCTCGGTGGGGGCTTCGTACGCGCTGAGCTGTCTCGACCGCGACGTTCCCAAGGGCGTCAGTGTTCCGGCTGAGGACCCCCACTTGGGCGCGAAGCTGTTGCGCCGCATCGTCGACTGCGGCGTGGCACTGCACGAGTACTCCGGCATCTCCTATGAGGGTGTGTGATCTCATGAACGTGCCTCCGCTGACGATGCCGTGGCTTCCTCCCGGCACGACCGTGGTACTGCCGGGTCGTGGCGAGATCTTCGTCCGACATCATCGGCATCCCGATCCATCGGCGCCGACGCTGCTCCTGCTGCATGGCTGGACGGCGAGCGCCGACCTGCAGTTCTTCACGGCCTACGAAGCGCTGGCCGAGCACTACTCCTTCATCGCTGTCGATCATCGCGGCCACGGTCGAGGGATGCGGACGGCGCGCCCGTTCGAACTCGAGGACGCTGCCGACGATGCGGCGGCAACGGCAAGGATCCTCGCGAACGGTCCGGTCGTGGTGGTCGGGTACTCGATGGGGGGGCCGATCGGCCTGCTGCTGACGCATCGGCATCGCGACCTCGTGAGCGGTCTGGTGGTCGAGGCCACGGCACTCGAGTGGCGGGCGACGAGATGGGAACGGGTTCGCTGGCGCACAGTCCGGCTGATCGGGCCGCTGATGCGGTCGTGGGCCTACCCGCGCTGGTTGCGGTACGGCATCACCAAGTTGCTCGGCGTCGGACACGAACTCGAGGTGTTCGTGCCGTGGTTGGAGGCCGAGACCAGGCGGGGTGATCCCCTGGCGATCGTGCAGGCGGGGCGAGCGCTCAGCCGGTACGACGTTCGTCCGTGGGCAGGGTCGCTCAGTGTCCCGGCGGCGGCGCTGATCACCACCCGCGACCATCTGGTGCTGCCGCACAAGCAGCTCGAGCTCGCCCGTGCGCTCGACGCTGCGATCGTCGAGATGGATGCCGACCACCTCGCCGCCTGGGAGCAGCCGGGCGTGTTCGGGGCAACGACGTTGGCACTCGTCGATCGGGTGACCGGTCGCACTCCGAACCCCACGTCGTGATCCGCCAGCGTCTCGGTACGCCCGCTGCGATCGTCGCCACGACCGGCCTGCTCGGTGTCTACGACGAGGTGCGTCGACACATGATCCCCGGCGAGTTCCACGATCTGACCAACACGTCGATGATCGGGGTGATGGTGCCGGCCGCGTGGTCCACCGGACTCTCGGTGCGCGAGGTCGGTCTGGCGCGGGGGACGAACGGGGTGGCCAATGCGGCGGCGTGGTTCGCGGTGCGTCACCGAGCGACTCGACCGCTGAGTGCTGCCCGACGTGCCACGGTGTTCAGTGATCGTTCAGACGGCCCTGCTTGGCTGCATCGATCTCGAGTTCGTCGAGCCGCTCGGCCATTCGTTCGATCGCGCCGGTGAGCCGGTCGAGGTGATCACCCATCTCGCTGCTCGTGGCCATGTCGGCCAGCGACATGCGAATGCTCGCCAGCTCACGGGCGAGGAACTCGGTGTCGGCCTGGGTGCGCTCGGCGACCCGCCGGTCGAGCTCGGACTGGGTGCGGTCACGGTGCTCCTGCCGGTTCTGCGCGAGCAGGATCAGCGGCGCCGCATACGCGGCCTGGAGGCTGAGCAGCAGGGTGAGGCCGATGAACTGCCACTCGTCGAAGCGCATCGACGCGGGCCCGAAGAAGTTCCACAGCACCCACATGATGCAGAACACCGTCTGGAACACGAGGAACCGGGCGGTGCCGATGAAGCGCGCCACGCTTTCGCTGAACTGGCCGAACGCATCGTGGTCGTAGTGCACGCTGAGCAGGCGGCGCTGGCGTGGTGTGGTGAGGTCATCACGCCGGGTCATGGGCGCGCTCCCGGCGTCGCGGAGGGTTCGTCGGGTGCGGTGGTCGTCACCCGCCGACGCTGTCGCCACCCGGTGGGCAGGGTTCGGTCGAGCACGTCGTCGACGGTGATCGCGCCGAGCAGCCGGTTGGCCTCGTCGCACACGCCCACGGCGAGCATGTTGTAGCTGGCGAGCCGCTCGGCGACTTCGCGCTCACTCAAGTCAGGGGTGATCACCGGCTCGTGCTCGAGGCATCGGCCGATCTCCATGCTCGGTGGCTCACGCAACAGTCGTTGGAAGTGGACGACGCCGAGATACGTGCCCGTCGGTGGCTTGTAGGGCGGCTGGACGACGAACACCTGCGCGGCGATGCTGACGAGCCAGTCGGGATCGCGCACCTGGGCGAGCGCTTCGGCGACGGTGGCCGTGGGCCCGAGGATGATGATCTCGGGCGTCATCAGCGAGCCGGCGGTGCCGTCGTCGTAGGCGAGCAGACGTCGCATCACGTCGGCGTCCTCGTCGTCCATGGCTTCGAGGATCCGCGTGCGCTGCTCACCCGGCATCTCGGCCAACAGGTCGGCGAGGTCGTCGTACTCCATCTCCTCGAGCACGCTGATGAGACGGTCGAGATCGAGCCCTTCGATCATCCGCAGCTGCTCGGCCTCGGGGAGTTCTTCGAGCAGGTCGGCGAGCCGTTCGTCGTCCATGGCCGCCGCGAGCTGCTTGCGGCTGGCGAGCGGGAGGGCGCGCACGGCGGCGGCCACGTCGCTGGGGTGCATGTCGCGCAGACGCGCGGCCTCGGCGGCCATCTCGCCGCCGACACCGCTCGCGAACAACTGGGGCACCTCGTCGTAGTCGAGCAGCCGGTAGCTCGGCCGGCGACGGAGCGCACTGCGCCGTGCGAGACGCACCTTGGAGATCTCCCACCACGTCTGACGACCGTCGCCCGCGGGGCGGAGCGCCACGTCGCTCACGGTCTCGTCGCCGACGCGGCTGTCGATCACGTCCCTGCCGATGAGGATCTCGCCCGGACGGGTCTTGAACGGGTTGAGGTCGACGTCCCAGCTGCGCAGTCGCGCCCCGTCGCCGTCGAGGCCGCCGAGCCGGGCCGAGTTGACGAAGATCCGGCGTCGCTGGCTCGTCGCGACGAAGCCGAGCACACGCGGCGCGCTGCCGGTGCGGGCGGGGATGACGACCACGTCGTCGAGACGGCCTATGGCGTTACCCCCGGCATCGAGCAGGGGCAGGCGCATCACCCGGAACGCGTAGATGAGGTCGCCTGCCATGTGGCAAGGCTACCCCTGCGTCCGCGACCGGGGCCTGGGCTGACCGACCGACCATTCGACCGACCAACCGTTCGGTTCCGTTTCAGGCGGGTCGGATGCCGACGAGAGTGGAGCTGTACGCCACACCGCCGCCCCAGTCGGTGAGCGCGTCGTTGGTGAGTGCGTTCGCTGTGCGACCGTCGGGGTGCTGGTGCCCCCACCACCCCCACGGCACCGCCACCAGTCCCGGACGCAACCGATCGGTGACCTTCACCGGTAGCTCGAGTGTGGAGCGATCATTGAACACGATGACGCACTGCCCGTCGACCAGACCCAGCCCATCGGCATCGGCGGCCACCATCTCCACGTACGGGGCACCCTCGAGCGGGCCGTGTTTGGGCAGCTGCGAGTAGCTCGAGTTCAAGAAGCGTGTGTGCTGCTTCGGAGTGAGCAGCGCGAAGGGGAAACGCGCCGCGAGTTCGGGGTCGCCCGCATGCGACTCGCGAGCCGGGACGTACGTCGGCAGCGCTGGCCGGCCCAGCGCGGCGAGCATCTCGCTCATCAGCTCCACCTTGCCCGAGCGCGTCGGGAACACACCGTCTCCGAAGGGCCGGCCGTCGGCGGGATACGACGATGCCTTCGCCCACCCCTCACGACGCAGCGCGTCGACGTCGACCGTGGGCATCGTGTCGCGCAGCACGGTCATGTCGTCGTCGTGCAGGTGAGGGACCGCCTCGGCAGTGAAGCCCATGGCCGTCGCGAGCCGCCGGTGGAGCTCGCTGTTGCTGACGCTGTCGCCTACCGGGGCGATCGCTGGTTCGTTCCAGCCCATCCACAGGTGCCCCCACGCGGGCACCACGTCGACCGATTCGATCTGGGTGGTGGCGGGCAGCACGAGATCCGCGTAGCGGGCAGTGTCGGTGAGGAAGTGTTCGTGCACCACGGTGAACAGGTCGTCGCGGGCGAGGCCGTGACGCACCCCTTCGGCGTTCGGGACGACCACCAGCGGGTTGCCGGCGATCACGAACAGGGCGTGCACCGGCTCGGTGGCGTCAGCGTCGAGGAACTCGGCCATGCGCACCATCGGCAGCTGGCGCCGGTGGGTGGTCGACGACGGCCGCATCATCGCCATCGC
>Ga0105048_10017629_pt1 | contig 11016 bp, 8 predicted proteins | sample MAT05_FD_78382 | JGI IMG/M metagenome (GOLD analysis project Ga0105048, IMG submission 78382) | Freshwater microbial communities from Lake Fryxell liftoff mats and glacier meltwater in Antarctica - MAT-05 | ecosystem: Environmental > Aquatic > Freshwater > Ice > Liftoff microbial mat | place...
CCTATTTAGCACAACAAATTTTAAAATCTCGAAAAATAAAATTACCATATATCACAACCTTGCACGGAACGGATATAACTTTGGTAGGACAAGATCCGTCCTTTGAACCGGTTATTTTTTTCTCATTAAATAATAGTAACGGCATTAGTTCAGTATCAGAAAGCTTACGAAAAGATACCTTGAAGACTTTTAAAATTGCAAATGATGTAAAAGTTATTCCCAATTTTATAAAAATAGAAGATTACCTGCAACCTGCTCAAATCTGCCAACGTAGAAATTTTGCCGAACCCCACGAACGTATTTTAATACATATTTCTAATTTCAGAAAAGTGAAGCGTGTGGAAGATGTATTGCATATTTTTGACATTGTTAGAAAAGTTATTCCAAGTAAATTAATATTGGTAGGTGATGGGCCAGAACGACCGACTATTGATAAATTATGTAGAGAACTCAATGCGTGTAAAGACATTATTTTGGTTGGTAAAATTGCCAATCCAAAAGAAATATTGTCTGTTGGCGATGTGTTTATTTTACCGTCAGAAACGGAAAGTTTTGGTCTATCTGCTTTAGAGGCAATGGCTATGAAAATGCCTGTTATATCAACAAATACGGGCGGTATTCCAGAATTAAATATTCACAATAAAACTGGCTTTATGAGCAAGGTAGGTGATTATGAAGATATGGCTAAGAATACCATTGGTTTATTATCGGACGAAGACAAATTTCAACAATTTAGAATCAATGCCTTTGAGCAAGCTAAAAAATTTGATATAAACATCATCCTTCCTATGTATGAAAAATTGTATGCCGAAGTAATTGAAAAGGGGATTTAACCGTAAATAAATAGTTGAATTTTATTAAGAAAATCATAAGGATGTCAAGACATTGATGTCGCTAGTGTCTATTTACTGTTTTAAAATCCCTATAAAATTTCAGCTTATTTATTTTACCTACCTCATTCATCAAGACTGGCTTGACTATTGAAGTAAATTATTATTTAGGTATAAATAGTTTATTATCTAACAATAACTAATTTTTTTGTTGCACTTTGCTCCCCATCTTTTTTAGTCATTTGATAGAAATAAATCCCCTCTGGATATTTTGAGACATCTAAAGCAATAGTGCCATTTTGGTGAGTGATTTGCTCGGCATAAATTTTTTGACCATAAGCATTTATTAACTCAAAAACTCCATTTTCATAATTATCTAAATGGTAATTAATAGTTGCTTCAGCAGCAACTGGATTTGGCGTGTTTTGTGCGATCCAAAAGTTATTATTTGAAAGCGCAGGCGTATTTATGCCTACTTTATTCAATGAATTTATTGCTTCCACTTTAAAATCATCAAAATAAAATCCGTCGGCATTGGTTAATTGGTCACTTTTTAAATAATATCTCAACCATATTTTTTTGCCTATGTACGAATCCAAATTATATTGTTCTAGTACCCAGTTTGTGACAAAGGCATCATATAAAGGACTTCCATTATCTTGATTTTTCGATCCTCTACTACTATAATTTCCGCATAAGGGTGTCCAAGTAAGGCTGCTATCTGTAGATATTTGTAATTCTACATAATCATAGTTTTTTTCCAACGCCCACCTTTGTCTGCAAGCTAACTGAACGGCGATAGCGTTTCTAATGTCAATAGAGGATGAAGTTGCAATGATAGAAACCACAGAGTCTAAGTAATTTCCTTTAGGAGAATCAGCTATGCTTGAATTACCTGAAAAATAAATGGAATCCGATATTCCCCAACCAGTGTTACTTACCCATCCATTCATCGAGCTTCCATCGTTACTAAAAAGATCTGTTGTAATTCCATATATTTTATTGATTGTATCATAAGTTGTAATATTGCCATTAGAAATGGCTAATAAGTAACTGAACGATTGCCCATGATTAATGCTTGGTGAAAGGGAAAACCCAATAGAGTCAATTTTAGTTTCTGTTAACTTTAAACCCGTGTACGTTTTTTGACCTGATACATTTTGCATGCCCATACCTAATGGTTGGACAGATACTTTATAAGTGCCTAAACTATCAAATCCCAAACGCTGAATGCTATATTTTAAATAACCATTTTTGGTGCTAATAAATCGGCTTTGCGCATCTTTTACTTGCGCTTGTTTTAATAAAAGTTTAGCAATTTTTAGATTTTGTGGAAGCATTGACAGGCATTGATCAATTATTTGAGAAGCGGCTGGCCAAAAGCCATCTGCAGGATCACCAATTTCAGCAGTTAACGCTAAAATTTTCTTTTTTGTACTTTGTTCTCCATACAACCAATCATCTGCATTTCCATTTGAATTATATCCTATAACGTTCATTGCGTTACCAAATCTAAATCGGTTTTCCTTAGTTAAATAACTGGAAATTTCATCATACAAGTTATCATCGGCATTTTTCGCATCACTATCATAATTCCAAGGTCGAATGAGGATATTAGCATATGAATGATAATTTAATGATATTTGAAAATTGTTGGCTAAACAAAAATCTCTCATGGTTTTGGTCTCTGGTTCGGAAAAAGCTCCCTGACCTCGATAGGTATCCCCACTTCTATTTGGATTAGAACCTACATTGTCGTAACCATATTGGTATCCGTAATTTCTGTTAAGATCAACACCATATATCGAATCATTATTTTTACCACCTGTTCCATTAAATCTTCTGTTTTTTCTCCATAATCCCCCTCCATTTGGATTGGTTTGCTGGTTGTACTTATATCCATCTGGATTAACACAAGGCACAAAATATAATTGAACATTATCTAATAAATATTTGATATCAGTACTTGTATTATAATTTTCAAGCAAGTACCACATATACATTATTAATTGCGATGCAGACATCGGCTCTCGTGCATGGTGAAGCGCTGTATAAAGCATTTTTGGTTCTGCCTCATTTACTTTAGGATTGTCAGAAATTTTAACATAATAAAATGGCTCTTTATTTTTGTCTGAAACAAGTGTCCCCATTTTGGTTTTTACTGTAATGAGAGATGGATATTTTTTTGCCATACTATCAAGATGATTTAAAATTTCTTTATAGGTAAAGTAGCCACCCATGCTGCCGTATGAAAAATTATCAGGCAAGATATAATTTCCTATATTGTTGCAACCTGCATTTGAACCTAAACTATTGCTGTTACTATTTTGTCTAGTTAACGAATTCGTATTTTGAGTTTCATAAAATTTCCCCACATCTTCTATTAATATTTGATATTTTATGCCACTTTTTTTAATCACATTCAAATCAGAATCAGAAAAATCGGAAATAAAATAATATCCAATTTTAGATTCGCCATGGTCAATACCTACACCCAACTCAGATAATTTTTCAAGACCTTTTTGATCTGTAAAGAGTTTAATGCGGTGATGCTTTTCAGCTTGTGCAAATGAATAAGTAGTACTTAGTATAAATAATAAAGCAGATGCAATGGTATAAAGAAAGGCTTTTTTCATTTTTTCATTATTTAATTTTTTAAGGTAAATAATTTTGAGTGAAAAAGCAAGTTTTGCCAAAGTCTCTTTACTACTTTTTTTAAGCAGATGCTATAAAACCGTTTTGCAATAGGTATACTTAATTAATAATGGGAAAATCCTCCCGTTCGCTTGGTGTTAGATACAAAATAGTTTTTTTTAAAAAGAAATACACCGAGGTAATATGCTAAATTTGACGACAAGGGACAGTATACATTAGTGGAATACCGAACGGTGATTATGCGTGACGATTATTTTAAACCAGCTATTAAAAAAAATATTGGGAGACTAACAACTAACTTTCAAAGCTATGATGGATATGAAAAAAGATATAGAAACAAGAAATGATATCATTTTACTTGTTGATTCATTTTATGGGGCTTTAAAAATGAATGAAAAGTTAAATTATATTTTTAGTGATGTTGCTCAAATAGATTGGGATAAGCATTTGCCGAAAATGTATTCTTTTTGGGCTAGTTTAATTTTAGGAGAACATAGCTACACTGGCGACCCTATGTTCACCCACATGGCATTAAGCAAACAAACACCCATGGGCGAAATTGAATTTACGGAATGGTTATTACTTTTCAATAATACGGTTGATAAATTATTTAATGGAAATAATGCCGATGAAGCAAAAACAAGAGCTGCGAATATTGCGAGGTTAATGTTGTTTAAGATAAATAATAAGTAAAATAATTTAGTCTACATTTTTAAGAGCAATTGTAGGCTTTTCTGGCAATGTGTAAAAAACATATCACATTTTCAAAAACATTCCTATGCTTTTTATCTAACCAATAGATGGAATCGCTTCTTATTACCTTTATCCTGCAACACAATCTGTTTATTTCCAGTACCAGCTGATATCATTAAATTATTTTAATTAATGAACCTATGTGTTTCGTCAGGTTTTTTGATAAGGCTTTAATGAAATGAAAGAAGTAGATGCCAAATAAGTAGTTTCATAGTCATTTATAGTATGCAGAAAAAGAGAAGTACCTAATGATATTTTTAAATTTCCAAAAGGGTAAAAAGCCACAGAGCCGCTATGTAAATATTGAATAAATGAATTAAAATTAGAAACAGTGGTGCCTGCGCCAATATCAAACCTAGCAAAACTTTTATTGCTGCCAATGAACTAATAAAGTAATGGGAAATTTGTTTATTAGGTGCAATAGGATTGTATGTATAAATTTCGGAAGTTAAATACTTACTGGGTGTAAAACTTGAATTTATATAAGTAAACGCTGGAGAAATAGCTCATCCCGAATTTCAAAGCATCGAAGACATTAATAATTATTTGCTGCAACACTCAGAAGTCATTAATTACATTAAAGCTAGAAACGTAAATGACGAAGCTGGTAAAGCCCTCTTCTTAATGTTTGATGAAAAAACAGAGGCTACTTATACGATAGATACAAGGGGCGCAGCCTATATGGCGGCAATATGGGTTAAAAAATATTACACCAAAAGAATCTCAACATTCTTTTTTTAGCTATTGAATTGCTAACGCTCATTTTGTAAAACTGCCGTCATCTATTAATTGCATTTTGTTGACATCTCTTGTTTTAATTTTAATCTGTTTTGTTTCGATGCGTTTTTCAAATCTCCGCTAGCAGTCAGTATTCTTTACTATGACAACGAAGAGGTTAAATAAGGTAAATGATATTGCTGAACTAAAACTTAAACTAATATCATCATTTGAGCTAAGTAAAATAAAGTAAGATGGATGAAACAGCCAACAAAAAAGCCAATATACACTTGTGAAGGTGTATGTGCTTGTATAGCTAATCGAGCGAAACCAATCGCTCCTGCAACGATAAAACAAATACAAATAGCTGTTAAAATTGGTAGTTGCATAAAAAAACAAATGGCTAACAAGGCACCTATTAAACCGCCAATGCCCATCATGTGCGTACTTATTTGCCAACGTAAATTAATAAGTGCTGCCATTAAAATACACAGACCTCCTCCTAAAACAAATAATTTAACGGCAGGCCAAATATTAAAATCAGATAGCATATAGAACAATCCAAAATAGCATAAGGAGGTTGTGATTAATGGGAAGGTTCTTTCGCTTCTTTTTTCAACGAATAAAGATGATACAACATTTAGTTTATATAAAATCAATAAATTTAGAACAGGCAATAAAAAGGTAAAGGAAAATACCGTTAAGCTTATAATCAATTTCGTTCTTAGGGGAGTAAACACACAAAAAATGGAATCGGTTAAACCAAAAAAAAGTATAATACAGCTATACGTCGAGATTAATAAAGGATGAAAGAGATAAGATATAAATAAGGCTATAGGTTTCATATATAGTTTTTAAATAGCATTATTAGAGACCTTCCAGATAAAAAATTTTCTAAAATCAATGAGCTATCAAGTTAAATTAGATAAACCATTCAATGAAATCTAAATTTAAAATATAGAAAATAAATTCATATGAATGATGAAACAAATTTATTCTTAATAGCGACTTAAATAAAGATGAAAATGGAAGAATTAATTATTCAACATAACCGGCATCACAAGCATTAAAACATCTTCCGCAGGATTAGCTTTTTGCGTAGGAACGATGATACCAGCTCTGTTTGGCGCACTCATTTCAATTGTAATTTCATCGCTTTCTAAGTTTGTCAGCATTTCAATGACGAATTTAGAATTAAAGCCAATTTCCAAATCTTCACCAATGTATGTACAAACTAAAGTTTCATGACCTTCATTTGCAAAATCTAAATCTTCAGCAGAAATAGTTAATTGACTGCCTGTAATTTTTAAACGAATTTGATGTGTTGCTTTATTGGCGAAAACACTCACCCGTCTAATAGCTGATAAAAATGAAGATCTATCAACGGTTAATTTATTTGGATTTTGTTTAGGGATAACGGCCTCGTAATTAGGGTATTTCCCATCAATTAAACGACACACTAAATTGATATGTCCGAAACTAAAATAGGCATTGGTTTTATTAAACTCAACCTTAACAGCATCATCAACTGCTGCTAATAAACTCTTAAGAACATTTAAAGGTTTTTTAGGCATAATGAACGATGCTGACGCTCCAGCCTTTGCATCATTACGAGTGTATCGCACTAATTTATGAGCATCTGTGGCAACAAAAATAGAACTCTCATCTGTGAACTGACAAAATACGCCACTCATTACTGGACGTAAATCATCATTACCAGTAGCAAAAATTGTTTTATTAATAGCGTTTCCTAAAACATCACTTTTTATAATAACGGATGTAGCGGAGTCAACCTTTGGTAATTTTGGATATTCATCTCCATTATGACCAGTTAAGGTATAGTCACCCGTTTCTGTTTTTAATTTTGCGCTAAATTTCCCTGAATCGATGATGAATGAAATAGGTTGTTCTGGCAAATTACTCAAAGCTTCTAATAATGTTTTTGCAGGAATGGCAATATTTCCATTTTCAGAAGATTCAACTTTAATACTAGTTGTAATGGTAGTTTCCATGTCGCTAGCAAATAAGGTTAACACACCATCGTGTAATTCAAATAAAAAGCAATCTAAAATAGGAATAGTATTATTGCTGTTTAAAACGCCACTAATGGATTTTAAATGTTTTAGTAAAGTTGTTGATGATACGACAAAGTTCATAAGTATGTTTTTAGTAACTCAAATTTAAACATATGTTTCACTACCACACGTGAAAACAGATGAATTTATAAACTACTTTTAAACATTATTTTTCGCGAACAAAATACTTATAGGTTTGTAATATTTTACCAAATGCAAAAAATTGGGCTACTCCAAAATCTTTGCCATTATTAAACTTAACAAACATTCTATCAGGATCATATTTATAATCGATACCATATTGCGCATTTTTTTCTGACAATGCTTTTTTGTGATAAAATTCAATCACATTAGTCGTATTATTTCTATCAAGAATTTGAAGCTTGGCAAAGGGAATAGCAGATTTCATTAATGAATCAACCACTTTGTCTTTCTTATCGAGATAGTATTCACAATTTAAATTTTGAAAATAAGCAATGTATTGTTTCAATCTACTTTCGTCAAATTTTATGTGTTGATCATTTTTAATTTTCAATCCAAAACGTTGCATGCTATATAAATCAATAGTGAACGATGAGTCCGCCGCTTCATTCAATTCTAATTTAATTTGTTTGATTTGGGGAGGTGTGTAATTGCACATGAGTCGATCTCTCCATTCTGTTTTATCCGCATAATATCTAGTGGATAAAAATCCATTGAATCCTGGAATATGTGTGATAAACAAATCTGGATAATTTTCTCCCGTTTCTAAATCGGTCAAAATCATATAGGTGCCTAAATGATCTTGCGTTGGAAATCCAACAAAATATTGTTTTACTTTATTTCCCTTGCTGTAAATTTCTATTTTTACGGATTTTCCGGCCATTATTTTTAAAACACCCGTGGTGTTTTTTTTTGAAACGGGAGTTTGTACTTCCACATTGGCAATTGTTTCTAATAGAAGTTCAATCGCATCTGGTCTTACACGGTATCCTCCACCCATCATCCAGCCGTTGGCTTTACGTTCAATTAAAATATCTCCTCCATCTTTGTCTGCAATGTAAATTTTATCAATGGATGCGGTATCTTTAAATTTAAAATCACTCGCTTCCTTGCTAATAGTAGAGGCTCTGTTTTTATTTTTAAAAAAATAAATCGACAGGCCTACTAACGATAATAAAACAATAATAGTTATTAAAGAAGATTTTTTCATTTAGGAAATTCTGTTAATGAATGATAATTAATTGCTATACTTTTTCTTTCGAATATAAAATTGTAATAATCCAAAACAAATAATCACAAGTAGTGGTACTAAAACATTAATCACTTTCCATTTTGTAACATGAGTGACAATTTTCTTTTTATCTAATAATCTTAATTTTATTTCACGCGACCTTAGTTGCAATAAACCTTCATCATCCAATAAATAATTAATACAGTTTAATAAAAATGTTTTGTTGGCAAATTGTTGTTTAGTATAAATATCATAACCTACTGGATAAAACATGTGAGTATTTCTTTGGTATTCGTTTTTAGCGATGTCGCCGTCCGCAACCACAATCATTTTGGTAGGCACACTTTTTTCTTTAAAATCTATAGCCGCATCATTCATAATACTGCTTGTAATTCTGTTTTTGTAGTTGGATTCAAATCTTCCTTCTAGCAAACAAGCAACGTTTTGAAAAGGATTATTAAATTGGCTTTCTTGTGGTTTAATTTTTACCATTCCTGCTGAAATCCGAACAGGTGTAGGTTGTATTTTTGTATAGCGAGAGGATTGTAACAGAATAGTTTTTTTAACATCATTGGCGATCACGGTATCTAAGGTTCCAATATATTCTGTTCTAATTAAATCCAAATTTCTAACGATAGGATGGTTGGAACTAGGTTGAATTAAAGGATAATAATTCCAATAAAATGGTTTAAAATCTGGTTGTCCTTTTTTAAAACCGACATTGACAGGTACTTGTGCGGATTGTAAATCTTGAATCAATACTGAATTTAATCTGACGCCATATCTAAATAAAATATCATCTAAATTTAATTCGTTTTTAAATCCAAGGGTATAGCCTTTGGTAGTGAGCGTATCTCGGTTTACATAGACAGGATCAATTAACCATAATACCTTTCCGCCATGCATGATATATTGATCGATGATGTATTTATCTTTCTCATCAAATAAAGAGTCGGGTTGAGAAATAACAATGGCGGCAGCACCTTTTAAGGCATTAATTTTATGATTTATATTTATTAAAGAAACATGATAATATTCGGTTAAGCTTCGCATGAAATCTCCACCACTAATTGTATCCAACTCACTATGACCTTCTACAAAAAGCACTTCGGGCTTTCTAATAATGGTGTTTTTTCTAATAGCATTCGTTAGCCCATATTCTAACTCCTGCACAGAATTATTGATACTTTCTTCTGCCTGAAAATTTAATTGTCGTTTGTAAATTTGCCAAACACTTTCTTTTCCTTTAAAAGAAATAATGGCGCCTGGCCAAATAAATGTTTCTGAAATTTTTTGAGAACTTTTATCTACAATTTGTTCTGGCATGATCCCTTTATCATATAATTGTTTTTCCAACTTATCGGTCTCGTCTTTATTCGGATTTTCGAGTGGGTTTATAAACTCATATTGCAAATTATCATTTGAATAGGCTCTAAACTCATCTAAAATTTCTTTGGTTTCATTTTTTAAACGTGTGAAATTTGGGTTAAAGTCACCTTGCAAGTACACTTTAATATAAACAACTTCATCTAAACTTTTTAATAGTTTTTTGGTAGATTCAGATAAAGTATAACGCTTTTCAGTGGTTAAATCAAAACGTTGAAAAACATACCTGCTTATAAAATTTAAGGATATGATAATCCCTAATAGTGCGAGCAGCATCGTTATATCTTTCTTTTGTCGTGTAGATTTCTTTTTCATTTTACCATTTTCTGCTTTCTAAAACTAATTTCGACAATAAATTAAAAAGAGCAATAATGCTAATAAAATAAAGGACATCGCGCGTATCAATAACGCCTCTGCTCATACTCACATAATGTGCATTCATTCCTAAGGCTTTTACAAAAGCATCATACTTACCAAAAATGCCCGATGCTGAAAGAAAATCAAAGCCAACATAAGTGATGAAGCACATGAGAAATGCCATTATAAATGCGATTACTTGATTTTCAGAAATGGCTGATGCAAATGTACCTACGGCTACAAACCCAGCTCCTAAAAACAATAGGCCTATATATGAACCCCATATAGCACCTGAATCTAAATTCCCTTTAGGAAAGCCAAGTTGATACACTGAATAATAATAAATTAAAGTGGGTAATAATGAAACGATGACCAAAAGTACTCCTGCAAAATATTTGGCTAATACAATTTGTAACTCTGTTAAAGGGCGCGTTAACAATAACTCAATTGTGCCTGTTTTTTTTTCTTCAGAAAAACTGCGCATCGTAATGGCGGGTATCAAAAAAAGATATACCCATGGAGCCAAAACAAATAATGGATCAAGATTAGCGAAACCATTTTCAAGAACATTTGAGCCTGCACTTTCGGTAGGCACAAGCCACATAAAAGTTCCAATGCCTGTTATAAAAACACCAATAGCTATATAACCAATCAATGAACTTAAAAAACTTCGTATTTCTTTAACGAGTAGGGTAATCATACAAAAATCAAAAATAGCAATAGATTTTAAATTTAACCCACCTTCGTCATAAATAATGTAAGTAAATCATTAACAATTAGGTGTGAGCAACGACGACTCGAGCGAACAATGCCGTTTAGTTAGTGTTTAAAACATTAAAAACCATTGAGTTAAATCAACCTTTAAAAGTTGTTTTTTTGTTTTTACAACAAACCAAAAAAAATAACTCAATGGTAGAAGCAAATTTTAAAATTATAAGCGAATTAAAATTTGTATTAGAAGAAGTTGCCAACAATGTAGATTTAAAATTATTATTTGTTGATGGGCCAGAAAGCTTTACCAGAGATTGAA
>Ga0105048_10017630_pt1 | contig 11016 bp, 11 predicted proteins | sample MAT05_FD_78382 | JGI IMG/M metagenome (GOLD analysis project Ga0105048, IMG submission 78382) | Freshwater microbial communities from Lake Fryxell liftoff mats and glacier meltwater in Antarctica - MAT-05 | ecosystem: Environmental > Aquatic > Freshwater > Ice > Liftoff microbial mat | place...
CGTCCATCTGCTTCTAATAATTGCTCGTGACTGCCTTGCTCGATAATTTTTCCATCTGCGATCACAATGATTTTGTCTGCCATTCGTACAGTTGAAAATCGATGAGAGATTAAAACCACCATCTGATCTTTAGTAAGCGAACGGAAATGATTGAAAATATTCATCTCCGCTTCTGCATCCATTGCGGCTGTTGGCTCATCTAGGACAAGAATGTCGGCTTGCGATCGCATAAAAGCGCGTGAGAGAGCAATTTTTTGCCATTGTCCTCCCGATAATTCTTGACCACCTTTAAACCATTTGCCTAGCTGCGTACCAAATCCTTGCGGCATATTATTGATAAAGGGTTTCGCCATGCCTTTTTCAGAAGCAACTTCCCATTCTTGATTGTCATTGAGATGTTCGATATCACCGACCCCAACATTCTCTCCCACTGTAAATTGATACTGCACAAAGTTCTGAAAAATCACCCCAATCCTTTTTCGCAATATATCAATATCCCAATCCTTTAAGTCCACTCCATCTAACAAAATCCTGCCACTACTAGGCGTATACAGCCTCGTTAATAGCTTGATTAATGTCGTCTTTCCAGAGCCATTTTCACCAACGATCGCGAGTTTTTCGCCGTGATGTAAATGCAACGAGATGTCTTGTAAAACTGGCTGTTGATTCTCTGGATAGCAAAAAGAGACATTCTCAAATATGATTCCTTCTGGCGCGATTCCCTCCCTAATTTTGCCTTGAGATTGAGGAATTGGCTGTTCTAAAAATTCATAAAGATTGGCAAGATAGAGATTGTCTTCATACATGCCACCAATGGAAGTTAGCGCCGATGCAAAAGTAGATTGACCTTGACGAAATACGACCAAATACATCGTCATCTCGCCTAAGCTGATTTTGCCAGCGATCGCTTCGATTACCATCCATGCGTAGGCAGCGTAAAATGCACCTGTGCTGAGCAATCCTAATATATAGCCCCAAAATCCTTTTTGAATCGTGAGATTACGATCTTGATCATAAAGCCGATCAAAAACATCGCGATAACGCTGCAATAGCATTTCGCCTAACTGATAAAGCTGGACTTCCTTTGCATAGTCTTCTCTGGCTAGCAAAGTCTCTAAATAATGTTGCTGACGGGTTTCGGGCGATCGCCAACGAAATAGTCGAAATGCGTGTTCTGAGAAACGAGTCTCCGCAATAAAAGATGGAATCGCTGCTAATACAAGGACAATTACTGCCCAAAATGAAAAATTCAATAACAATCCGCTAAAGGTCAACAGGGTCAGCGCTGCTTGACCTAAACCAAAAATTCGACTAATCAGAGATAGAGGACGACTGGAAGCTTGCGATCGCGCTTGAGTCAACTTGTCATAAAATTCTGAGTCCTCAAAATGAGCAAGATCGAGTGTGAGGGCCTTTTCTAAGATCAAGACATTTACTCTCTGTCCCAGCAAAACTCGCAGCAGTGATTGACATACTATTAAACCTTTTTGAGAAGCTGCCAAAACTATAAGTGCGATCGCCTCAAGTCCCACATAACTCAGCGCTAAATTGCGATCGCCGATCAATCCACTCCGAGCCGACAACACCACACCATCGACAATCAATTTACCAACATAGGCGATCGCCGCAGGCAATAGTCCACTAACGAGCGTAAAAATCGCGATCGCTACGGTCAAAATTCGGCTGGTCGTCCAGACCAATCTCAAAGCCTTAACACCAAATTGAAATATTGACAAAGACTCTCGTAAAGTCTTTTTGAATGAATTCTTTTTCACTTTAATTTTTTACTTTAATTTATGCCTATCTATTTGTCAGCGATCGCTTAATCGATCTCCAGTAAGCTTGTAACGGAAACTGCGTATACTCACGGGTGATTGATAGCAGCACAAATAAATGACCAACAAATGTGGCGATCGCCCAAAATTTTGGAAACCAAGCTAAAGGAACATCAGGTTCTGGTGGGAAGAGATAGGCGGCGAGGCTCGCGATCGCTGTTGGTACTAGCACTAACAAAATCCCCAAAATACTCAGCCAACGGCTCGTATAAACTTGCACAGCATTAGCATTTTGCCATTGTTTACCAGTCCATACCCATCTCAACGTTGAAATCGTATCTGCCATTCGCAGAGTTATCTGTGGTGATCCATGATCGTTTTCGAGCGTGAAAATATGACTGCAAAAGTTGCAAGCAAAGGACTCCATCATCGGCATCTCGGCGATCGCGCCACGTTTACAGACTGGACAAGGGGTAGTTTGCGATCGCGAACTAAAATAATTCATGCATTCATTTACATATTCATTTACATATTCATCTACTTTCAACTAAATGATCTTGGGTAAACGCTTTGTCCCGACCATATACCGTTTAGTTTACATTGTAGAATTTATATTTTAGAACAATTGGCTGGAGCCACTTATTTGTAGATCATTTTGGTGGATCACTTTGCGAGATCATTCGACTGCAAATGTGATTGCAACCACAGCCCGAATATCTTTGTCAATCGAGGTCGTGTTGTAAGCCCCACTGTTGCTAACTTCGGTGGAGTATCGTGCCGTAATTTGAAATACATCGGTTTCCGCTTTGCGAATTGTCCCCAACCGACTACCAGAAACATTGACGATCGCGTCTCCTCTGGCTTTAGCATCTTTGGTAGCTTCAGAAATCATATCTACGCGCAATTGTCCAAGCTGGGTATAGAGATATTCCGCAGGATCAGATATAAACGGAAGCCCTTCGTTAATTAAATCTGTACTTGAGCGCGCGATCGCCGTGATCGTATCGATATCTTTGGAGCGGATCTCAAAACGTTGAACTAGTCGATAGGCAATGGTTCGACCCGTTTGTGCTCCGTTACTATTAGTCTCAGGGATTGGCTCAGTATTGATCGCACTAATTGAGATAGCGGTATCAGGGATGTTTTTGCTTTTAAAATAAGTACGCACTCTATTCGTATGTCTCTTAAGTTCTTGATACGACTGTGGCAATGTCGATTGCTGACTAGAGACAGAGCTACGCCAAATTACAAAATCAGAACGAATCGGACGAGTAGCTGAGCCAATCACGGTTAGTGTGTCATTTGACCTCAGCGATCGCAGGGCGTTACTGGCAAGATAGGCGCTACCAACAAAGGCGATCGACAGAGCAAGCATTCCACTAAATAGCTGTGGAAATTGAGAAGCTGGTTTTGGCGTAGATATATTTGGTTCTTGCAGCATGGCTTTGATGGGAATTATGGCTGCACTAATTGACAGAAATGAGCATTTGTTAGTTACAGGTTGTAATAAATCTCAACTTACCGCAGTTATTTATCAAACACATCACAAAAAGCGTCGCAGGGCGAAGCCTTGCAATGGGTTTTACAAAAAATCTAGTGGTGGGTTTGTTCAGGATTTGCTGTAACAAGCGATCGCGTTCCTCTGGTTCCACATCAGGCACTTTTGCCAAAACCTTCTCAAAAGCATCCTAACTAACACGCTTAGCTTTTTCTTCAATGTATTCTTTAGTTGACCAAGCCGAAAGCTGAGACGACAATGCGATCGCTACTAAGCCATCTATTGAAATCTGTTCCTTTAGAGCAAAAGCCTCTAAATCTATGCTTTAAAGCTTTGCATCGATCGCGATACACTTGATAAATTACTATCGATTAGCGAAAATCAATCATCTTTATATGTCAGACGTGATTCTTTTTAATACTTTTTTCTGGGCTGCTCTAGTACTGCTTGCGATCGCTACTAGTGGCATTGGCTACCTTACTTACTTAGAATGGCAAGATCGTCGTCGCCGTGGAAAAAGTTAAACCATTCATATATGCAATCAGTCATCCAAGGTGTATGCCAAGCGAGACCGAGGTTGATTGTTTCTACAAAAGTTTCAGGCAGGGCTGCACCGTTAATTGCTACACAAAATTTGAAATTCGTAATCTGTTGCCATTGCTTTAGATGTTTAAGTACCAGCATGATCGCTTGACGGTAAGGATGATTTGGCTGTTTATACCAATCATCAGAAGTTTCATTAGAGCGATCAAGCCCTAAATGGACAATCGAGAAATTAGTTAAAGCATCTAGATCAGGGTTTTCGGTACTAGCAAACAAGCTAGCAAATGCTGTGGATGTCTCCTCTTGTAATAGCAGATCATTTGTTGAGGCAAACTCTCGCAATTGAGCAAGCCATTCAGAAGATTTATGATCTGTCCAGCGAATACCAAGCGTCACTAACTTAGTTTGCAAAAGCAGATGTCCTAGTTTTTCTGCTTTAGTTTCGAGATAGCGCCGATTGTATTCATTAGTTTCGATCAATAGAGGCAAGCGACCAACTATTTCAATCCCAAAACCTTTTAGCCCTGCCAGTTTACGGGGATTATTGGTAATCAAACGCATCTTTTTAATGCCCAGATCATGCAAAATTTGCGCTCCGACTCCGTAAGTACGCTGGTCAGCTCCAAATCCCAATTTCTCATTGGCTTCAACCGTATCTAAGCCGCCATCTTGGAGAGAATAAGCTTTAATTTTATTAATCAAACCAATGCCCCGCCCTTCTTGGCGTAAATAGATCACTACGCCCCAATTAGTAAACTCGATCATTTTTAAAGCGCTTTGCAATTGTCCGCGGCAATCACAACGCAATGAGCCAAGAGCATCACCTGTGAGACATTCAGAATGCACTCGCACTAAAACTTCATTGTCAGAAAATTCTTGGAGGTCACCTTTGACGATCGCTAAATGTTCGGTATTATCAAGCGTATTGCGATAGGCATAAACCTTAAAATCACCAAATAACGATGGCAAAAGTGCGATCGCTTCACGTTGCACAAAGCGATCGTGGGCAAGACGATAGCTAATTAGATCAGCAATACTAATTAACTTAAGATTATGTAGCTTGGCATATTCGATCAGTTCAGGCAGACGAGCCATCGAGCCATCATCATTTTGGATCTCGCAAATCACACCTGCAGGATATAGTCCCGACATTTGCGCCAAGTCAACCGCCGCTTCAGTATGTCCCGCCCGTTTGAGTACGCCGCCTGCCTTTGCCCTAAGTGGAAAAATATGACCAGGACGACGAAGATCGTTTGGGCGAGTATTCGGGTTAATCGCAGCCTGAATTGTGCGCGATCGATCCTCTGCCGAAATGCCTGTTGATGTACCTTCAACTGCATCAATGCTAACGGTGAAGGCAGTTTGGTGACTATCAGTATTGCGATCAACCATCAGTGGCAAATCCAAGCTATCAAGGCGATCGCCTGTTATGGCTAGGCAGATCAACCCGCGCGCTTTGACTGCCATAAAGTTGACCATTTCAGGTGTAGCGAATTGAGCCGCACCAATTAGATCACCTTCATTTTCACGGTTTTCATCATCGACAACGACAATGAGACGACCAGATTTGAGGTCGTTGAGGGCATCGGGAATAGAATCAAATTGAAACTTTGTCAAGGCTTACTGCGAGAGATTTAAGCTTATTTACCTTAATCATATAGCAAAAGAAAGTAGAGAGGTCGTTCTCTACTTCTTTAGGCTGAACATACCGCAAAGCAATGTGTCTAAGACATTTTGCAGGAACATTTGATTTAGACCCTTAGTCAATTTGTGAAGTACACACGAAATGTATATAAGGAAAAAACTGACTATGACAAATCAAACTAAACTTTCTCGCACTGCATTAATTGTGGCTGTCAGCTTTATCGGTAGCTCTGCACTTCCCTTCATCAGCTTAGCTCCTGCCCTTGCTCAAACCAGTTTTAATGATGTACCTACAGATTATTGGGCGCAAACTTTTATCCAAGAGTTAGCGACAAGAGACATTATCAAAGGTTTTCCTGATGGAGGATTCCGTCCAAATGATCTAGTAACTAGAGCGCAATTTGCTGCCATGCTCAGCAAAGCTGTAAACAAAGCCCCAACTCGTGGCGGCGTCACCTTTGTTGATGTTGCTTCTAATTACTGGGCAGCAAATGCAATTCAGAAGTCATACACAACAGGCTTTATGTCTGGTTACCCAGGCAATATTTTTGAACCTGCCCAAAATATTCCTCGCGTACAGATTTTAGTTTCGCTTGCTAATGGTCTAAATTATTCACCTAGCCAAGCACCTGAAACAATTTTACAGGCTTATTCTGATGCTTCTGGCATTCCAAACTATGCACGGAGTAGTGTAGCTGCCGCGACTGAGAATCGTCTGGTTGTAAACTATCCCAATGCTCAGTTCTTAAATCCTAACCAAAGTGCAACTAGAGCCGAAGTTGCCGCATTTATCTATCAATCACTAGTGCGATCAGGTCAGGCAACTGCGATCTCCTCTCCTTATATTGTGGGACAGAACTCTGGTAATCCAACTAATCCACCAGTTTCAAATCAAGTCAGAATCCCCGCTGGCAATATGATTGCGGTTCAATATTCTAAAGATAAGATTTTACTTGGACCTGATGAAAAAGTTCCTTTGACTTTGCTAGTATCGCAAAATATTGCTACTTCCCAAGGTGCAATTGTGATTCCTACTGGAACTCAAGTGATCGGTGAATTAAGAACTGTATCAGGCGGCGCTCAGTTCTTTGCAAAAGAACTTGTGTTCGCTAATGGTCAAAGGACTTCCATTAATGCTACTTCTAAAGTTGTGACTACAACTGAGAGAGTTGAAAAAGGTATGAGTGTCGGCAAAATTGTCCAAAATGCTGCCCTTGGTGCTGCTGCTGCCGCTGCGATCGCTGCGGTAACAGGCGATCGCGCTCTTGCTACTGAAGAAATCCTTGGTGGAGCAGGTATTGGTACGTTGCTTGGTCTGTTTTTAGGACGTGAAAGCGTAACTCTTGCTGCTATCAATCCAAATACTGATCTAGCCGTGACTTTAAATTCTGATTTAGTGCTCAGCCCTAGATTCTAAATGCTGTAAAAAAGGAGCGCTGTCCTCAACTGGGGGCAGCGCTCCTTTTTTGCGGTTTAATAATAAGAACTTGATGAACTAAAACTATGGCTGATCGCACTGAAATATTACGTCAATTGATGAAGTTAGTTGGTATATCTAGCTTTCAAGCACTTAGCGATCGCACTAGTGTATCGCGTCGGGCAATCGATACACTTCGCAAAGGTAATGCGGCGACTTTGAGATATGCCGATTTAGCCAAGCTAGCTGAAGCGTTACAGATTGAATTAAATGAGTTTATTCCCAAATTTATTACAGACGCAGAAAGTTCTATAATCACTGATTTGCGTGAAGAATATAAACGTCTACAGCAGAAATTAGAGAATCAAAAACAAGAGTTGCGATCGCAATTTGAACGAGAAACTATTCAGCAATTAGAATCTCTACTTTTGCAACTACCATCGGCGGCTCATGCGGCTCAAAACAATCCTAATATGCCAGCAAAGAATATTTTGCCTTTGTTGCGTCCTATAGATGCACTATTACAAAAATGGGGAATTAGTGCGATCGGTTCTGTTGGAGCAGAAATCTCTTACGATCCGCAAAAGCATCAGTTAATGGAAGGAAGTAACGAGATAGACGATGGGGATCTAGCGATCGTGCGATATGTCGGTTATATGCAAGGCGAAAAGTTGTTGTATCGAGCAAGAGTTGCAACAAAGCCGCAATAGTCTATGTTAGTTTTTAATATAGTTTCTTTTAATATAGTTTCATGGGCATGGGAATTAATTTTTATGAAAGCTCAATTGCTTACTCACAAATTCACAACAGATCAATATCACCTGATGCATGAATCTGGTGTTTTTGGGGAGGGCGATCGCCTCGAGTTAATTAATGGAGAAATTACAGAAATGTCACCTATTGGCAGAAAACATGCGGTTTGTGTAACTCGCTTAACTGAGCTATTTTTTAGCCATTTGTTAGGAAAAGTCCAAATTTGGTCGCAAAATCCAATTCTTTTAGATAATGGTTCAGAGCCACAACCCGATCTAGTTATTCTCAAACGCCGCGAAGACTTCTATGCGGATGCACTACCAATACCTTCAGATATTCTATTAATTATCGAAGTCGCAGACAGCACGATCGCCTATGATCGCGAAGTCAAAATGCCACTTTATTCTGTCGCGGGGATTCCTGAAATGTGGTTGTTTGATATTAATAGAAGAGTAATTGAAGGATATTCGCAACCATCAGCGCTAGGCTATAAAAAAATGCAGCGTTATGAACAAAATGATGAGTTTTCTATGCTTGCTTTTCCTGACGTGACTTTTGCATGGCAGGAGATGTTCTAAACATCAGAGCTTACCAGTATTTGCTTTCATAATAAATCTTTCGAGGGTGATAATATCTACGCGATCGCCGTAGGGAATATATTGCTGTAAATCGCCTGAGATATAGAAATCACGCAAAGTCCAACCTTCGCCACCCAGAACTAAATAAGCTTTTTGATAATTTGGATTTTGATCCATTGCATCCATTAAACAAATTACTTCAAATGGAACTTTCTGCTCGGCAGTGCCACCTACCTGTTGCCATTTGAGCGAAATCAAAACATTGCGATCGCCACGATTTGCGACCACATCAATTTTATGTTTACCTCCTCCTGGACGACTACCAATATATTGCTGTGACTGATAGAGATAGCCGCCATAAATTAAGGAATGCAATACCATCTGCTCTAAAACTGCACCAGTTTCAGTATTGCGAAGACTCATAATAGTTCAATCCCTTTGTAAGCCAACATTTCTTTTGCTGGTAAGCGATCGCCATTGCAACTAATACGGCGCGGTGCGTCAAGAATTTTATATGCAAATCCTAAATCTTTATAGAGAGAAAGAATGCGATCAGTTGCCTGATTGGAAGCGATCGCTGGACAATTTTGATTTGCTAGCCAATTGGCTAAGCGTTCTTGCTCTGACCATTCAAAACCATTTTTAGAATATTGACGAAACTTAACATCGTAAGGCGGATCGGCATAAATGAGATCGGTAGAAGCAATCTTAATCAGTTGAAAATCTAGATTAGAGAACTTCCATTGAGAAAGCAGAGATTTATATGCAGAAAAATCTTCGTTGTAGTTAATCTTTTTGTATCGTCCAAATGGAACGTTAAATCCGCCCTTACGATTGAAGCGACAAAGCCCGTTATAGCCAGTGCGGTTGAGATAATAAAACAGTTGGGCGGCTTGAGGACTTTCAGCTTTGCCAATTTGAATTAAACGATTAAACTCAAATCTCTGAGCATAGTAAAACTCCCGATCATTTTGAGTCTCGATTTCTAAAGTTAATCCTTTTTGTAAACATCTATAAAAATTAACAACATGAGAATTGATGTCATTCAGTAAGGCTTTTTGAGGTTGTAATCCCAAGGCGATCGCTAAGCCGCCACAAAATGGCTCTACTAAGCGGCGATCGCAGTATTTTTGCCAAGTATTCTGCAAATGTGGCACAAGCCAACGCTTGCCTCCAGCCCATTTAAGAGGAGGAGTAAGGCGGTCTAGCTTTGCCACAGTTCCAGTGATATTTGCTAATTGTTTTGCCAAGGGAGTTATGAGCAGAGATGAATGGTGAAGCGAGGGCATGGCGACAAGGGAAATTAATGCTTACTCAATCTAGTACCACTAGGCAGCAACTAGCAAACCAGTGCTCGATTGCTTTGGTAAAACATCGACAACATCAATTTTGGCACAATAAGCAATGTCTTCCGAGCCGTTGAGGTTTAATAAACGTTTGCCGTGACTAGCTTGATAAAGCAACTCCTCAACTTCACCTTTCCAAGCCTTATACAGAGTTGCCGCCGCGATCGCCTCGTCATTACCGAAGTCAGCCTCATTTTCGAGATTTGCGGCGATCGCACCAGCACAAGTTGTATCTTCGAGCGAATAGCTACCTTCCCAGCCAGAACCAACGATCCACACCGTTTCAGGCTTCGTTTCGCGCAAATATCTTAATACTGAGCCGAGATTAATCATCGCGCAAGCTAAAACACTTTTAGCATTTTGAATTTTTTGGAGCGATCGCGTGCCATTAGTCGTACTCATAAAAATCCGTTTACCCTTCACCACATCGGGCGTAAAGTCAAAGGGCGAATTTCCCAAATCACAGCCTTCGACTGTTTTACCATCACGCTCACCAACCCTGATCCTTAACTCTGGCGGATACGACTCACTAACGCGCATTAGTTCATCAAGATCGGAAAATACTTGCACTCCTTCGGCTCCCGCCGCGAGGGCTGTAGCGATCGTGGTCGTGGCTCGCAAAATATCAACGGCGATCGCGCAGTCTGGATTCCCTTCAGATGGTACTAACTCAGGGGTGTGATAAACAAAGATTTTCATTTACGGATCTAATGATTAAGCTATCTTCTATAAATTAAACTCTATGCCAGTATGTTTTGCAAGGTTTATAGGACAAGGGGCTTAAGCTCCTTGCTTATCCACGCAGTAAGATATAGCTGTTGTCTGGTTGAAAATTAGAGTACAGCCCCATGATTGCTATCACTGAGCGTCGCTACAGCCTTGATGAGTATCGGGCGATCGCCGAAGCCTCTGAAGAGAAATGTGAATACCATGATGGAGAAATTGTCACTATGACTGGTGGAACGCTAAACCATAGCTTGGTTATGGGAAATATTTTTTTCTTTCTCAAACTTTTGCTGCGCGACACACAGTTTATGGTTGTAAACAGTGAAATGCGAATTTGGCTTCCAGACTATCGTTGTGGAGTATACGCAGACGCAGTAGTTTTTGATGGCAGACCTCAACTAAATAGCGATCGCCAAGATGAAGCTTTAAATCCACTCTTAATTGTGGAAGTGCTTTCTCCATCAACGGAGGAATATGATCGCACTAATAAATTTCGGATGTATCGTTCCATTCCTAGTTTTGGCGAATATATATTAATTCGCCAAAATAAAGTTTTTGTTGAACGCTATAGCAGGCAAGCTCAGGGTTGGACATACAACGACTTTGATAGTTTAGATCAGTCGATTTTTCTAGAGTCAGTAAATATTGAATTAGCGATCGCTGACATTTATCGCGATATTGAATTTTGATAATATACTTTTTGATAATTCAGGTACAAGCCCATGATTGCTACCAC
>Ga0105048_10017631_pt1 | contig 11015 bp, 11 predicted proteins | sample MAT05_FD_78382 | JGI IMG/M metagenome (GOLD analysis project Ga0105048, IMG submission 78382) | Freshwater microbial communities from Lake Fryxell liftoff mats and glacier meltwater in Antarctica - MAT-05 | ecosystem: Environmental > Aquatic > Freshwater > Ice > Liftoff microbial mat | place...
ATTCGCCGAAACGAGTATCGGTGGTTCTTTCTGGTGATTGCGATTGGAACCGGTTTGGCGTTGACGGATCGTGTGAGTGGATCGGTCGTCTTCTGGACAGATGTCACCCTCGCATGGCGCGACGCGCTCTTTGTGCTCGGACCCTGGACCGGCGCAGCCGCGGCCTGGACTGCGGGTCGAGAACGACGTCACGGCCTGGATGAGCTCCTGCGTACCACCGCCCGATCCCCCTTTCGGCGACGTTTCTGGTCACTCGCGGCGGTGATGGCACTCGGTCTTCTCGCCTTCGGATTGATTGGCGGCTGGCTCGCGCTCTCCAGCGTACAACGGGTCGCGTGGTCGGGAATCGATTGGGGTGTGATCCTGATTGCGGTCATGGCAATCGCGTCAGCGGCGCTGTTTGGCTTCGCTTTCGGCGCATGGAAACCCCGGCGTGCCACCGCATTCGCCACCATGATTGGCTTTTCGATCATTCAACTCATCCTGTTTGATGGAAAAGGGTGGTCGAGTTTTCTTACCGCGACTCCCTCCGTTCGCAGCTCACCGTGGAGCGGAGTTTCGCCGAATCTCACGGGAGAACAGTTCTTCCTCTTTGCCGGGTTGATCGCACTCGGGTTGACCTTGATTGCCGCCGTCGATGATTGCGGTTGGCTCAACCGGGGTGCGCTCGCGGTCAGCGCGATCGTGATCGTGATCGCTGTCTCGGCGGTAATCGGACAGGATGATGCAATTCGTGCCGAGGCGTCTGCCTCGCAGCGCGAAATCGAAGAACCCACGCGGGGAAGCTACACCATGATCTGCAGCGATGGCGCGACCGTCGTTTGTGTGCATCCTGCCTTCGAGCCGATGCTCGACCAGGCGTCCACCCAATTCAACGCCCTGCTGTTGACCGTGGGCGAACTTCCCGAAACTCCGGAGCGCATCAATCTCTTGCCTGTCGTGAGTACGACTCAGGAACCGGGCGTCTGGAGTCATCAACTTCGTGCGGCAGATCCAGAGACCGATCTTCGTCGCGCAATGCACGATCTGGCCCGAGAACTGATCGCCCCTGCAAGCACTGCTTCCGGAGCCATCGCGCAAAACACGATCCTTGCCTCGGTGTTGCTGGAGGCAGGTCGCCCGGTAGTCTGCGCAAGCGACGAAGCCATGGATTCGGGTGTCGTTATTACCCCGGTTTCCTGCGACAGCTTGAAACACCTCACCTCCATGGAACCATCCGAGCGCTCGGCCTGGTTGACCAACAACATGAGTGCGATCCGCAGCGGAACTATCATCCTGGACGACCTCCCGCCCTCATGAGTGCCTATCATCGGTTGAACAATCATTTGTAGGGCACACCGCTTATGTGCCCTGTACGACGTCAACCGGAATCAATAGCGCAATTACGGTGACACGGTGACGGGCACACGGCGGTGTGCCCCAACCCGCTGGCTGTCCAATTGAAGGGGGAAATCAGCATGAAACGGCTCTGGAGACCTGGTATTACTCTGGCGTTCTTCTCGCCAGTACTGGCCGAACTCGTCAGCGGATCGACACCGCCGCTCGCCTTTTTCTTCCCGATCACCCTCCCGTTTTTCATCTTCTACTATGGTGTCGGCGTGTTGATCGTGCGTGAGTTGTCTCATCGTTGGCGACTTCCCTGGCCAGGACTCCTTCTGCTCGGCGCGGCATTCGGTGTGACTGCAGAGGCTTTTATTGCCGGCACCTGGGTCGATGTCGGCAGTGACGCTGCCGATATCCGCTGGGGCACCTTCGCCGGGCTGAACTGGGGGATCGTTTTCCCGTTTTGTCTCTATCACGCGGTGTACAGCGTCGGCATCCCGGTCCTGGTGGTGAACCGCCTCTTTCCGGATCGAGCCGAGAGATCATGGGTCAAACCTGGTCGCTGGAGCACGTTCGCAGTTGGGCTGTGGGTGCTCTTTACCTCGACCTTTGTTGTCGTTCGCTTCGATCCGCTGCCAACCGCGGTCGCATTCGCGCTGATAACGATTCTGGTCCTCTTCGCCCGTCGATCCCGTAACTGGAGCCGTCTGGCATCGCTGCGCCCGCGGTCCGGCCTGAGGAATCGGCGTCTCTTCCTGGGTTCCTTCGGCGCCACACTGGTGATCTTCGCTATCGGCTGGTGGACCCGACCCAGCTTCCCCGGCGCAGCTCTGATGACGAACGCGGTGGTGCTCGCGATGATGCTCATCCTGATCCGCGGAATCACCGCCCGGCAGGCACCGGACGAAGAAGAAAACCATGAAAAGAACCTGGCGATGATCGGTGGAGCGGTGACGTACCTTGCGCTGCAAGGTGCAGCCACGGAATTGATCGGTGGTCTCGGGATGTCGTTGGTTGGAGTGGCGACTGCGATTGTGATGATCCGGCTGTGGCGTCGAGAAGGCGGCTCCAGCCTGCAATCTTCGCCGCCGCTGGTTGCTTCCGTAAGTTAATCAGGCGAACCAAGTGGATTATCGGATCGGTTGTCTAATCTGCTCTGAGGGTTCGCCAGACGTCGTTTTCGGCGAGGAGCCAACCCAAAGTTCCCGGTAGGTTCAGCATTGACTGTGGTTCGCGCGCAACGGTTGCCACTGCCACAATCGAGTCGTCGGAGAGCCGCATCGTTCCGGCCGCAGTAAAGGCACCGACAATCCCCGCCTGTGCCGAAGCGTAAACACCAAATTCTGCAAATCTGGTCGAACTTGCGTGAACCACCGGAATGGTGAAAACGTCCAAAGCATGTCGGCCTTGAATCGCTTTCCAGGGCGCGTGGTCAGCAGGTGACTGAAACGCAATCCAGTCACCTGCGGAATGTTTCAGGCCTGTTGGACAAATTGCCCCTGGATCGGAACTCCGATGTCGACAAATGCATCATTTGCCCGGTAACTCGAGAACGCGAGCGGCAACCCGATGGCAGCGGGGTCGTCGATCGCGGACCGGTTCTGAAGATGGATGTGCAGGTGAGGTTCAGACGAGTTCCCGGTATTGCCCGTCAATCCCAGCGGATCACCGACAGAGAGGATGTCTCCGAGTTGTACCTGTACGCTGCCCTGTTTGAAGTGGGCGAGGTACAGGAATTCGTTTTCCGCGGTCTGAATCACGATATGGTTGCCCGCCACGTGATCTCTTGTATTTGTCTCTCCAGGGGTGTTGTCGGCGATGCCATCCAGCACGTCGACGACCGTTCCACCTGCCGGCGCCACCAGCGGCTGACCGAACGCCCAGTAGTCTTCGTTGTTGGTGCCGTCACCATTAAAAGTGCCGCCATCCTTCCAGATCATGATGTCGAAGGCATGACGCTGGGCTGGCGCCACGACGTGGTAGTTTTGCATCCTGGTGTCGCCGCCCCAAATGACCAACCAGAGACCCGCAAATGGAAGTTGGTAGGACACTGATGAAACAGAGGATGCCGCAGGATCTGCAGGCAGCGGCCATTCGGGCAGAACCGATAGTACGTCGACCTGACCGTCCACCGTGAACCCGATAAAAACTGCGATCTCTGTTTCCGCCCACGGATATCGAGCAATATAGAACCGGTTCACGGGCGAAAGTTGACCCGCCTGTTCGGCACTTCGTTCGCCGAGGGGAACGATCGGCGTGAAGCTCACTTGTGCGAGCGGAAAATTCAACAGATTTTGATCCGGGAGGCTGATAGCGCCGCTGAATGTGCCGTTTACCATTTGAAAGGTGACTTCGATCCGCAATGGCTGACCGCCGGTGTCGATCTGACCTCTCCACAAACCGTTGGGCGCGAGTGCCGGGATTTGACTCCCTTGACTTGTCAGAGAAAACGTCGAGTCGAAGCCCTGAAAAAAGGCGCCCTCGATCGTACTCCCATCAAGATGGCCATCGAAAATCGCGCCAAATTCTTCCAGTTCGAAATGCACGCGGTTCGTCGTCAGGAAAGGCAGCACGAGCGCCAGATCTTCCTTCGAGCGTGTCGATTGAAGCTCAGGGGTCAGTCGATCCCAAACCGAGGCCGCGCTATCGCTGAAGAGTGTATCGATTATCTCCCGCCCCTGGACCACCATTGCGTCCCGGAGTTCGTTAAAGAGTGGGCCTACTTCCGCATAATCGGAGACGACTGGAGCAACGGATGAAGGTGGAATCGGTGTTGCGTCGTCTGCCCTGGCGACCCCGGCAAATCGGAGTGCCGGGAACATGGAAATAGCGGTAGAGGCGCCGAGAACTTGACGTCGATTCATAACAACTTTCCTTTCGAATGAGAGAACGATTTAAATCACCGCTACGGTTTGCTGAAAAAGAGCCACGCACCTTCAGTCCAACTGCCCGTCATGCCGGCAGTTCTAAGAACCGGGACAACCTTTTGGAGACAAAGTCCGCGTCGTCCCATCTCCTGCATTGCCTCCTCCATTTCCTGCGCCAATCGTTGTCGCCAAATCCGCTCATCTTCGTCGAGACCGATACGACCGAAAAATCCACTGCGTAACTGCCGCCCGGTACCGATGTAGACGACCCGGGCATTCGCTGAAGACTGTGTTCTTTCCATGCGCATTCCTGTCGCGAAACGTCCGATCGTGGCCGTCGATTCCCGTTCGGCCAGCTACCATCGAGATTAACTCCGGTCGAATCCCGGAACATCGGCCGGGGTATCGAAATACAGGTCCATCAATGTGATGAGGGTCTGGCGCGCGGACTCATCCGTCGTGCGGAGGAAGCGACACGCCGGGTCGACTATGCTGATGACATGGAGCGCCTACGCCGATTGCACAGTCTCATCGGTCTGCACCCAACGATCGTCGATGGAGTGATCGCGGTTGTGGTCTGCGCGCTCATTTTTCTTTCGACCTGGCTCAATTGGGATTCTTCGCCAGTCTCGATGCGCGCGACGATCGTGTTGACCCTGCTGGTTGCGTTGCCACTCTTCTGGCGCCAGCGATACCCACTGGCCGTACTCGCGTTCATGACTCCGGCAGTCACCCTCTTTGTTCACATGGGAGTTCCCGAGGGCGTTTGGGCGACGAATGCCTGGTGGTTTTCGCTCTATTCTGCCGGCGCGTATGGGCAGGGACGCCGCCGGGATGTGGTGCGGACAGTTTGCGTGATTATCCTGGCCGCGTTGATCGTGAAAAAGGGAATTCTCGACGACTTTTACGGTTTAGAGGTCAATCGGATGCTGGTGAGCGGCATTCTCATATTCTCGAATGCCGTGCTGGTTTTCGTAGCATGGTGGTTTGGGGACACCGTACGGATTCGCCGGGAGCGCGAGCAGCAACTGGCGGAGCGGACTGTGCAACTGGAAGCGGAACGCGAAGAGAATGCTCGCCGTGCGGTACTCGATGAACGGGTCCGGATCGCGCGCGAACTGCACGATGTGGTTGCCCACCATGTCAGTGTAATGGGTGTGCAAGCGGGCGCTGCCCGCCGGGTGCTCACCAAAGACCCGCAATCCGCGACCGAAGCGTTGACGGCGATCGAGGCGACGAGTCGTCAGGCGGTGCTGGAGCTGCACCGCTTGCTTGGATTCCTGCGGCAACCGGATGAGCCTTCGGCGCTTGCACCACAACCGAGCCTGCGCGAACTCGATGACCTTGTTACCCAGATGCGTGAGGCCGGGTTGCCGGTCGAAGTATGTGTCGAAGGGGAAGAGCGGACCCTCCCTCCAGGAGTCGATCTCTCGGCATACCGGATTGTGCAGGAGGCCCTGACGAATACGTTGAAACATGCCGGGAAGGCGCAGACGCGCGTGCATATTCATTACACCGAAGGTGCGCTCGATCTGGAAGTGATTGACGACGGGCGCAGTACGGCTCAGGAATTCGCGCAGGAGCGCGGTGGCAATGGATTGATCGGGATGCGGGAGCGGGTGAGTTTACTGGGAGGTCGCCTGCAAACTGGATATCAACCCGGGATCGGGTTTTCGGTCCGGGCACACCTGCCGCTCGGAAAGGACGCGCTATGAGTATCCGGGTGGTACTGGCCGATGACCAGACGATGGTGCGGACTGGATTCCGGATGATTGTGGACAACGAGGACGATCTGACCGTTGTTGGTGAAGCTTCGAACGGAGCGGACGCTGTTCAATTGGCGGCGGCGCTGGCGCCCGACATCGTGCTGATGGATATCCAGATGCCGGTTATGGATGGAATTCAGGCCACGCGCCGGATCGCGATGCTACCGGATGGAGCCTCCCCGATTCGGGTCATCGTGCTGACAACCTTCGAACGGGATGACTATGTGTTCGAGGCGATCAGGGCCGGTGCGAGTGGATTCCTGTTGAAAAACGCCCCGCCGGAAGATCTCATCGCCGCGGTTCGGATTGTGGCGAATGGCGATGCGCTGCTCGCGCCATCTGTGACCCGAAGAGTAATCGAGGAGTTCGCGCGGCGCCCTGCTCAGATGACGCGTGGCAATGCCGATGTCTGCCTGACCGAGCGGGAACTCGATGTGCTTCATCAATTGGCGAAGGGAAAATCGAACGCCGAAATCGCTGCCGGTCTTTTCGTCGGTGAGGCCACGGTCAAAACACATGTCTCCAATCTGCTGACCAAACTCGATCTGCGCGATCGGATTCAGGCCGTCGTATTTGCTTACGAGAGCGGATTGGTGCGCCCGGGCGCGGCGGCTGAGTAGGTATCGGGCGGTAAACGCCATCACATCGAGCCGATTCGGTGTCCGCTACTTCTCTTCGTAAAAATTCCCACCCCTCATCCTGCAGCCACACACGGAAGATCGATCTTGAAGGGCGCGGCAAAGAAGACACTGGCCGCAGTGTTGCACGAAATCGTCGCCGATACCGGCTGCACACAGGTCACCTTCACATGAAAATACTCACAGGAACCTCCCAGTCAAACCCCGGCAGCCGTTGACCTTCATCCCTCATCCTGAAGACAGGTCAGAAGTGATCAGCTTGAACGCCGGAATTCGCCTCTTCTTAATGGAGTCACCCCGATGAAGCCCACGACCGCAAATCGTTCCCCTTGCAACCCCTGCAATGGCCCGTTGCTTCTGGTGGCGACGATCCTCGCCGCGGAACTCGCCATGCTCAATATCATCTTCTGGGCACGAGCACAGGGCACGATCCCCGGACTCGCGATCGCTACGATCTGGCCCTGGGTGGTCGCCTTCTCGGCACCTCTCCTGTGGTCGGCAAGTCAGCGCCGGGTAACTGCTCCATCGGTTTTGTCACCCGTTCACCGACCGGGATTGGCCGCAGGAGTCGGGTTGGCGTTGATTGCAGTCGTGCTCGCAGGCCGGTTCACACTCTTCGCCTAATCACAAACGAACGTCGAACCCAGATAGTGTCAGTCGTCCTTGCGCCGCCTCAACTCTACAGCGGTAGTCTGGGTTCTGCTGCAAATCGCGATTAACAGCACTTTTACAGAAAACCCGCAGCTCAGGTTCAGCCAACCGGACTACAGTACGACGAGTTGAGGAATCAGTTGTGAGGCGCATTGGCTTTCTCGCCTCACCGTATCAACAACAATCACGATCTTGCCGTGAAGAAAGGGTTACCATTTTGAACATGATCGACAACCGTTCGACCTGGGGTAAGCGCTCCATAGCACTCTTCGCTCCAATTGCGCTCATCGCCGCGGGTATCGTCTCAATTGTTTCACCCGTCTCCGCGCAGGAATCCACCCCGACAACCACAACGCGGATCGGAGTGGTTGAGACAGATGCGACTGACATCAACTGTTCCACCGATCCCGCCACTCCCAGCCCACTGACCACCTCGGTCACGACCACGTATGTCATCGGTCCGGATGGTTCGGAAGCCCGTTACCGCGTGCAAGAAGAGCTGGTCAATAAAGGTGCGATCGAGGCTGTCGGTTCAACCACCGCGATCCAGGGCGGAATCTATCTCGACGAAGCCGGAATCCCACTGGCTTGCTCCCGCTTCGATGTCGATCTTCGCACTCTGACCAGCGATGAGTCCCGCCGCGACAACGCCCTCCATTCGCAAACGCTGGAAACCGCAACCTACCCGCTTGCGACCTTCGTGCTCTCATCGATCGAGGGTATCGATTCCGCCCTCGTCGAAGGTGAAGACACGACCGTTGTTCTGGTCGGCAACCTGACCATGCATGATGTCACCCGCGTCGTCGCCTGGGAAGCGACAGTCACACTCAATGGCGATGTCATCACCGGCAAGGCGGCCACCGAGTTCGAAATGCCCGAGTTCAACATCACTCCCCCGAAGATGGGACCGGTTCTCTCGATCGATGAAACCGTCGTACTTGAAATCGATTTCACCGCCAACAAAGCGTAATCCCGCAGTCAAAGAGAGACGCCTGATACCTCACTGCGGACTGACCGGAGCGAGGTATCACGCCGAACAGCAAGGAAGACCCGGATGCAACGAGTTCGCCGTCGCCCAGTCCTCAGTCTCATCGCTGGGATTGCCTTAATTCTCTTCCTGGTAGTCGCCGGAACGGGAATTTATGCGGCCAGTGTTGCGGGGGACCTCCCATGGCAAACCGATCCGACGCGAATTGCCGATAGCATCACCCCATTCGCGGGCACGGACGTCTTCATTCCGCCGACAAGGGCGCCTGAGACCGTCGTCACGTCAACGCCGTAAGATACCTGTGCAGATCGTTATAGATGCACATGCAATCCGGGGGTAATGGAGATGGCTATGGGAAGAGCCCAACGTGAGGAGACCATTCTCGTCGTCGAGGATGAAGACCCCATTCGTGAACTCGTGACCACTGCGCTCCGCTTCACCGGATTCAAAGTCGAATCGGCCGCCTCCGGACGGGAGGCCGCCGCCGCCGCCCGCAATGGCGCGTTCAATCTGATCGTGCTCGATGTCAACCTCCCCGATATCGACGGATTTTCGATCTGCCGGAAACTCCGAACTGATGGCAACATGGTTCCCGTCATCTTTCTCACCGCCCGCGACGATCCCGCCGATATCCGTGCCGGATTCACCGGCGGCGGCGACGACTACGTCACCAAACCCTTCAGCCTGGAGGAGCTGATGCTCCGGATCGAAGCCGTTCTCCGCCGGAGTCATGCTCCCGCTGGAGAAAATATGAAACTGACCTGCGGCGATCTTATTCTTGATGAAGATGCCTGCCGGGTTTGGCGTGGTAATAGCGAAATCACGCTCTCACCCACCGAGTTCCGATTGCTTCGTTATCTCATGTTGAATCGTGACCGTGTGGTTTCAAAGGCCCAGATTCTCGACCATGTCTGGGACTACGAATTCACCGGCGATCCGTCTGCCGTTGAAACCTATGTCAGCTACCTGCGGCGAAAGCTGGAAGATCGAGACGCTCAGATAATCCGGACCGTCCGTGGATTCGGCTATTTGCTCCAGGCGCAGTCGGCAACGACAACCGCGTTACAGTGAAACACGAGATGGATTCGGAGAAACGACCGTGAGTATTCGCACTAGATTGGCTATCGCAGTTGCCCTGGTTCTCATGGTGACGATTTCGCTGCTCGGAACCGCATTGGTCCGGAGCACGCGAGCGACGCTGATCGATCAGATCGACGCTCAGGTCATTGCGAATGCCGACCGCGGCAAGGGTGACCCGTCCGTGGACGATTCCAATAGTAATCACCCCGGCACCGACCCGACTCCCGGCGGCGCCGGCTACGGGAAGTCTGGAACCCAGGACGATCCTGGCGGGTGGGTGAAAGCCCAGGTGGATGATGGCAGCTCCTCCGGCGGCGATATCGAATACATTGCCGCCGATGCCACTCAGTCGCAGTTGTTCGCCAGCACTGATGTCTACGAGCGCTCTGTCGCAAGTTACCGATACGGCGCGACCGGCGAGATGATCGATGGAAAGCCGTGCGGATTTCTTGACGCGCCGAAACCGGCTCCCAGGGTTCCTGAAATTCCGAGCGACGAACTCAACTTGCTGGTCAATCGCATCGTCACAACCCCCTCGGTCGATGGCACGCTCTCCTACCGCATGCTCGTTCAGAAATCAGCAAGCGGTGAAACCATGGTCACCGCGGCCCCGCTGGATGGGGTCGACGCAGCGATCGACCGCCTCGTCCGGATTCTGGTGATCGCCGGAACCTTTGCAATGGTCGCCGCGACTGCGACCTGCTGGTGGTTGATCCGCCGGGGGATGCGGCCGGTCGATCGAATGGTCGATACCGCCGCCGCCATCGCTGCTGGCGATCTCAGCCGCCGCGTGCCAGACGCCGATCCACGCACAGAACTCGGACGTCTCGGTGGTGCGCTCAATGAAATGCTCGGACAGATCGAATCCGCGCTTGATGCTCGCACGGAAACCGAACTCAAACTACGCCGCTTCGTCACCGACGCTGCTCACGAACTCCGCACCCCGTTGACCTCACTCCGCGGTTACGCCGAGCTCTATCGCCAGGGAGCGCTCCGGGACGAAACCGGTGTCACCAATGCCATGGGCCGGATCGAGGCCGAGGGTGCGCGGATGTCGCGTCTGGTCGACGACCTTCTCCTGCTCGCCAGAATGGATCAGCAGCAAGTGCTTGAAGCAAAACCGGTCGATCTCGGAACGCTCGTCGAGGAGGCCGCATCGGATTTCCGCGCGGTCGATCCGAAGCGCCCGTTGACAGTGAATGTGAGTGGCAATGCGGTCGTCGCGGGGGATCGCAACCGATTGCGTCAGGTCATCGATAACCTGTTGGTAAATGCGCGCCTGCACACACCGGCGGGCACCCCGGTTCACCTTTCGGTACAGCAGAAAGAGGGTCAAGTCGAAATCGGCGTCGCCGACGATGGCCCCGGCATCTCACCGGAGGATCAGCTCCGCGTCTTCGAGCGCTTCTGGCGGGCCGACCCGGCTCGTGCCCGCAAAACCGGCGGTTCCGGACTGGGACTGGCAATTGTCGCATCGCTGGTGGAAGCCCACGGCGGCCGCGTCACCATCGATAGCGCTCCCGGCAAAGGCGCCAAATTCACCGTCCGGTTGCCCGCCGTGAAACTTTAGGCTGTAGGCCACACGCCAAGCGCAATGAGCCCAGTTGTCCTTGGCAGTCCAACTTATGGGACCACTTTACAGCGGGCCTCTCTGTTCCCAACCACGACATTGCGACCAATTCATAAATTTGCTGCTAAGTAG
>Ga0105048_10017633_pt1 | contig 11015 bp, 8 predicted proteins | sample MAT05_FD_78382 | JGI IMG/M metagenome (GOLD analysis project Ga0105048, IMG submission 78382) | Freshwater microbial communities from Lake Fryxell liftoff mats and glacier meltwater in Antarctica - MAT-05 | ecosystem: Environmental > Aquatic > Freshwater > Ice > Liftoff microbial mat | place...
CGGCCTGGCCAGCACCCGCTCTCAGGCCCAGCGCCTGATTGCGGACGGCGTCCAGTGGCTGCAGGGTGGCGTGTGGCGCCCGGTCGTCAAAAACGGTGACGACGTACCGCCAGAGGCCGAGCTGAAGCTGCTGGACGACTCCGAGGCGCGTTATGTGTCGCGCGGCGGCCTGAAGCTGGAAGCCGCGCTCAAGCAGGTGGGCTTGTCGGTGGACGGCCTGCAATGTCTGGATGTCGGGCAAAGTACCGGTGGTTTCACCGACTGCCTGCTGCAGCAAGGTGCGCGCATGGTGGTGGGGGTGGATGTGGGCAGCGCCCAATTGCACCCCCAACTGCGCGCCGACCCACGCGTGTTGTGCGTGGAAGGGCTCAATGCGCGTGCGCTGGATGCTGCTGATTTGGTAGCTGCCTACGCAGACAGCATAGGGGCTGAAGGCCAATTTGACCTTGAAGATGACGAATCCGGCGAGTTCAATGCGGCTGAGCAGGATGAGCAGGATGAGCAGGATGAGGATCAGGCTGAGCCGTTGGAAGACGCCCGGCATGAAGCATTTGAGGTTGACGATGTCGAGGCCGCTTCGGCTAGCCGAGTGTCCTCAGACGGTGCGTTTGTTCCCGAATTTGACCTGATCGTGGCCGATCTGTCTTTCATCTCGCAAACTCTGGTGCTGCCCGCCGTGGTGCCGCTGCTCAAAGCCGGTGGCACGCTGCTCACCTTGGTCAAGCCGCAGTTTGAACTGCAGCCAGGCCAGGTCGGCAAGGGCGGCATTGTCAAAGACGCGACCATGTACGCGCTGGTGGAGCAGCGGCTGCGCGACAGCTGTGCCGAGCTTGGCCTGACGGTAACGCATTGGTTTGATTCGCCGATTGCCGGTGGCGATGGCAACCGTGAGTTTTTTATTTGCGCCCGCCAAATGGGTGCAACTGATTGAATTGAAATCCTGCGGGCTGCTGCTGTGCCGACAAGGGCTGGCAGGCGCGGCCCTCATCACTTTGTAAGGGCGTGTCATGGCCGCTGATTCACCACTTCCGGTAAGCATCGAATTTTTCCCACCCAAAACGCCCGAAGGCGTGGACAAACTGCGTGGCGTGCGCCAGCAGTTGTATGCACTCAAGCCTGAATTCTGTTCGGTGACCTTTGGCGCCGGTGGCTCCACGCAAGAGGGCACGTTTAGCACTGTGCGTGACATTCTGGCCGACGGCGTGGCGGCGGCGTCGCACCTGTCGTGTGTGGGCGCAACGCGCGCGGGGGTGCATGGGCAACTCGCCACGCTCAAGGCCATGGGTGTCAAGCGCCTGGTGGCGCTGCGCGGAGATTTGCCCAGCGGCTATGGTGCCGGCGGTGAATTTCAGCACGCCAGTGACCTGGTGGATTTCATCCGCACCGAGACAGGCGATGATTTCCATATCGAAGTGGCGGCTTACCCGGAAGTCCATCCGCAAGCCAAGTCTGCCGAGAGCGATCTGAAGGCCTTTGCCGCCAAGGCGCAGGCCGGGGCTGATTCGGCCATTACCCAGTATTTTTACAACTCGGATGCCTACTTCCGCTTCCAAGAAGACTGCGACGCGCTGGGTGTGCAGATTCCGGTGGTGCCCGGCATCATGCCCATCACCAGCTCTACTCAGCTTATGCGGTTCAGTGATGCATGCGGCGCCGAAATCCCGCGCTGGATTCGCTTGCGGCTGCAGGGCTATGGCGACGACACCGCGTCCATCAAAGCCTTTGGGCTGGATGTGGTGACCGATTTGTGTGAACAGTTGCGCGCCGGGGGTGCACCAGCGCTGCATTTCTACAGCATGAACCAGAGTGCGGTGGTGCTGGAGATCTGCAGTCGCCTCGGCTTGCATCAGTAAAATTGATAGCTGCTAGCCCTTTCTTTGTAAGGGCTAGAGCCAAAAAAATCATACAAAACGGGGTCAGCGCCCGTACACATCCTCAAACCGCACGATGTCGTCTTCGCCCAGATACGAGCCCGACTGCACCTCAATCATCTCCAGCGCCACCCGACCCGGGTTTTCCAGCCGATGCGTGGTGCCCAGCGGGATGAAGGTGGACTGGTTTTCTGACAGCAAAAAGATTTCTTCGCCGCGTGTGATGCGTGCCGTGCCACTGACCACAATCCAGTGCTCGGCACGGTGGTGGTGCATTTGCAGCGACAAAATGCCACCGGGTTTGACCACAATGCGTTTGACCTGAAATCGCGCACCCGCGTCCACACCGTCGTAAGAGCCCCAAGGCCGAAACACCTTGCGGTGGATACTGCCCTCGCTGCGCTGTTGCGCTTTCAGGCGGTCGACAATCTTTTTCACGTCCTGCGTTGTGTCCTTGTGCGACACCAGAATCGCATCGGCAGTTTCCACCACCACCAGGTCGCTCACGCCGACGCAGGCCACCAAGCGGCCCTCAGAAATCGCCAGGGTGTTGCTGCAATCTTGCAGCATCACATCGCCCTGCAGCACGTTGCCGTGCACGTCTTTGGGCAGCACTTGCCACAACGCGTCCCACGCGCCCACATCGGACCAGCCCGCTTGCAGGGGAATCACCACGCCCGGCGGCAGGGCGGTGGCGTCGGTGTTGGCGGCCAGGCGCTCCATCACAGCGTAGTCGATCGAGTCGCTGGGGCAGGCGGCAAACAGCTCTTTGCCCACGCGCACGAACTCGCCGTCGGTCTGGCCAACTTCCCAGGCGGCCTGGCACGCGGCCAGAATGTCGGGGCGGCAGTGCCCCAACGCTGCCAGCCAGCGTGAGGCGCGCATCATGAACAGGCCGCTGTTCCACAAGTAGTTGCCGGCAATCAGGTAGCTTTGTGCGGTTGCGAGGTCGGGCTTTTCCACAAAACGGGCGATGGTGTGCGCGGTGGTGCGTGCGTCGGAGCCGGCGGCATCAGCGCCGTCAAACACCGCGCCGGTCTGGATGTAGCCATAGCCAGTTTCCGGTGCTTCCGGGGTAATGCCAAAGGTCACCACCGCACCCGCAGCGGCCAGCGCTGCACCCTGGCTGACCACTTGCTGGAACGCTGCTACGTTGGTAATGACATGGTCTGCGGGCATCACCAGCAGCACCGGATCTGCTGCGTCTCTAGTAGCTGCCAGCGCAGCAAGAGTAAGGGCTGGGGCCGTATTTCTTCCACAAGGCTCGAGCACCACGCTGCCGCTTTCGCCCAGCAGACGCAGCTGCTCGGCAATCACGAAGCGGTATTCCTCATTGCACACCACCATCGGCGCGGCCAGCGTCACGCCGGGGGTGCCGACGACGCGGCGCACGGTGGCCTGCAAAAGAGAGTCTTCACCGACCAGGCTGAGCAACTGCTTGGGGTATTTCTCACGCGAAAGCGGCCACAGCCGGGTGCCGGAGCCGCCGGACAAAACAACCGGCTGGACAAGAGTAGGTGTGTTCATGGTGAAGAATTCAAAGCAAAGATCAATGGAACAGCGGGCTGCGGCCTGCGTGTGCAGTGCGACAGCAAGACGCGTGCCTGCACATCAGGCGCGTGCATCGCCCCAGCGCAGCAGCGCCGTTTCGTCGCCGCGGTACAGCGTTTCGCCGGACTGATCCACACAGTAGTTGGGGGAGACGATCATTTCCTTGAACTGCATGTCGGCGGCAATGCGGGTGTACTCAAACAGGATGCTGCGCACCACCTTGGCACCCGAGCGAATGTGGCAGCCGTGGCCGATCCAGCTCGGGCCAATGATGCTGGCGCCCGGCTCGATGCGCGCGCTGGAGCCGATGTAGACCGGCCCCTCAATCGTCACCTCATCCCAAGGAATCTGCACGTTCAAGCCGACCCAGATGCCGGGGCGGACCTCGCGCCCAGGCATGTTCATCTGCGCTACCTCACCGCGCAGCACACGCTGCAGCACCGCCCAGTAGTCGCTGACGCGGCCAATGTCGATCCAGTTGAAAAAGCGCTTTTGCGCAAAAAACGGGGCTTTGCTCTCCACCAGCTGCGGGAACAGCTGCGAGCCGATGTCGTAAACCCGGCCGTGGGGAATCAGATCAAGCACCGCTGGCTCAAAAAGGTAGATGCCGGTGCTGGCAGCTGTGGACTTGGCCTCGGCGGGCTTGGGTTTTTCCTGGAAAGACTGGATCTGGCCATTGTCATCGGCCACCACCACGCCGTAGTTCTGCACTTCCTCCAACGGCACATCCAGCGTCACCACGCTGGCAATAGCGCCTTTGGTTTTGTGCTCATGCAGGGCGGCACCAATGTCCAGGTCGATGATGGCGTCACCGCACAGCACCAGGGTGGTCTCGTCAAAAAAACCACTGAAGTCCTGGATGTGGCGCATGCCACCAGCCGAGCCAAGCGGCTTGGGCACGACCTCGCCTTGCTCGCGCACACCTTCATAGGAGTAGCCGATCTGCACACCCCAGCGGTGGCCGTCGCCAAAATATTGTTCGATCTTGTGGTGGTTAAAAGCCACGTTGACCATGATTTCCTTGATGCCGTAGCGCGCCAGGTGCTCGATCAGGTACTCCATCACCGGTTTGCCCAGGATCGGGATCATCGGTTTGGGCAGGTCGCTGGTGAGCGGTCTGACCCGGGTGCCTTGGCCAGCGGCCAGAATCATGCCTTTAGCCATGTTGAATACCTCTGTTTCCTGTCATTCGAATACTCCTGAAAAAAATCAATCAGCTGGTTCTGCCGTAGCCATGCGGGTTGTTGCTTTGCCAGCGCCAGGCGTCCACACACATGGTTTGCAGGTCGCGCTGGGCTTGCCAGCCCAGCAGGCGGCTGGCGTAGGCCGGGTCGGCGTAGCAAGCGGCCACATCACCGGGCCGGCGCGGCGAGATCTGGTAGGGCACCGGCTTGCCGCTGGCCGCCTCAAACGCCCGCACCATGTCCAGCACGCTGTAGCCCACGCCAGTGCCCAGGTTCACGGCAAAGCCCTGTGCATCTTCAGCCTGCAGTTTGTTAAGCGCTGCCAGGTGGCCCAGGGCCAGATCGACCACATGGATGTAGTCACGCACACCGGTGCCGTCTGGTGTGGGATAGTCATTGCCCCAGACGTTGAGCAGCTCACGCTGGCCCACGGCCACCTGCGCCACAAAAGGCATCAGGTTGTTGGGAATGCCTTGCGGGTCTTCGCCGATCAGCCCGCTGGCGTGGGCGCCTACCGGGTTGAAGTAGCGCAGGATGCCCAGACGCCAGCTTGGGTCGCTGGCAGCCAAGTCGCGCAGCATGTTTTCAATAACAAGTTTGGTCTGGCCATACGGGTTGGTGGTGGACAACGGGTGGTCTTCGGTCAGTGGCAGTCGTTGCGGGTCACCGTAAACGGTGGCCGAGGAGCTGAACACCAGCGTCCTGACGTCGCAGACCTGCATGACCCGCAGCAGTTTGAGCGTTCCCAGCACATTGTTGTCGTAATAGTGCAGCGGACGCACCACCGACTCCCCGACCGCCTTGAGCCCGGCGAAATGAATCACCGCTCGGGCGCCACTGGCTTGCAATGCCGCTTGCAGCGCCACCGGGTCGCGAATGTCGCCTTCGACGAAGTGAACGGTCTTACCCGTGATGCGTTCGACGCGTTTTAATGCCTCGGGCTGGCTGTTGCTGAAATTGTCAAACACTGTCACCTGCTCGCCAGCGTTGAGCAACTCCACGCAAGTGTGTGATCCGATGTAGCCTGCCCCGCCGGTGATGAAGATCATGTTGGATATCGCAAAAATGAGGAATAACTTGAGTTTAGACGGATTGTGTGACGCCAAAAAGCGCCCGCCAAAGCGTGCTGTTGTAGGCTGACTGGCTTCGTTCTTGCGGGCAGTGTTGCGCTAAAACGCGCGCTGAAGCAATTCAACCCGTTGCACATGGTGACGTCTTTTTCCGCTGCTGGTTGTGCGTTTGCGCACATTGCGGCTATTCATCCTGAAATCACCGCGTCCCCGCGTGACTTGCACGCACATTCCGAAGTGGAATTTGAAGCGCTGAAAACCATAACATCTCGGGCAGGATGATGGGTCTGCGCGGCGAGGGTGCGATTCAAACTGAGTGCCAGCCTGAAGACATCAAGATTTCACGTCAACACCGGCGCAGCGCATCAAACCCGCGCGGCGACAGGGATGCCGCTTTAAACACTTTTGATGCTATAGTTAGTAGAGCTACTAGCGCTTGATAAATAAGGGCTAGAGGCCAATTTTTCTTATAACCTTCGGACCATGCTTTTGATCCGCCTACTCAATGCCTGCCACCATTTACCCGGCTTTGTGTGCGCAGCCGCACGAATATGCACTGCTACCAAGACCATCGAAGTAGATGTGCGTGCTCGTGCTCACGCCAAACCCAGCTGCTCAGTGTGTCACAAGCCAGCCAGTGGCTATGACCAGTTGCCTCAGTGCCGTTTCGAGTTCATTCCGGTCTGGGGCTTGGCTGTTTTTTCACTGTACGGCATGCGCCGCGTCGCACGCCCCCCCCGTGTGGTGTCAAAGTGGAGGAAGTGCCGTGGGCCAATGGCAAACATCAGTTGACCCTAGCAGACATGCTGTACCTGGCGCACTGGGCGCGCGAGATGTCGTGGAAGCTTACGGCGCGGTCCTTTCACACCACCCGGGGGAAGGTCCAGCAGGTGGCAGGCCAGACATGACTTCAACGCTAGCCGTTGCAGGTCCGCAACCGGCCAAAGGTGCCATCCTCTGCGCCGATGACTTTGCGGTACACCAGAGTGCCTCTGAGGGCATTGCCGAGCTGGCACGGCTGCAGCGCATCAGCGCCACCAGTGCCATGGTGCTGTCACCACGATGGGCGCAGGATGTAGCGCTGTTGCAGGACCTGCGCGGCAAGATCGATGTCGGCCTGCACCTGGATTGGACCAGCGAATTTGCCCAGGCTGCCGGTCACGGCCTGAGCTTGGGTGCCGCCATGCGCCGCGCGGTGTTGGGCGGTTTTGATCTGGCGCAGGCTGCTGGTGTGATCGAGCGCCAGCTTGACCTGTTCGAGGTGCATTGGCAAGCCCTGCCCGACTATGTGGACGGGCACCAACATGTGCAGCAGTTTGCCGGCATTCGCCAGGCGTTGGTCAGTGTGCTGCTGCGCCGCTATGGGTCAATGCCGGTCAAGCCCTATCTGCGCCTGTCGCGCCCGCCCGCTGGCACGGCAGACTTGAAGGGCCGGGTGATTGCCTGGATGGGTGCTTCTGCTCTTGAAAAAATAGCTATTGACGCAGGTATTAAAAGGGCTACAGCCCTTTTAGGCATACATGATTTCAGCGGAACGCCCGCCCACTACGCCCGCCTGATGGCACGCTGGCTGGCGCAGGCGCCGCCCGGGGCCATCATCATGTGCCACCCGGCGCAGGCGTGTGAGCCCGGCGACGAGATTGGCGTCTCAAGGGTGCAAGAGTTCGCCTATTTGGCAGGTATGGCGTTCCCGCAGGCACTCCGTGCAGCGGGCGTTGTGCTGGCGCGCGGGCAGGATGTGCTGGCTGGTCCACTAAAATCCGCCGGTGACTGACACCTCCCTCTTTTCCCACGCTGCATCTTCTTCTCAAACCGAGCGCCGAAAAACCTGGCTGATCATGGCCGCTTTGTGGCTATTGCTGCTGGTGTTGGCCAGTCTGCGACCACTGGCCGTGCCCGATGAGGGTCGTTACGGCGAGGTCGGGCGCTGGATGCTGGTCAGTGGCGACTGGCTCACACCGCGTCTGAACGGCATCCCGTTTTTCCATAAACCGCCGCTGCTGCATTGGCTCAGCGCCATCAGCCTGGGAATCTTTGGCGTGAGTGAGCTCAGCTTGCGTCTGGTCCCGGCGCTGCATGCGGGTCTGATGATGACCGCCTTGTATCTGGCAGCGCGCTCTGTCAGCAGCGAAGTTATTGCACGGCGCGCTGCCATCATGCTCGGCACCAGCATGACCTTTCTGGTGGGCGGCCAGTACATCAACCATGACATGGTGGTGGCCACCTGGATCAGCCTGGCCATCTGGTGTTTTGCCTTTGCCTTCATGGCCGGGGACAAGCCCGACCGCTGGCTGGCCCGGCTGGGTTTTTTGGCCTGCGCCCTGGGCATGCTCAGCAAAGGCTTGATCGGCATCGCGCTACCAGGTTTGGTGATTTTTGTCTGGCTGATTTGGACGCGGCAGTTCAAAAAAGTGCTTTATCTGCCTTGGCTCAGTGGTCTGGCGCTGTTCTGTGCGGTGGCGCTGCCGTGGTTTGTGCAGGCCCAGCGCACTTACCCTGAGTTTTTTAGCTACATGTTTGTTGGCCAGCAGTTCAACCGCTACACCGCTGCCAGCTACAACAACGTGCATCCCTGGTGGTTTTACCTGCTGGCACTGGCGCTGCTGCTGTTTCCCTGGGTGTTTTTTGCACTGGGCCAGGTGCGCCGGGTGACCAGCATGACATTGACCTCGACCATCGGCTTGCCGCAAGCCTGGTGGCGGCTGTGCTGGGCCTGGGTGTTGGCGATTCTGGTTTTTTTCTCGATCCCGCACTCCAAGCTGGTCGGCTACATTCTGCCGGTGGTGCCGCCGCTGGCCTTGTTGGCAGCGGTCGGCTGGCAGCGCACCATGGCCCACCGTGCCAGCGCTGCGAAGGTGTTTGCAGGCATCGTGGTGGTCAACATCGGTATCGCGCTGGTGTTATTGCTGAAGGTGGGTGAAATCACCCAGACCACCCGCACGCAGGACATTGCCGCCGTTCTGGCTTGCGAGGCCTCACCTGACGACACCGTCTACGTGGCCGACGATTATCCGTACGACCTGCCGTTTTACCTGCAAAGTAAAAAGCCCATGGTGGTGCTGGGCGACTGGGCGCAGTTGCGCAAGCGCGCAGGGGACGGCTGGCAACGCGAACTGTTTGAGGGTGCTGACTTTGATGTTCAGGCGGCCAAAGTGCTTCAAGCCCCCGAGGTGCTGGCGCAGGCAGGTCATGTGCCGGGTCACTGGTATGTCGCACGCACCGACGATCCGCTAGCGCGGGGCTTGACGGGCTGGCAGTTGTTTTACAACGGCGCAGGCTGGAAGCTGTACCAGTCGGCCCTAGGGTCGAAAGGCCCAGAAGCGGCTCAGCACAAAGGTTTGCCCGGCTGCAAACACCAGCGCCAGAAATAGCGCCACCAGCGCGGGCAGGCCAAGCCCGCGCAGTAGTAACACAAACACCACCTCATTGCTGGCAAAACCCGCCAGCGCAGTGACCAAAAAGCGCTTGAAGCTGGTGGCCACCGTGGTGCCAGCGTCTTTGAAACTCAGCAGCCGATGCCCGGTAAAGCTGACAAAAAAAGCAATCACAAACCCCAGCGCATTGGCCGCCTCTGGCCAAAGATGATTCTGCGCCAGGGCAAACACGCTCATGTGCGTCAAGGCGGCGGCGGCGCCGACAGCCAGAAACCAGAAGGTGGAAGCGTTCACGCCAGGCTCAGTCGCAGCGCGTTTCGCAGGGTTGCGCCTGGTGCAAACCGCTGCCAAGGCGCTGGCTCACCAGGTAGTTGGGGCGCTGCTTGACTTCTTCATAAATGCGCCCGACATATTCGGCCAGGATGCCAATCGACAGCAGCTGAATACCGCTGAAAAACATCATGCCCACCACGATGGTGGCGTAGCCGGGCACCGCAATGCCGGCGATGAAATACTCGCCGATCACCCACAGGCCATAGCCCATGGCCAGCAACGACAGTACGAGCCCGGAGACGGTCAGCGCGCGCAGCGGCGCAATCGAAAAAGCCAGAATGCCGGTAAACGCCAGCGCCATCGACCCGCGCAGACCAAAGTTGCTCTGGCCGTCGCGCCGGGGAAGGGGTTCGTAGTCAATCGCGGTACTGTTGAAACCCACCCAGGCGTACAGGCCTTTCATGAAACGGTTGCGCTCTGTGAGGCGTTTGAGTGCTTCGACCACCTGGCGGTCCATCAGACGGAAGTCGCCCGCGTTGGCCGGAATCTTGACTCGGTTGCCCAGATTCACCAGTTTGTAGAACAGGCCCGTCAGGCTGATCTGCAGGTTGGACTGGTCGTGGCGGGTGCTGCGAATAGCGTACACCACGTCCGAGCCCTCGCGCCACTTTTGCAGCATGCCAGGCACCAGCGACACCGGGTGCTGGCCATCGCCGTCCATCAGCACCACCACATCACCTCTGGCAGCTTCAATGCCGGCGGTCAGCGCGGGCTCTTTGCCAAAATTTCGCGACAACTTGATGTAAACCACTTGTGGGTGCTGTTGGCACACGCCGTGCATGACGCTGGCGGTGTTGTCACGGCTGCCGTCATCCACCACAATGAGTTCAACTTGCTCGCTCAGTCGCAGCAATGTTGCCAGCACATCGTCAATCAAATGCCCCAGATTGCGTGCCTCGTTGAAAGCAGGAATCACGCAGGAAATGGAAGGTGACAGGGTTTGGCGGCTCAGCATGGGCTGCATCATGCCAAAAGAAACTCTATGCCAACCAACTGACGGGCTTTTTTTCAGCGTCAGCCTGACGAATGGCGGCTGTATCGACAGTTGCAGCGTGTGAACCCGGTGTAAACCGTTGTCTGCGTTAACCCGGCCACGAAGTGTCGAAAGGCGGCCCCCTAAAATCAGTTCATGCTGACTGTAAAAACTGACCTCCTTGAAGCCCTGCGCGCTGCGCTGGAAGATTTACTGCCGGGTGCTGGCGACAAAGCGGCTTTTGAGTCGCCCAAAGTCGCTGCGCACGGTGACCTCGCCACCACTGCCGCGATGCAACTGGCCAAGCCGCTCAAAATGAACCCGCGCCAACTGGCCGAGAAGCTTTGCGCCGCCCTGCAAGCGACTTTGCCCTACCAGACCTGGGTAGAGGCACTCGACATTGCTGGTCCGGGCTTCATCAACATCAAACTCAAGCCCGCTGCCAAACAGCAGGTGGTGCGTGAGGTGCTGGCGCAGCAGTCCGGCTATGGCCAGCAGGCGGCCAACGGTAAACGCATGCTGGTGGAGTTTGTCTCTGCCAACCCCACGGGTCCGCTGCATGTGGGCCACGGCCGCCAGGCAGCGCTGGGGGACGCCATCTGTAACCTGTTTGCCACACAGGGCTGGGACGTTTACCGCGAGTTTTATTACAACGATGC
>Ga0105048_10017638_pt1 | contig 11014 bp, 5 predicted proteins | sample MAT05_FD_78382 | JGI IMG/M metagenome (GOLD analysis project Ga0105048, IMG submission 78382) | Freshwater microbial communities from Lake Fryxell liftoff mats and glacier meltwater in Antarctica - MAT-05 | ecosystem: Environmental > Aquatic > Freshwater > Ice > Liftoff microbial mat | place...
ACAATATTATTACAATTACACAGGTCATACGTTTCCCTCATGCCCTGCATACAACAAGTTGATGGACAGTATTAACAAACGTGCGAAACCTGTTATCAGAGAACTGTCGTCTACCTGCAATCCTCCTGTTGCAAATCTTCTAGTAAAATTCTTTGGGAAAAAACCGTTTACATTTGATTTATACAGAAATAATGTATTGCAAAACAGCTACGCTTGCCCAACCGATTCTATATTCCTGAATGTAAATAATACAGGTACTTTCCAAATACGGAATCTCTTGGATAGTACTGGCAACGTCGGCTTTAAAAGTGATGAATTTGAATTCAACCCGAATGAGAACATCAACATCCAACTGGCTTCTTCTGAATATATCTGCGATTCAAATAAGTACCTGCAAACGTTCAGCCTTGATGGAGATCCGTATTGGGATATCACATATTCAAAAAATGGTATTCTGGATACCATCAAAAATCTTTACTCCAATTCTCTGATAGCCATGTGGGAACCAGGTCAATATATTATTCATAGTATAAAAGATAATGGCGGGTGTATTAAACCTATCGGAGATACAATCAATATCAATGCAACCTTAACCTCCAATGATATCTTCAAATCTGTGAAGTATGATTGCGATTCGAGTAAAACAAAATTTGAACTGTCATCGGCATTCTCCAATTCCGTGCGAATACGGTTTCTGAAAAATGGCGTAGCAGACAGTATTCCTCTTAGCAGCCCTGTGATATACCTGGGCAATGGTGACTATACATTTACCCGACTGGTATCTGGCAATGGTTGCAACAAAAATATATTTATTCCTTACCTGGTGAACGAAGCACCATTATCCATCACAGATCTTGGCAGCAAATTTATCTGCGATTCCAATTCGACTGAGCTTACCTATAAAATGACAGGAAAATCGCCTTGGCAGATTTATTATAAAACAGATGATAGTGTATTAAGTGTTTCAACCTTAACAGATACCGCCAGATGGCTTGTGTCAAACGGGTTAAAACTGATTCATACCGCTTTTGATAATAATGGATGTGTCATTGCCCCGTTTATTCAGAAAAATATCTATGATACATTATCGACATGGACATTGAATCAAAAGCTATTTTATTGTGATAGTAACAAAACAAAATTTGTAACCACCCTCACAGGTCGATCACCATGGAAATTCTATTTTACCCGGAATGGTCTTTCCGATAGTTTAGAATTCACTCATCCGCAGCCTGTTTTCTTTCTTGCTAACGGGAATTACATGTTTAATAAGCTTGTTGACTCCAACAAATGTGAATTTTTAATAAACACACCATATACATTAATGGATTCTGCTATAACCTATCAGTTTATAGGCGAACAATATAATTGTCTGACAAATCATACAGAACTTACTTTGATTGTAAGTGGCAGAAGTCCCTATCTACTTAGTTACTTTTCGAATGGCCTGGCAAATACCCAATCTTTTACCAGTAGTCCTGTGCAATTGGATCTTAGCAACGGAAATTATTTTATTTCCAATATAAAAGATTCAAACAATTGCCAATACAGCATAAATGAACAGCGCCTGATTCATTATGACCCGATTCAGGTTAGTGCAAGCTCACCGGTGTTCGATTGCGATACTGTAAAATCAAGGATCGATTACCATTTCGAAGGCAATGCCCCTTTCACAGTTCAGTATGTAAAAGACATTGTTCCGATGACGTTCACTTCTGCCGTAACAGATACTTCCTTCTATTATAGTAATGGCCTCTTTAATATCGAGACGATTTCAGACGAAACAGGTTGCACAATGCTCTTAAACAACAGCTATCTGTTCAATTTCGATACCCTAAAAATGGCATTCGGCCCCCCATTATATAACTGCGATTCCAATAAAACGAAAATTCATTTTGAGCTGGAAGGAAATTCGCCATTTACCATCTCATATTACCGTGATCTTTTAGCACAACAGATGACAGTAAATCAAAACTCGTTTGACCGGTATTTTGGAGATGGCAATTATTTCTTTTATAAAATAGTTGATAACACAGGTTGCAGCATTGATACCAATCTTATGTATTCCTTCAGTTTCCAGCCCATGTCTGCAACTATTATCCAGCAGGCCTACAATTGTGATTCAAATAAATACGAGATCCAATTTGCATTCACCGGAAATGCACCATGGGAACTGGAATATACAGATGGAACCAATGTCTTTACAAAAATGTCCACGGTTCCCACAATGAAATTATTCCTGAACAATGGCAACTGGATGTTGAACAATGTTAGTAATAATGCCGGATGTATCGATTATCTGAATACGCCTTTATCACTTGCTTTTAATCAGATCAGTGCGGCTATTGTGAACCAGGTGTTTGATTGCGATTCGAATAAACTTCGTGTGCAATTTTTACTTACAGGAAATTCTCCCTGGTATATTCATTATGTAAAAAATGGTATTATCCCGACATATTATTACGACACAACCTATAACACAAATCACGCGGTCTATCTTCCGAGCGGTTCCTATACATTTCTGAATGTGATAGATTCCACAGGATGTAACAATGCAGCGTTATTCCAGACCGCACTGAATAACTACAATAATCTGGGCATACAAGAGATTAACAGGACGTTTGATTGTGATTCTGTTAAAATCAGAATAGACTATCAACTGAATGGAGACGCTCCATGGGAGGTGTCCTATCAGAACAATTCTTCAGGAATTGTTTCAACCATTCAATCAACAAATTCATTGCTGAGTCTCTTTCTTTCGAATGCAGATTATTCACTTCTCTCAATTCAAGATGCAAATTGTTTGCATGCACTCAGCGATACCATACAGGTTAACTATACAGCCCTTACGTCTGCAATCTCACCAATGGATGTCCTTTGTGATTCAGGGAAAAACAGAATCCGTCTGATTAGTCATGGTGGTGAGAAACCATACTTGTATGAGTACTATTTCAATGGTATATCGGGTTCTATAAACACCTCTAATGATACCATCGAATTTATACTTACCAACGGAAATTACCTCTTCACAAAAATCACGGATGCGAATGGATGTTCAATCATATTCAACCAGAACCTCATTGCAGACTATGATCACTTTACCCTGAATAACATTTCATCCAGCTATTCCTGTACGAAAGACAGTACGGAAATTAATTTCGACCTGATGCATCAAACTCCGATATGGTTGACCTATACCAAGGACGGCGGTGCGGAAGACACATTACTTATTGACCTCACGCATTCATTCTTTTTTGGCAATGGCACGTATCAATTCCTGAATGCATTTGATGGAAGATGCACAGATACCATCGGCCAGAAAATTGTAATTGATAACGAACCTGTTTCTTCCGGACTTATTTCCATTGAGAAAAACTGTGAGGACAGAACATATAGGTATCATTTTTCATTGGAAGGAAGTGCGCCATGGAGTCTATATTTTAATCTGAATAATATCTTTGACACCTTGCTCATACCAACCGCTGAATATTTCTGGACGGTTCCTGCAGGAGCCTATTATTTGATTCAGTTAAAAGACGCCTACGACTGCGAAGAATTTATAGGACATTCGGATTCATTAGTTGATTTTCTTCCGGAAAGTCCATCATTACAATTGATCAACAATCAATTTATAGCTATAACAGACGGTTATAAATATGTCTGGTACCGGAACGAGATATTAATTGACTCCACCACAAAAAATTCAATGCCAACTATGGGCGATGGCGAATATTATGTTGTGATCTATGATGAGGCCGGTTGTATGTATGCAACCAACAAAATCAGTGTCAGTTATCCATCACTGATCAATGCGTTCCCAAATCCTACAAGCGATGTCTCCTCTGTATTAATCGATGGGAATTTCGGAGCCTACTGGGGTTATGAAGTAAGCGATATGCAGGGTAATACCATTCTTCAGGGCAAAGAAACAAAGGCCTATAAAGAACTGGATCTGCGATCTGCTTCCCGTGGTGTGTACAATCTGATCATTGTGTTTGAACTTGATAAGACCAAGCATGTAATGCGGTTGATTAAACAATAGATGAATTCTTTTTCATCACAACAACTACATTCGAAGTGAATTTCGTTTCGTCCACAACCTTTAATTCAAGTCTGTTTTTTAATGCAAAAGCATTGATACCCGCCATCGAAATAAAATGAAGATCGTTACTGGTTTTATTGAAACCGAACATGGTGGTTGAGAAAAATTCAGTAAGCCTCGTACCTTTTATCTTTCTGCTCATCTCTGTAATACCATCGCGAAGAATGAATACGCCATCCTGCGATAAAAGAGAATAAATCTTATTCAAAAGAATTTCCTGTTTCGTCGGAGTAAGATAATGGAGGACATCCATCAATAAAATGCAGTCATATTTTTTATCTGTTGGAAGAGCGAGTGCATCCATAATTGCAAAATTGATACGGACTGTCTTTGAGAAATTATGAGCAGCAACTTCAATCTTTTCTTCATCATAATCGATGCCAAAAAGAGTTCGTTCTTTAGATGTAAATGATAGCATATAGGCAAGAAAACCATAGCCGCAACCAATATCCAACACGTTTGCTTTTTTGGGCACAAGACCTTCGATCAATTCATAATTATTTTCAAGTTTTGTTTTGATCCTGCAATACCATTCCAACACGGGGCCTTTATACATATAATTTTTTACCAGTTGCTCTCTGAAATAATGAACGGTCTGCCTTTCGTTTCTCAACGTATCATACTCCTTTCTGAAATAACGTCCTATATGTTTAGCACGTTCACTGTAATTGATTCCAAAGCTTGTATCTGTTGGCGGAATGCGTGGCAAGTATTTACTATTGACTTCTCCGTTCTTTAATAAAAAATCACCTTTACGCATCGTATTGCCTATCCCATGAAAAAGGATAGGTTGAATATCGAGATGCAATTGTTCGGCGAGGTAAAAAGCTCCTTTATGAAAGCGTTTTACTTCATCGTCATAACTCCTCGTTCCTTCCGGAAACACTGCGATCGAATAGCCACGATCCACCCAATACCTCAATTTGTTTATACTAAATTCAGCACCTTCTTCTACGGAATAATAATCTGCCATACGAACCAACATGCCAAATACAGGCGAACGCCAGACCCATTTATTGGTGAGCAATAAGAGTTTTGGGTGTAACGAAATTATACGTAACAGATCTAAAAAAGAAGCATGGTTAGCGATAATCACAGCCGGTTTATTCCAGTTTGCATGCTCTTTTCCAAGGATAGTTTTCTTCGTATTGCACATAGTATAAAGCAAGGTCCACATGCCTTTACAAATAATAACATGATACAAATATTTCATTTTATCTTTTGCAAAAGGAATGCATCTGGTTAGTATGAATCCGATAATAGTAATGAGCGTGCAACCCAACGCATAAAAAGTAAAGGCAAATATCGTTTTCAGAAAACTCCACAATGTAAATGGATGTTGCTTCTTCTCAGTTCTGTTCTGTATCAAAAAATTGAACAATAATGGCTGAAGGGTTTGAGATACCAACAGGATAGAAAAGATCCCGATCACCGATACCAATGCAATAGAACGTAATGCAGGATGTTTGGCAAAAATCAGGATACCCAGACCTATTATGGTGGTTATGGCAGATAAATAGATGGACGCTTTAATCGAATTGATCTTCAATTTGCCATACTTATATTTTTCGAGCAAACCGTCCGTAATAAAAATACTGTAATCGTCTCCCAATCCGAAGATGAGTGTAGAGATAATGATATTGATAATATTGAATTCGATATGTAGCAAACCCATCAACCCAAGTATACAAATCCAGGTTACCACCATCGGAATAAATGAGATCAAGGCCAGTTCAATTCGTCCGTAAGAAACTAAAATGGTAAAGAAAACAATGAAAGACGTCAGGAATAATATTTTATAAAAATCATCTTTTACATAACGTACAAACTCAGTCGTGATTAGTTGCCGGTCTGTGAGATAACCTGCTTGAACATGTTCGAAACGCCGATACAATTCGGCTCGTTTATCCTGCGAGGTTTTAATAAGGACCATCAGCTTATAACCATGAGCATCCTTTATGATAAAATCCTTGAACAGATCATTGAAGGTATTCCTGTATGCCTCATCGGTTTGTGAATACTCTTTTTGTAAAATGGTCGTAATACCCTCAAAAGCACTTTTATCAAAACCGATATCTGCACCCTCTTGCTGAAGCATATTGAGAAGCTTCAATTTTTTTTCCGTCGTCCAGTAGCTATTCCATCTTTCCAGCTTTTCGTGTTGTACACTATCTGCCAGAATATAAGAACCAATACTACTATACTTCCTGATAATGCCTTCATGTTTCAGTTCATCGAGTAACTTGTTCGATGCTGCATTTTTCTTCAAAGCCTCGTCTAATGTACTGCCTTCATTCACACAAAAAACACTGTTCAATGATTCTGCGTTTTGTGCATTAATCACTGCTTGCGAATGTTGTAGTTCAGGTGTCATGAAATTCATTTTCATCATGTCCTCGTTAAACCGTACATTATTAGAATGGTATCCTAAAATAATGGTCACAAGACAAATTCCGATCACAATCCATTTATTCTTATTCGGCGAGAAAAGAGAAAGTTTGTCGAGCCAGTTTGTACGATGTCCGCTTTCTGCTGCGTTATTCTTCACTGCCTTTGGTTGTATAAAATGCGGAAGAAAAATCAGTGTACAGATGGATGATCCGATCAGGTTAAATGCCGTAAACAATCCCAGTTCCTGAAGAACAGGTGTGTGCAATAAGGTCAAACTGAAAAAGGCAAAAATGGTTGTAAAACCACCGATCGTCATCGGCAACGAAAGTTCACGTATCGTTTCTTCCTTGTTATGCGAATGCCTTAAATGCGACAAAAAGTGCAACGAGTAGTTGACAGCAATACCTAGAATCACACTCGACGCGCCTAAAGAAATCATACTCACTTTCTCTCTCAGTAAATACATCATGGCCATCCCAAACAGGCCACCAAAGACAACAGGAATCATAATCTGAAGCGGAGCAAAAAAACTTCTAAAGAAAAAGACAAACAACGTGAGTAATAAAAGGATGGTGATACTTAGTGTGAGAATAGTATCTGCCCGCATCTGCGACGCATTTCCTGCGGCAACCATTTGCCCGCCAAAGGCATTGAAATCGATTTGCTTGTATGCTGACTTTTGTTTCAACTGTTCGGCAGTGGAATTAATCAGTGCAGCCAGCCCTTCATTTCGTTTTGTATTAGAGGAAGGATAGACACTATGGATGAAAAATGTGATCGTCTTCTGATCGTTCGACATAATATGACCATCATACAAACTAGTGTTTTCATCTTGTTGGAGATCCTTCATTTTCCGTAACGCCAGAAAGGATATTCCCACAGGATCATCGGCGATAAGCTGTTTCATGGCAATGCCCCCGGGAGATGCGAGGGTTCGATAATTGGATGCAAGAGTAGACCGTATTTGCTTCAGACTAATCATACTGTCAATCTTTGTATAATCATGTTCATCCAATAAGAAAGGAAGATTATGATGAATGGAAGTGAGCACATCGAGGAAACGTTCCTCATCCTGTTTGTCCTCCACTCTTGAAATAATCTTAGTACTATCTCTGGCTATCAACAGCTCGCTGAATTCATCTACAAACGACACCAGCAGTTCCGGATCGGCGATTGTTGTATCCTGTATCGAAACGGACGCGATGATCTTATCAAGTTGTTTATTATTCGTCAGGATACTGGTCACATCTTTCTTTCCTTGATCTTTTGGAAGCATGGCACTCAGATCGCTTTCCAGTTTTAGTTGAGAAGCGAGAAATGCAAAAGTGCCTATCAATAAAAAAAAGATAGCGATCAATAAAATTCTTCGAGGAACGAAGAAGCGATAAATAGAGACAAAGAAATTTTTCACTGCGGCTAAAGTACTAAAGGGGATATTGTAATTATAAACGTATTTCTTAAATACCTACTAATGTATTTAAGTGCAGAGTTCTGCTGCCCGCTATTTTGCTATCTCAGCGATGCCAACAAATTTTCTTAAATAATTCGGACAGAAATCGAATCCATGTGGCCATTCGATTCCACCTCCGTTATCAATCTTCACAAGCTTGAAGTACTCAATATCCAGTAATTTAGAACTTATCCCTTTCCCAATAAGATTTCCGAAATCTATAATTTTAGATTCATCATCGTTAAAACGAATTCTCAATCTATATTCACCTTCATATGTAAGTTTAATTATCTTATTCATGTTTTCCTATTTAAGTGGTTCAATGGGTTTTATTTCTATCATTTCGGATGCTAATCTCCAATCCTCTAACCATTCAGCTCGATGCAATGAAGCCCTCTCTAAAACAAGAGAATGCGCTCTATTTGGGGCTTGCCTCGTATAACTTCCAGTGTATGAATACTATATTCAGCAGTATCCTCTTGATAAATAGCACGAATTCGGAGGATTATGATCTCAAAAATACATTCTTATGATAATTCCAAAAAATCTACTTATTTAAGGCATATGGTAACAAAGAATTGGGTGTCAAAAGCACGCAATGATTCGGAATTTACTTTGTTCGTAAGCGCAAGACGCTGGTAAGGACTTTAATGAAAAAAAACACTGACATGAGAGCCAGTGTTTCTTTATTATTTTAAAATGACTTTATCCATTCCATTGTTTCCCGGAGAAACGTTCGCTGACAACAAGCTCTTTACTTCCAGAAGTGTGTTTATAAAATCCTTCTCCCGATTTTACGCCAAGGAAACCTGCCTGAACCATATTGGCAAGCAAGGTAGCCGGTGCATATTTCTGGTTACCGAAGCCCATATGAAGTACATTCATAATGCTGTAGCAGGTATCCAAACCAATAAAATCAGCCAGTTGCAATGGTCCCATGGGGTGAGCCATTCCAAGTTTCATGATGGTATCAATTTCTTCCACACCGGCAACACCTTCCTGTAAAGAAAGGATCGCTTCGTTGATCATTGGCAATAAAATTCTGTTGGAGATAAAGCCCGGATAATCGTTCACGACACATGGCACTTTCCCAATTGCCTTTGATAGATCAATAACTGCATTGGTCGTTTCTTTATCGGTGGCATAACCGTTAATCACCTCTACCAGTTTCATAACAGGTACAGGATTCATAAAGTGCATTCCGATCACTTTGCCCATCCGTCTTGTATTTGAGGCAATTCGCGTGATAGAGATAGACGATGTATTGGTACCAAGGATACACTTTTCAGGAGCATGCTCATCGATCAATTTAAAGATTTTGATTTTAAGATCGATATTCTCTGTGGCAGCTTCAATGACGAGATCTGCATCTTTTAACGCTTCAGACATTTCTGTGTAAAGAGCGATTCGTCCGAGAGAGGCTTCTTTTTCTTCTTCTGTCATGAGTTGTTTGGCAACTTGTCGGTCCATGTTTTTCGCGATGGTAGACATTGCTTTGTTCATAGCATCTTGCGAAATATCCATCATGCTGACATTATAACCGTGATTGGCAAATACGTGGCAGATTCCGTTCCCCATTGTACCAGCACCAATAACAGTGACATTCTTAATATTGATAGGTGTAGCGGGTGCGGTCGATTTTGCCATTTCAGGTTCTAAAGTGGTAGTGTTCATTTATTTTCGTTTCGTTTTTAAAAAATTTGTGCCCAAAGGTATATATTTCTGGGAATGCTACTCTTTTTTTTACCTCTTAATTTTAACAATAAAACCGCAAACTGTAGTTGGGAACGGTGTAGAGTTTCCTCTTTATTCACTATTTCTTTCAAGACGAACGGTAGAGGTGGCACCCGCTGACTAAAGCGAAGACCTCAAAACGGAGCGTCGCAACCCCGATGAAGAGAGAAAAAGACGCTGGTATCCAAAAAAACTACTCCGGTTGGAGATTGGTATGCAAAATAGATTCGATCGCCTTCAAATGATCTTCTGTGAGACCGATATACGGACTCGTTAAAATCAAATGTTTTTTTAAAGAATTAGGAAGATCATTCAACGACGTATCATTATCAATAATCACGAAATTTTCCACAATACGATTTGCAAAAAACCAATTCATGATTTCATCCTTCCGGCTAGGATGGTGAACATTATCTGGAAGCGCATTTATTTTCGCAATATAAATTTCTCTATTCCTGAAAATCTTTTTCCACTCTAACATACTAAAATGTGACTTGTGAGAAGTTGTCAATAGAATGGTAAGATCGTCCGTTAGCAAGCGCTGAAGTGTGTACGTTGCTCTGCTACTAAACGATGGGAATCCATCTTCCAGTAACTCAGGGTTTTTCTAACCTTTGGCGGGAACCATGACACCATCTATATCAAGGAGAATTAACATCGAGGCAAATTTACTTTTTATTCCAACATTTCCGCAATCTTTTCAATGGACAAGTTGTTGTACTCAGTGTCTTGCTTATTCAATACATCTATCTTAGCTATAGTATCCCAATCCTCTTCTTTAAATGAAACTAGGTCCCAATCAATTGCTTTAGTGGCCGAGGTGCTCTTTCCTTCTATTCGTTCCAGGGGATACCTCACTAAAAGAGAGGCTATATAACGATGATGACCATCACAAATAAGCTTATCGTCATTTCTTATAGCAGGAACTGAATGCGACCCATCATCTTTTTGTAAATCCTATTGATAATTGGAAGGCATAATTTCGCATGCGTTAATATCAACTCAATTCTATTCTGCCTAATGATTCCATGGATGCTAGCTTTTGTAATTTTTTCCATACGTTGATTTTTGATTACAGCAAAGATGCAAAATTTCTTGATAGAAAAGAATGGGAGATAATTGGAATGTTTGGTAACTGCGAAGTGAGGCTTGTAGAGATCAAGAATGTTTATAGTGGAGGATTATAAAGTAAGTAGGCATGCAACTTTAAAATTTTCTCCACTAGCGCAAGGTGTGCCGTGAATCGTTCCATAGAGTGAGTTGCCTTTATGGAATGAATGTCGAATAAAAGATGGAAGTAGGTCTTCCATAGTCGCTATACAAGTAGAGGCTATAAA
>Ga0105048_10017643_pt1 | contig 11012 bp, 10 predicted proteins | sample MAT05_FD_78382 | JGI IMG/M metagenome (GOLD analysis project Ga0105048, IMG submission 78382) | Freshwater microbial communities from Lake Fryxell liftoff mats and glacier meltwater in Antarctica - MAT-05 | ecosystem: Environmental > Aquatic > Freshwater > Ice > Liftoff microbial mat | place...
ATCGGCGGCGAGATCCTGGGCGCACTCGTAGGCGACTCGTTCGATCGCGTCGCGGTGCTGCATCACGCCGCACGTGTGGGCGAAGGTCTCCAGATACAACACGAGGTCGTTGCGCTTGGCGCCACGGTTGAACCAGCTGGCCAGTTCGTCGACATCGTGGGTGGGCAGCGCGTCGTATCCGTATTCGTCGGCGAGATCGATCACGGTCTGAGGACGCAGTCCGCCATCGAGGTGATCGTGGAGGAGCGCCTTTGGTGCCCTGCGGATCAGATCGTCGATCATGTCGTGACCCGATCAGAACGATCGAGTCTGCGCAGGGCCAGATCGTCGTTGCGTTGCAGCCAGTTCCAGGCCGGATAGTCGACGGCGGCCGAGATGCAGTGCAGCGAGTAGGCGTGACGGCTGGTCGCCGAACGGTTGACGTCGCTCCAGTGCGGGAGCAGCCCGTGCAGCAGCACCAGCGTTCCGGCCGGAACCTCGAGCGGGACGAGATCCGCGGGGGCGGGCAACGGGGTCTCGTCGAGGATCTCGAAGAACGTACCGTCGTCGTTGCTTGCGCTGTGACGCTTGGACAGCTTGCGCAGCGTGGTCTGATGGCCACCCGGAGCCGCCCACAGGCAGCCGTTCTGCAGCGTCGCATCCTCGATCGCGAACCAGAAGCCTGTCACGGTCATTGGTTCGGTGTACAGGAACGTTGCGTCTTGATGGCAACCGACCTCGCCGCCGATGTGAGGCTGCTTGAAGATGTACATGCTCTGCAGGGCGATCGCATCGGCGAGCCCGATGTCGGTGGCGACGCCGGCGAGATCGTCGGTGTAGCTGAACGACGCGAACACATCGTCGACATCGTGCATTGCATGGCCGATCTTGTTGATCGACAACTGCTTGTCCTGGCGCAGTTCGCCGGTCTCGTCGAACGCAGCCTCCTCGAAGAAACACCACGAACCGTTGGCCGAGTCGAGGAACTCGCGGTTGGCGTTGCGGTGCTGTTCGTTGGTGGTGAAGACGGTACGAGCGCCGGTCGGCTCGAACTCGGCCACCATCTCGTTGGCCCGCCGGCGCAGCGACGAACAGGCGTCGGACCCGGCGAATCCGGGGAGAACGAGGTAGCCATCGGCGTGGTACTGGGCGACCTGCTGGTCGGAAAGAACACTTGACATGGAGCCACCGTAGCCTTTGATCCCATGAATTCGATCGGGAAACATGACACGCCAGCAGGTGATCGGGCCGGTGCTCAGCCGGACACTTCCGGGCTCACCATCCTCGGCCGCACCGTCCGCCACGCAGTCGATCATGTCGAGGTCTTCCCAGCGCCGGCGAACATCACAACCGTCCGGTTCACCAACGACGAACTGAACAGCATGTGCCCGGTCACCGAACAGCCCGACCTCTCCCATGTCATCATCGACTACGCCCCCGACGAGTGGTGCATCGAGAGCAAGAGCCTCAAGCTCTACCTGTGGAGCTTCCGTGACCGGGCGGTGTTCGCCGAAGCCCTCGCTGCCGAGATCGCAGCTGAAGTGATGGCCGGCGCCAAGCCGCATCGAGTGACCGTGACGCTCACCCAACGCCCCCGTGGCGGCATCGAGGTGCAGGCGATCAGCGAGATGACCCGCTGACCCTTCGGTGTCGAACCGAACCGTCGGCGGTCAGGTCGACTGACCCTTGCGCCACGGCACGCCGACCGACGCCGGCGGACGCGATCTGGTCGAAGCGAACGTGATCACCACCAGCACGATCACGTACGGGGTGATGTAAGTGATCTGGCTCGCGACCTCGTCGGTGTTGAGGTAGTAGGCGTAGAGCCCGCCGGCAGCGACGGCGAGACCGAGCGCGGCGACCTTGGAACGGCGGCCGAACACCACGAACAGGCATATCGCGAGGAATGCGGCAGCGATGAACAGATAGAGCGCCTTGATCGGCTTGGTACCGATCGCCTGCTGGAGACTGATGCCATACGAGAACAGCACCGCGCCGAGGGCGACCCCGATTGGCTGCCAGTTGCCGAAGATCAGCGCGGCCAAACCGAGAAAGCCGCGTCCAGCGGTCTGACCTTCGTTGTACTGGCGCACGTTGACCACCAGCCAGGCGCCGCCGAGACCGGCCAGGCCACCGGAGATCATCACCGAGATGTACTTGAGTCGGTAGACGGCGACACCGAGCGATTCGGCCGCTGACGGCTTCTCGCCCACCGAGCGCAGCCGCAATCCGAACGGTGTGCGCCACAGGATGTAGATGCTGATTGGGATCAACAACAGGATGATCAACGTCGACCACGCCATTTGATCGACGAACGCACGCAACACCCCGGCGAGATCAGAGACGAAGAACCATCGTTTCTGGTCGATGTCTTTCAGTAGCCCGGAGAGGCCGGGGATGCTGAAGCGGCCCATTGGATCGGCGATGTTCGGCGACGAACTGATCGTGCCTTCGTTGTTCGCTCCCTTGCCGACGAAGATCTCCGACGAGAGGAATCGGGCCACACCGGGCGCGATGAAGTTGATCGCAACGCCGGACACGATCTGGTCGACTCCGAACGTGACGGTCGCCAACGCGTGCAACAGGCCGCCGAGCATGCCACCGAAGACTCCGCCCGCGAGGGCCGCCCACGGGCCCCACTGCCAGCCGGCGAACGCCGCGAACCAGGTGCCCAGCACCATCATGCCCTCGAGCCCGATGTTGGCCACCCCCGCCCGTTCGGAGAACAGACCGCCGAGGGCAACGGCGATGATGGGCGCAGCGGTGGCGAGCGTCGCGATGAGCGTGTTGCCCGATGTGAGGTCGTCGGCGCCGGCGACGATGCGGGTGATCGACAGTGCGAACAGACCGAGACCGGTCGCAACGAGGGCGCGCAGGCCGGGCGACAGGGCCATGAACTTGGCCGTCAGCGCAGTGCGCGGCGCTGGCGGCATGATCGGCAGAATTTCAGTCGCAGCGGTCATGATGTCGCTCCGGTGGTGGTGGGCTCAGCGGGGGGTGGACCACCGGAGGACAGGCCCCCGGGCACGGCGTGGGCCGCGTGTTTGATCGTCTGGGTGAGGTTGCGACGGCGGACCACCTCGAACGAGATCACCGAACTGATCAGCAGCGTGCCGAGCAGGATCTTGCTGATCTCGGGAGGAATCTTCTCCTCGAGCAGGCCACGCGACGCCTGCTCGATGCCCATCCACGCAAAGGAGGCGAGCGCAACACCTGCGGGGTGGTTGCGGCCGAGCAGGGCAACGGCGATACCGGTGAACGGCAGCCCGAGCGGGAACGTCTCGTTGTACTTGGTGAACTCGGTGAGCAGGAAGCCGGTCGCCGCCAGTCCAGCAAGCCCGCCGGAGATCATGATGGTCTTGACGATCATGCTCTTCGGGCTGACACCCGACGAACGGGCGGCGGCGGGGCTGGCTCCGGTGATGCGCAGGTCGAATCCGAATCGGGTGCGCCAGATCAGCAGGTAGAACAGAATGCCAACCAGGATCGCGATCGGCAGGAATCCGTTGAGCACGCTGAGCCGAGGAAAGTGGAACCCGAAGTTCTCGAAGAATCCGTTGAGGCTCGGCAGTTGGGCCGATTTCGGTACGGATTTCGTCTCGGCCACGTTGGCGACGTTGTCGTTGCGCATGTAGTTGACGAGCAGGTAGGCGCTGACGCCAGTGGCGACGTAGTTGAGCATGATCGTGCTGATCACCTCGTTGACGTTGCGGGTGACTTTCAAGATGCCGGGGATCGCCGCCCACGCCGCACCGACGAGCGTCGCGATGATCATCACCGCGGCGATGTGCAGTGGCCGTGGCAACGAGAACGCCGAACTGGCGCCAGCCGCGATCAATGCTGCGAGGCGGTACTGACCGTCGGCGCCGATGTTGAACAGGTTCATCTTGAACCCGATCGCAACGCCGAGCGAGACCACGTACAGCGGTGCCGCTCGGTTGATGATGGTGACCAATGAAGCCGTCGTCGTGACGTAGTCGAACATCGCCCGCAACGCAGCAATGGGGGAGTTACCCGAGATGAGGAGCGCCAGCGACGAAACCACCACCGACACTGCGACCGCGATCGCCGGGGCCAACAGCGCGCCGCGGATGCGTGCCATGAGCGTGCCGTTCATGCGGCCTCCGATCCGTTGCTGGCGCCGGTCATGTACGCGCCGAGTTCGGCGATGGTGACGGTGGCGGGATTCACGGTGGCCACGATGCGGCCTCGCAACATCACCACCAACGTGTCCGACAGGGCGAGCAGTTCTTCGAGGTCGGCCGAGATCAACAGCACCGCCAGCCCCTTCGTGCGGGCGACGCGAATGTAGTCCCAGATCGCGCCCTGGGCGCCGACGTCGACGCCGCGAGTCGGGTGCGCTGCGATCAGCACCGAAGGGCCGGCCGTCATCTCTCGGCCGACGATCAGTTTCTGTTGGTTGCCACCCGACAGCGCGATCGCAGCGACGTCGACGCTGGGCGTTCGGACGTCGTACTCCTTGATGATCCGCTTGGTGGTGGTGCGGGCGGCGATCCGGTTGATCCAGCCCCGCACGGAGAACGGCTGCGAGCCCTGGTGTCCGAGCATCACGTTCTCCCACAGCGGAGCCGGCAGGCAGACGCCGTCTTTGTGGCGGTCTTCGGGGATGTATCCGATTCCGGCATTTCGGCGGTCCTTGGTGGACAGCCGTTCGAGCGACTTGCCTGCCAAACTGATCCGGCCCGTCTGGAGCGGGCGCAGGCCCATGATCACATCGAGCAGTTCCGATTGGCCGTTGCCCTCGACACCGGCCACACCGACCACCTCGCCGCAATGGATCGTCAACGACACCCCGTCAACGGCTGGCACGGCTCCGATACCGGCGACGCTGACGTTCTCGATTTGGAGCTCGATCTGATCGGAGGGCTTGTCTGCTCGCGGCTCGGGTCGGGGCAGATCGCGGCCGACCATCATCTCGGCCAACTGGCGGGCGGTGACATCGTGTGCGCGTACCTCGCCGACAGTGCGACCGGCGCGGATGACCGTGATGTGGTCGGCGACCGCTCGCACCTCGTCGAGTTTGTGGGAGATGAAGATGACCGTCACACCCTCGGCGGTGAGAGTCTTGAGCGATGCGAACAACTCGTCCACTTCCTGCGGAACGAGCACGGCAGTCGGCTCGTCGAGGATGATGATCCGGGCCCCGCGGTACAGCACTTTGAGGATCTCGACCCGCTGCTTGTCGCCGACTCCGAGATCCGAGACATAGCTGTTCGGGTTGACCCGCAATCCGTATCGCCGGCCGAGGTCGTTGAGGGTTCGGACCGCCTGCTTGCGATCGAGAAAGCCCTTCGAGCCGGGCTCGTCGCCGAGCACGATGTTTTCCCACACAGTGAGGTTGTCGGCCAGCATGAAGTGCTGGAAGACCATTCCGATCCCTCGCGCGATCGCATCGCGCGGTGACTTGAACGTCACGACCTCGTCATGGAGACGGATCTCGCCCTCGTCGGGCCGATGGGCTCCGTAGAGGGTCTTCATGAGGGTCGACTTGCCGGACCCGTTCTCGCCAACGATTGCGTGGATCGTACCGGAACGCACCACGAGGTCGACGCCGTCGTTGGCGACCACTCCTGGAAACCTCTTCACGATTCCGCGCAGCTCGATCGCTGGAACGGCAGCAGTCACTTCGTTGGTCACAGGGCCCTCATCGGTGGATGTCGGATGGTCGGTCAATTGTTCTGGTCGGGGTGTATTTCTAGCCGAACGACAAAGGAGGTGCCGACTGAAGCCGACACCTCCTTCATGGTCGTTCGGTTGTGATCACGCAGTGGTCACACAGAAACCTTGAACAGGATCAGGGTGCTTCCGGCACTTCGATCGAGCCGTCGATGATTCCGGCTTTGGCGGCCTCGATCGTCCCGGCGTACTCGTTGATCGCTTCGTTGGAGGCCGAGTACCCGACGCCGCCGGAGGCGAGGTCGTAGTTGATGGTCTCGGCGACGAAGCTGCCGTCGAGCTGAGCCCCGATGGCCTCGTACGTACCGACATCGACCCGCTTCAGGGCCGAGGTCAGGATGTACGGCTGCTGGGTCGGGTCGACCGTCTGGTACTGGTCGGAGTCGACTCCGATGGCCCATACCGAACCCGGGTCCCCGGCTTCGACGGCTGCCTCGAAAAGGCCCTTACCGGTGCCACCAGCGGCGTGGTAGATAACGTCGATGCCCGAGGCGTACATGGCCGCAGCCGTGCTCTTGCCCTTGGTCGAGTCGTTGAAGCCGGAGAAGTCCGGCGGCTGGGTGATGTACTTGACTTCGACGGTCGCGTCGGGATCGACGTAGGCGACACCCGCTTCGAAACCGGCCTGGAAGCTCTTGATCAGGTCGGTCTCGACGCCGCCGATGAAGCCGACCTGGCCGGAGGTGCTGGCGCAAGCGGCAGCGACACCGACGAGGAACGAGGCCTCGTTCGCGGCGAACACGATGCTGCGCACGTTCTCGAACGGCTTGTCGTCGGACGTGTCATCCGGGGTCCCGTTGTCATCGGATGCCACGGCGTCGATGAGCGCGAAGTTCTGGTCGGGGAAGGACTTGGCAGAACTCTCGATGTCGGTCTCCCACAGGAAGCCGACGCCGACGGTGAGAGCCGGACCGGATTCGACGACCTGCTTGATCCGGTCGGGGCGGTCGCTGCCGTCAGCAGCTTCGGGGGTGGACTCGATGCCTTCGATGCCGAAGTCCTCGACTGCCTTGTCGAGACCGGCAGCAGCGGCATCGTTGAACGACTTGTCGCCACGGCCGGTGACATCGAACAGCAGGCCGATCGAGGTGCCGGCGCCGTCGGCTTCGAGCGTGGGTAGTTCGTCGACGACGGGCGTACCGGCTTCGCACTCGATGCCAGCGGACGGCATGTCGGTGCTGTCGGCTGTGGTCTCGACCGGAACATCGCTGGTCTCTTCGGTCGCTGCGCTGGTCTCGGTGGCCGCCGTCGTCTCCGTGCCAGCAGCGGTGGTGTCCACGGCCGCTGCTGTCGTCTCCGAGGCTGCCGCCGTCGTGGTGGCACTGTCTTCGTCGCTACCGCAGGATGCGCCGACGAGGCCCAACACCGTGGTGATTGCGAGCGCGCTGAGCATCTTCTTGCTCTTCCGCATTGCTCCCCCTTATAAGGATGGTTGGTGTACATCGGTGGAATCCGACGTCCGGATCCTACCCGCTCGTTCGGGGCTCACCTGAAAACGAGTGTTCGTCGAATACGATGAAACACAACGTTCATGGACCCGCAACGCCCATCTCGCCCAGCAAGCCCTGCCCGATCCAGCGGCGTTCCGCTTCCCGGAGCGCTTGATCGCAGTCCCCTCGGCTCCGTCGGCGGCCGAGCAATCGCACCTTCTTGATCCGCCGGATCGTGGTCCTCGTGCTGTTGGTCGGGTCGCTCGCCGCGCTCGACACCCCGCCGCCCGCCGCCGTTGCTGAGCAGACCACGACGACGGTCCCGCCGTCGTCGGTGCAGGTGCCGACGACCGCTGACCCCGCCACGGTGCTGCTGCTCGGCGACAGTGAGGCGGGCGGGCTCTCACCGTTTCTCGAACGGGTGATCGAAGCATCCGGACTGGTCGCGATGAACACCGAATACAAGGTGTCGTCGGGGCTGGTTCGAACCGACTTCTACGACTGGCCAGCCAAGCTCCGCGAGCTGATGGCGTCCCAGAATCCCGACATCGTGATCGCCCTGTTCGGCGGCAACGACGGTCAGGGCTTCCAGTCGCCCGCGATCTCCAAGGTCGACACACCCGAGTGGCGGGCGGAGTATGCCGAACGGGTCGCCGAGGTCGTCGACATCGTCACAGAGGGCGGGCGCACGTTGATCTGGGTCGGTGTCCCCAATGCCGAGAGCGAGAGCCTGACCGCCAACTTGCGGGTCCAGAACGAATCCGTGCAATCGGAGTTGGCACACCATCCCGAGGTGTTGTTCGTCGATGCCTGGAGCAAGTTCACGGGAATCGACGGCGGCTTCGCTCCGTATGCGTTCGACCCTCGCGACGGCGAAACCAAGCCGGTGCGCAGCGAGACCGACGGATTTCACCTCAACCGCACCGGGGAGGAGATCCTCGCGGTCTACGTCAATACAGCGGTGACCGAGGCGCTGAAAGCGCGCGGCGCAGCAATCGGCTGAGATCGGGACCTCGGAAGGAGCAGCCGTGCAAGGTCCGCGACCGCGGAACGTGAGGAACTGTACGATTCACTGATCTTCGGATCCGATGCGCGGGTCGGGGTTGGACGAAGGCAGGCCATGCACATGACGATCAGGAGCGCTCGGAGCAGACGGATCGCAGGAGGTGTCACCCTCGTGGCGTGTGCACTGGCCACCGGATCCGGCGTCGCTGCGGCGCCAGCCATCGATTGCGTCGCCCAACCGTTCACGTGGTTCGGGCCGCAGACGGTCGCAGCTGGCACCTCGATCGACATCGGCACCATCGCAATGGTCGACCCGGGGGTGCAGCTCATCGTGACGGCAACCGACAGTTCGCCGCTCATCGTCCCGATCCAGGTCGGCGGTGCGCCGGTCTCGGTGGGAGCCACCATCGCCGGTGGTGTCGTCACCGTCAGCAACACCAGTGGCGATTCGATCGAGGTCGGCTCGGTCGCTCTTGGACTCGACCGTTGCCACGAAGTGGCTGTTGAACCGCCTTCCGCCCCGTCGGTCGCGACGACAGCGACATCTGCTCCGGAAGGTGTCGATCTGCCCGAGACCGGTCGTGGGTCGCGACGAATCGCCGTACTCGCGGCGACGGCGACCCTCGGTGGAGCGGGGCTCCTCGCGTTGTCGCGCCGACGCCGTCACCCGATGGCTTGAACCGTCGCTCCTGACATCGACCACTGCCGGCGCTGTTCGCGGCCGCTCATGACCGTCGCTACTGACCCCGGCCGCGGGACATGATCGCATCGCGCCGGGCGGCGACCTTGTCGGCGCTGAACATCGTGTCGCGCCAGGATGCGCCGTCGCGAGCCTCGATCTCCCAACCGCCGGGCTCGCGGGTGATCTCGGCATAGGTCGCCCGGATCTGGCGAACACCCGGTTGATCGTTGCCGATGATGTCGCGAGCGAGCTGGCGGGTCACGGGGATCAGCTCAGCGTGCGGAACCACCCGGTTGACGAGCCCGCACTGCAGTGCTTCGTCGGCCAGCAGGAAGTTTCCGGTGAAGCTCATCTCCCGTGCCCGGCGGACGCCGATTGCCTGGGGGAGCAAGACGGTGAGGCCCCATCCGGGCATGACCCCGACCCGGCTGTGGGTGTCGCCGAACTTGGCGTGCTCGCTCGCAACGAGGAAGTCGCAGTTGAGTGCGAGCTCGAATCCGCCGGTGACGGCGACGCCGTTGACCGCGCCGATCAACGGCTTGACGAGGTTCGGGAACGGCCCGCGAACGCCGCTCGCGTTCGGGCGACCGTCGGGGCCGCTGCCGCCGAGGTTGCCTGCGGTGTCGCCGAGTTCTTTCAGATCGAGCCCTGCGCAGAACGCAGGATCGCTGCCGGTGAGGATGATGACATCGACGTCGTCGTCGGCATCGGCCTGGCGCATCAGCCTCGGCAGCAGCCGCAGCACCTCGCTGCTGAGCGCATTGCGAGCCGCTGGGCGATTGAGCGTGATGGTCGCGATGCGCTCGCTGACCTGGAGCAGGACGACATCCGAGGCGGGTGGAGTTGTCAGCGCTGTGGTGGATTCGGTGCAAGACATGGCCCCATGCTCGTCGGGTCGAGTCGCCGACCACGAACCGGTCACCACCGTTCTGCGAAGCATCGTGACCCCAAGGGGGTCACTTCGCACGCGCAGATCCGGGCGTTGGAGGGTCAGGCGTCGGAGTCGTCGGCGGGGAGGAACGCCAGCTTGAGGTCGCCGAGCTTGACGAGCGTGCTCGCGATCCACGCCCCGAGGGCACCGAAGTGTTCGTCGAGCAGCTTGCTCGCGCCGTCGGCGAGCGTCTCCTCGGCAAGCTCGTAGAGGCCTTCGTACGTGATCTCGATCGCATAGTCGGGTCCGCCCGGATCGGTGCCCGCGCCGTCGTTCATGTAGCCGATCTCGACGGTGGCGCCGGCTCGCTCGAGCCGTTCGTTGCCGATCAGCGGGCTGGCTTCCGGCAGCGTCGCCTGGACATGGGCCGGGTCCGGTTGGGCGACGAGGCGCTGCACCCGGAACACGATCTCCATCTCGATCGACGGCTGTTCGTCGAGCACTTCCTCGACGTACCAGCGGCGATACGCAGTCTGGCTCCACGTCGGCCAATCGAATGTGATGTGGGCAACGACGCGAGGCGGCTGGCCCTCACCGGGCAGGCCGTAGCTGGTCTCCCAGGTGATGTCGCCGAGCAGCACGTCGATCTGGAAATGTTCCTCGAACGCCTGGCGCTCGAGGAAGGCACCCTCGAACGCATCGCGCAGGGCTCCGATGGCATCGGTGAAGACGTGGTCGAGCATGTCCGGTGGAGGCTAGCTGGCGGGCGGCTCGGCGGCCCGTTGAACACGGCGACGCCGCTTTGACCGTCCGCGGGTCCGCCGTGGGACAATCGACGGATGAGCCTCGACCCCCTTGTCATTGTTTCCATCGCCGACCGTGTCGCAACCCTCACGTTGAACAACCCGGCGGAGCGCAACACGCTCTCCGCACCCATGGTGGCCGAGATTCTCGCTGCGATGGACGCGATCGAAGCCGACGACGGTGTCGGCGCCGTGGTCGTGACCGGCACGGCGCCGGCGTTCTGCGCTGGTGCCAACCTCGGCAATCTGCAGGAAGCCACCGGCGAGAGTCTCGGCCAGATCTACGCCGGATTCTTGCGGATCGCCAACAGCCCGCTACCGACACTGGCGGCTGTCAACGGCGCGGCGGTCGGCGCAGGCATGAACCTCGCGCTTGGTTGTGACGTGCGCATCGCTGCTCGCCGAGCCAAGTTCGACACCCGTTTCCTCCAGATCGGGATCCACCCCGGTGGCGGCCACACATGGATGTTCCGTCGCATCGCCGGGCCGCAGGCCACGATGGCTGCGGTGTTGTTCGGCGAGGTTCTCGACGGTGCCGAAGCAGA
>Ga0105048_10017648_pt1 | contig 11009 bp, 10 predicted proteins | sample MAT05_FD_78382 | JGI IMG/M metagenome (GOLD analysis project Ga0105048, IMG submission 78382) | Freshwater microbial communities from Lake Fryxell liftoff mats and glacier meltwater in Antarctica - MAT-05 | ecosystem: Environmental > Aquatic > Freshwater > Ice > Liftoff microbial mat | place...
ACGGGACACGGAAGTGCCGTGTCCCGACAATGTCCTGATAAGACGATGGGTAACGATGTCACCGATTTCCCAAAACCGGGGCACGACGGTTATCGGGTTTGGAGCAGCACCTGTTGACTGTTCGCTGTCGGTTCTCCCGCTAACGGGCGGTCCTTGTACAGGAAGCAGGCGACAGCCGCCCTGCCAACCTGGAATTTCGGCGGCACCGTACTGCGGCACTCCGGCATAACGTGGGCGCACCGGGAGGCGAATGGACAACCGGTGGTACCGAATGTTTCGGCCGGATCCTTTGCGCTTGCGGCATCCTGACCCCACGGTTTGGTCGGATCGGGCGAGGGGATCGAGCTCACCAGCAACTGGGTGTACGGGTGTTTCGGCGCACGGACGACATCGGCGACCGGGCCGGACTCGACCAGCGTGCCGCGAAAGAGAACCATCAACCGCTCGGCGATCTGGTAGGCGGTGGTGAGATCGTGTGTGATGTACATGAAGGAAATCCGAAATTCGCGATTGAGGGTGAGCAGACTGTCGAGAATGCTCGCGCGAAGTGATGCGTCCACCATCGAAACCGGCTCGTCCGCCAGGATGAGACGTGGTTGGAGCAGCAACGCCCGCGCGATGGTGATGCGCTGGCGCTGTCCACCGCTGAGTTGATGCGGGTAACGACCCAGCACCTCGTCAGGATTGAGACCCACCGTTCGCATCGCGACGCGGATCTTCTCGTTCGCCTCCGCCTTGTTCTTTGCCAGTTTGAACGACTTGATCGGGGTGTGCAGCAGACGATCGACCCGGTAAAAGGGGTTGTAGACGCCGAATGGGTCCTGGAAGATGGCCTGCACTTCCTGCCGGAATTGCCGCCGTTCCGATCCCGAAATCGACTGCAAATCCTTGCCCCGATAGAGCACCTGTCCCGTGGTCGGCTTCTCAAACCCGAGAATCAGACGCGCCGCCGTGCTCTTGCCACTTCCGCTCTCCCCTGCGATCGCGGTAATCGATGGTTTGTCCTCATCGACGATATGCGAGAAATCGGTGAGGGCGTGGGTGGCGGTTTCGCCGCTGCCGAATATTTTCGAAACGGATCGCATTTCCAGCAGCGAACTCATGAGACTGGCTCCAATTGTGGCTGCGCGGGGTAGGACGATGCATAGAGCAGGCACGCCACCCGTTGGTGACCCTGAACCGGTCGCAAAACTGGCACGATCGAGTCGCATGCCGCAAAGCGCTTCGGACAGCGCGGGTGGAAAACGCAGCCGGGCGGCGGTGCAAGAGGCGAGTGCATCTGCCCTGGGATTTTCACCAGCCGCGGTTCTTCATCGAACGAAGGAAGACTGTCAATCAGCACCTGGGTGTATGGGTGCTGCGGTGAGCGGAAGGCCTCTTTGGTTTCACCATCCTCGACCAATTTGCCGCCGTACATCACCCCGAGGCGATCGACAAACTGCGCCATCAACCCCATATCGTGACCGATCAGGATAACCGCTGCGCCGATCTCCTCCTGCACGTTGCCGATCGTTTCCATGATCTGGCGCTGGACAACGACATCGAGCGCACTCGTCGGTTCGTCGGCGATGATCACGGATGGTTTCAGCGAAACCGCCATCGCGATGCACACGCGCTGCTTCATACCGCCGGAGAGTTCATGCGGAAATTTGTTGGCGACATCCGGGCGCAACCCGACTGATGTCAGAAGGGTTGCGATTCGCTCCTTCGCCTCGTCACTCTTCAGCTTGACCCCGTGTGCTCGCATCGAATCCAGAAATTGATCGCGAATTCGGCGCACCGGATTCAGTGAGTTCATGGCGCCCTGGGGAATTAGCGCAATTCTGGCAAACCGAATCGCCCGCATCTCCTTGTCGGTGACCTTCGTGATTTCGGTGGAACCGCCAAGCAAAATCGAACCACCGTTGATCACTCCGGGCGGTTTGATCATCCGCAGCAGTGCCATCGCGATCGTCGATTTGCCGCTGCCTGATTCGCCGACCAACCCGAGCCGCTCGCCCGGTTTGAGCGAAAACGAGACACCGTCAACCGCGCGAACGACGCCGGCACGAGTGTTGAACTGGACGTAGAGATCGCGTACGTCGAGCGCGTTTCCGTTTGTCACGTGCCGACCTTTCGCAGTCGTGGATTGGCGATCTCATCGAGTGCCGAAGCGATCAGGAAGAGACTGACAAAGAGCACCACGATCGCAGCGACCGGGGTGGCCCACCACCACCAGAGTCCGCGCAGGAGCGATGAGTAGTAGATAGACCAGTAAATCGTCATTCCGAGGGAGGGGGCATCCTGCGGACCGAGACCGAGCGCCTCGATTCCAATGGTCGCGAGCACTGCCGCGCCAACCGCGCCGACGAAACTTGCCGCCAGGAACGGGAGCAGATTCGGGATCAATTCCCGGACGATGATCTGGAAGGTGTTCAACCCGTTCAGCTTCGCCATCTCGACATAGGGTCGACTTCGCATCGAGAGAACCTGGGAGCGGATTGTCCGGGTCGGCCACATCCAGGCAAGCGAGGCGACCACCAGCGCAATGATTTCGATTTGCACGAAACCATCAATCGAGGAGGCGATCACGATCAGCACCAGCAGTCCCGGTACCGTCAACATGACGTCGGCCGCGCTGCGGATCAGCGTGTCGGTGACCCCGCCCACATACCCGGAGATCAGCCCCAGGATCGTGCCGATCGCCAGCCCGATTCCGCCGGCCAGAAACCCGACCTGCAACGTGAGTGGAATACCTTTGACCAGCAATGCCAGCAGCGACCGCCCTTGCGAGTCCGAACCGAGCCAGACTTCGGAGTTCGGCGATTGATCCGGCCGAACCGACATCGGCGCGGCATCCGTCGCATCGATCAGATACGGCCCGAGAAATCCGATCGCGATCAGCAGACCGAGGAGAAAGACCCCGACCACCAATTTCGGATTGTGTTTGGCAAACGCGACACTCCGCGTGAAGCGCGATTGCGGTTTTCGCGCCCTGGGCGCCGCGATGGTCATTGGTGGTGAAGTCTCAACAGCACTCACGATTATGAAATCCCCTGGATGTGATGGCTATCGGATCAACGTGAGTAGATGATGCGCGGATCGAGCAGTGGATAGATCAGATCGAGAATGAGTGTCACCAGCGCGATCGAGAAGACGACCAGTAGCACGATGCCATAGATGAGGAAGTAGTCGACACCGGTAATGGAGCGGTAGAGCAGTGTGCCAATACCCGGATAGCCGAAGACGACCTCGACCAGCACTGCCTGCGAAGCGATTGTTCCGAGCGAGAGCGCAAGCGCGGTCACCTGCGGCAGCATCGCGTTGCGCGCACCATACCGAAGGAAGATCGTCCGTGGGGAGACACCGCGCGCCTCGGCATAGGACATGTAGTCCTCGCCCTCGGTCATCACCATCATTCCGCGCATTCCGAGCGCCCAACTTCCGAGTTGGACAAGAACGATCGAGAGGGCCGGCAACACCGAGTGATGCAACGCATCAAGCGCGAATTCGAATGTCCACTCCGGCCGCGACCCGATGTCGTACCCGCCAGTTAAGGGAAAGGCGGTGGTGCGGAACGCGAAGAAATAGACGAGGATCAACCCGAGCACGTAATACGGCACCGCGGAGAGGGTGAGCAAGGGCATAAAGAGATAATCAACCTGCTTTTTCCGGTTCTGCCACCCTAAGTATGCGCCCACAAGAGTACCCAGCACGAAGGAAAAAATGGTCGCGGTGAAGAGCAGCACAATCGTCCAGGGCAGGGCGACCTGGATCAAATCCGCCACTCGTGCCGGGTAGCTGGCGATCGAGAAGCCGAGATCGAAAGTAACAACATCCCAGAGATATCGGAGATATTGCTTGTAGAGGGGTTCATTCAGACCGAATTTCTCGGAATAGGCATCGACCAATTCCTGGATGCCAGTGATCGATCCGCCGGAAGCAGCCTGTTGTCCGAGACGGGAACGGATCGGATCGCGCCCGGAGGCCAGCCGAGGCAGGAAGAAGTTGATACTGGCGGCCACCCAGATAACCGCGATAAAGGTCAGGATTCGGCGAAGAGCATACGTGACATACGGTCGCTGAAGAACCGTTTTGAAGTGAACGCGCCTGGCGACCATCGCCATCAGTCTGTGCCTCCGATAAGAATACCCGTATGAGCGTTGAGAGACGCATTCACCCGGTTGCGCATGCGGCGCGCTAGACAGCTTTGTTGCCCTAAGGTTGGCGGATTGTACCGCACTTCATCCAAAGATGTGACAACGAGGCGTCGCATTTACACATTGCCCCCGACCGTCTTCCGACGCTTCTTGGCTGATTTGAGGAGTGACATCCCGAACTTCTGCCATGGCTCGTCTCAGCAACGGCAAAATTCCGCCTCCGGGCGACTGCCTGATGCAACGAAACGCAACAGATCCGGGAACCCGAAATCCTGATTGCACCGCGTTCTTACACACGCCAGGTTTCATTCGCGGACCCTACGCAACGGTACTTGGGAAGAACCTGTTTGAGTCACCGACAGAGTTGACCCTGGCAGCGACAACCAAAGCGTTTGTCACCGCGCATTGCGCTCCATTTTGCGGTTGCCTTCAATAGTCCTATTACCAATAGCGATATACGCTGTCATTCAAACAGGGGATGTGCTTTTTCGCCATCGTTCTATGATTTCTGCGGGTGGTCAGTTGACCACCATTCGCGACGGAGAAGAGAAAATGGTCAAGTTCGAACATGACATCGACCGTCTGGAAAAAGGTATCCGCCGATTCCAGGAGATCGCGGCCAGTCTTGCGCGGGAGAAGGATATTGAGGAGTTGATCCCTATCTGGCGCCGACCCGGATACACGACACCGGCGGAGTTCATGCTCCTTGTGGGGACGATCGATGCCCTGATCAATCTGACGGAAAGCGCTGTTTCCGTGAAAGGGCTCCTGATCGAAGCGAGTCCGGTTGTGAGCCTGGAAGGTTAGTCCGCTTTCACATCGATTCTGCCAGTTGCCTCAATAATGGATACCTGTTGAACGTATGTGACGATATGACCGATAAGTGGGCAACGCCTAACAGAGCAACTGGCAGCACCGTTTCAGCAGCAATAAATTCTTTGTACCGACTCCCGAATCGACGATAGCTCTCCGTGAGTGGATGCGCCTCTGCATCTACGAATCAACGACCTCTCCTACTTTATAGCCACCGGCAAAAGGCAAGTGCTGCGCGGCAGCGGCCAGTGGTAAGAAGCAACAGTCGTCAATTTCGCCGGCCCACAAGGGATTCAAAGTCCCTTGCTCAGGGTCGGAAGTCGATCTGCGGTTCGACTAACAGCGACCGGCAATAGATGAGCGTTCTCGCTACCGCACGCGTCACCCTGAGGGGCGAAGGGTCTCCCCGGAGGGCGTCGGTAGCTCGAAACCTGTGACCTTCCTGACAGAAACGGCTTACCGGCGAGATGTTTCGTTCCTCAACATGACAGTTGTTGCGTGTTGTAATTTCCATAATCGCGCCTTTTCCGGTCGACTTAAGCACGCAGACCGGCGGGCCATTGCCGGGCGCTCTCATACGAACCTGCGCGTATCTGACGACCGATCGACCTTACCGCTCATTCACCCACGCGTGAGTTCTCAACTCACGACGAACACCTGTGCATACCCGAATTTCAACGCATAGAGGAGTTCAATCATGAAGCACCGAGGAGATACAGCAGACGACCGACCACAGGATCGCGATGACAATCGACAGATTTTCCGATGTCAGGCGGTCGCCGAGCACCAGCGATTGCTACGAAAAGATCCCGAGTATCGCTGGAGACGGCGCGAAATCGAACGCGAAATCGGTGACTGGATCCGGGCATATGGCGCGGACGGGGTGCGGACCGGATTAATCCGCATCCCGGTCGTTTTCCATGTGATCTGGCACACCAGTGCAGAAAACATCAGCGATGCCCAGATCGCGAGTCAAATCGCCGTGCTCAACGAGGATTTCCGTCGACTCAACGCCGACGCGACCTCGACCCCTGCAGCTTTCGCGGCGGTGGCCGCCGACGCGCGGCTCGAATTCGCACTGGCCGTGCGCGGTCCAGGATGTACACCCACTACCGGTATCACCCGGCACAACACCGCCCTCACCGGTTGGACCTATCCTGGAAATGGCATGAAATCCGCTGCAACTGGCGGCGCCGATCCGTGGGACAGCAGTCAGTACCTGAATATCTGGACCGTGAATTACACGGACGGCACACTCGGGTTCGGCACATTTCCCGGGGGCGCGGCAGCCCGCGATGGGCTCGTTCTTCACTATGAGGCGACCGGCCGGACCGGTACGACCATGCCGGGTGCCGATCTCGGCAGAACGGGGACCCATGAGATCGGTCACTGGCTCGATCTCCAGCATATCTGGGGAGGTTCAGCCTCGCCATCTTCGACTGATTGCACCGACGGCGATCTGGTGACCGACACACCGAATCAGGCAGGGGCCTCACCATTCAACTCTTCGGGTTGCCGAACCTTTCCCGGCGTCTCATGTATGAACGGGCCGAATGGCGACATGTTTATGAATTACATGGACTATTCGGCCGATCCATGCCTCAATACCTTCACAGCCGGACAGGTTGTCCGAATGGACGCGGCACTGCACACGGCGCGGGCATCCATTCTTGCCTCACAAGGGCTGGTGCCACCGATCGGAATCCCCGGACCTGATCTCTGGTCGAAAGACACCTCCGACGATACCGGTGCGGAACCGAATACCTCCGCGCAACCCATGTATCTGAGCGATGACATCTGGGTTCGTCGCCAAAATGACGGGTTGAGCAATCAGGATCACGAAAATCCCGAGTACCGGACAGCTGGCGGGTCACCAAACTACGTCTATGTACGCGTGCGGAACCGTGCGTGCAACGGTAACCAGGCAGGGACAGTGCGGCTCTACTGGGCGAAAGCATCATCCGGGCTCTCCTGGCCCGCGCCCTGGGACGGCAGCGTCACCGCACCCGCACTGATGGGTTCCGCGATCGGGTCGTCGCCGGTTTCGGTGGCCGGAGGGGACGACGAGATTCTCGTCTTCCCATGGTCTCCACCGAATCCCGCCGACTATGCCAGCTTCGGCGCAGACCAGCACCACTTCTGCCTGTTGTCGAGAATCGAAACCTCATCGACCTCACCATTCGGGATGACCTCGGCGGAGACGTCCAATCTCTACGCGAATGCCCGAAACAATAACAACATCGTCTGGAAGAACATTAGTGTGGTCGATGACCTTCCGGGTGCCTCCAAATCGACTGGATTCATGATCTCCAACTTCGGCGAGAAACCGCAGGAACTCTGGTTGCGGTTCGCGGTGGCAAAAGAAGACTACGACCTCTTCCGTTGGGGTCAGGTGCTGTTCGATGTGCCGTATGAGCTCGCCGAGCGATTGCGCGAGGGGAGATCCGAAGGGATCGAGTGGTTATCCGCCACCAGTTTCCTGCTCGCCAAACCGGATGCGGTGATCGGCGGGGGATTCGAATTGCGGCGTGAAGAGATGTACGCGTTGAACGCGCGCTTCATCAGCAATGGCGATCCGAAAATTGGTGCCCGTGTGTTCAACATCGACGTGACGCAGTTGAATGGCGAGGAGATCATCGGCGGTGTCCGATTCGCGTTGCGGACTCATGCAGCGAAGTGGTTCGAAGGGCAGTGTCTGGAGACGGACCACTCGCCCGGACCGCGCGACGGCGGGAACTGGATTGGCCGTGGAGACGGAGGGTCGTGTTGCTGCTGTAGCTAGCTCGTTTATGTCCGTTCGTAATCGGACGGTGATTTGAAGTCGGGAATCCGGGAGAGAATCTTCCGGGTTTCCTTTTGTGTGCAGCGGACCTGGGCTTGATGAGGGACCTACTCGGGTTGAAACCTGAGGCTACGCCTACAAAGTGCTTCCAGCGCTGAGAACGTCGGCCGCGGACGCAATCCTTCGAATTGAACAGTACCTGACCACGGCTACACCAAAGCGGAGTTTTTCGTTCCAACCGGTGAAAGCTCCGCAGTTCACTTCGAGAATCTGGTCATTCATCGAATGCTCAAATCTGATCCGTACATCACCAATTCCAGTTTTCGTGCGACGCCGAGTGACTCTTCATTGGTCCAGTGCGTGCTGTAGAGCGGCAGGCGTCCGCTTGACTTCACCGCCGACGCCCAAGCCACGACGGCGGCTGAGCCGTAACGCTGACCGCGATATCCCTCCAGCGTTTCCAGTCCTGATTTCGCGGCATGAGGGGTCAACCTTGAGCAAAAACAGACCGCGACCGCCATCTCATTCTGAATCACCGCCATGAACGGTTCGCGGCGTACAAACGAAGCCAAATTCTGGAGATTCCATCCAAAATTCAGTACGAGTTGAAAGTTCTCCGGTGTGATCCGTTCAACTCTGCCATCGATCGGAATTACTCGCGGACTCATTCGGAAAGCTGAACGCTGGTCCGGCAGTGCCCACGGATGCCTTCTGCTCGAAGTCGAGCAGAATAAAGTACTTCTTGAGATTCCGCGGTTCGGATTTCAGATCATTTGCAACGGGTTCCTCCGACGCCAATAGGGCAAGATCTTGCATGGTTTTAGTGTCAAGATCGTTACGCACACGCCACAGGTTGCCGTTACGCGTCCGACCAAGAAAGAAGCGTGGCGCCATGTTGCCGTTCGGCTCGTTGATGCGGATGATCCGTCCCAGTGCATCGTGAGTAAAGAATGCATTAATCTGAAAATCGAGCAAGTCGAGATCGGACACTGACGTCATCCCTTGAGTGCATAATTGCCGACTGAATACAACTGTTACATTTTGTGGCTTAGAGCCTAAGCGAGTTTTCAACCCGAGAGCCGCATTCCTACATGCCACCTATCGAACGCGATCACCGAATTACCTTGAACGACTTCGGGGACTATGTCCGGGTCAACTTCACCAAGAATGGCCCGACAATCATTTGGTTCATGGTTCAATTTGAAGTAATGCTCGACGGAGAGCCCAAACCGGTCGTGAGATATGATTCTGCACACGGCTTCGCTCACCGCGACACATTGGGTTGGGACGGCGAGACCATCAATTGGCAAGAGATGCACAACCCGAACGATTATCGCGCCGCCCTTACAGATGCGATCAACGATCTCACCGAAAACTGGGAACGTTACCGCTCTGAATTCCTGCGAAGGGGGAGCAAATGAAAAACGAATTGACTGAGTCCATCATCGCGCAGACAAACCGAAATTTCGCGTTAGTTGGGGAATTTATTGCCGAACTGATTGCTGACGACGATCTTCAGTCAGATCTCGCCGATGATGCATTGCTCATTCTGGTTCCGGTCGATGACCTCTCGCTCGCCCGCGCGAATTTTGAACTGGCTCTTCGTTCTGCCTCACGCGGTGAAAAGACTCGCCTGCAATTCGTCGGTCGCGAGCGCCCCTCGAAAAGATCCTGTGAATCAAACGAACTCAACGAATTCGGAACCAGGGAAATTCATCCGACTTTCCCGATGACCCTTCCTCCTGGTGCAGACCTTACTGTGGTATACGATCAAGCCCGCGATGCATTGCTTGTCGATTTCTTCAAAAGTCGACGAGTAGTTTTGGGAATTCCGGTCAGTGCGCACACCGCAGTCCGCATTGACTCCGAAACCCACGAACTTGTCGGATATCTCGTTGTGTCGTTCCTCCAGTTTGCGGTCGCGCAGTCACCAGTACTTGCAACAGCTCTTCGTAGGGCCACCTTCAGGTCAATCACGGAATCGGAACTTGGCGGACTCGAGATCCGGAATAGAACCGAATCCGCGATGAGTGATCTGGAAGCTCTCGCCGTCGTATCCGAAATCTCGCGATTTATTGCCTGACGCCCAGCGCTCTCGTTGGTTGACATGCTCGACTCTCGCAAACTGCCTCCACAGGCAGTCACCGGAGAGCACAACGACCGCCTCGATCCCTGTTCCCAAAAAGTGAGCGGCAGGTGACACATCCCTTCAATTGCGATAGATTCGGGGGATCGACGGGGATTCAACGGCAGACAAAACCGGGAGGGGAAGCATGAGCGCAGCTGGTGTGAAGATCGAACTTGAGAAGCTCATTTCCGATTACGAAGAGCGCAACCATCTCTCCTGGGAAATGTGCCAGCGCGCGAAACACTCGATGCCGGGCGGCAACACGCGCTCTGGTAACTGGATGGATCCCTTCCCGCCGTATATCGAACGGGCCGAGGGAGTCTATCTTTATGATGTCGACGGGCACACGTTGCTCGATTTCGCCTTCAACAACTCGTCGATGGCACTTGGTCACGCGCATCCGGCCGTTGTCGAGGCGATTCAACATGCAGCGACGCTCGGCACCGGGTACAACCGGCCGACCTGGGCGGAGATCGAACACGCAGAATTGATCAAGGATCGGCTGCCGTCCATCGAGACACTGCGCTTCACTAATTCCGGAACAGAATCGGTGATTCTGGCGATCCGCGCGGCGATCGGGTTCACCGGAAAGCGCAAGATCGGAAAGATGGAGGGGCAGTATCACGGCACTGGCGATCATGCGATGGTCAGTTTGACCCCGCCGCTCGGCGAGGCGTCCGGGCCGGCGGATCGACCGTGGTCGGTGCCGACCTCGGCCGGGCTCTCAGGAGCGGCCGATGAAGTGATTGTGCTGCCTTTCAACAATCTCGCGGCCTGCGAGGCGATCCTGACGGAGAATGCGGACCAGCTCGCGGCGCTGCTGGTCGATCCCTTCCAGACCAATGTCGGGATGTGTATCCCCGTCGCCGGGTTCCACGAGGGGTTGCGCGAGATTACGAGGCGCCTCGGGATCGTGCTGATCTGGGATGAGATCGTCTCCTTCCGGGTTGCGTCGAACGGGGCACAGGGGATGCTCGGAATCACGCCGGATCTCACCACGCTGGGCAAAGTGATCGCCGGGGGAACCGCGGGCGGTGTCTTCGGGGGTCGCGCCGACATCATGGAGCAGTTCAGCCCGGCGAGCGGTCCGACAATTCCTCAGGCGGGAACATTCAATGCAAACCCGATCACGACGGCGGCCGGGATC
>Ga0105048_10017650_pt1 | contig 11009 bp, 9 predicted proteins | sample MAT05_FD_78382 | JGI IMG/M metagenome (GOLD analysis project Ga0105048, IMG submission 78382) | Freshwater microbial communities from Lake Fryxell liftoff mats and glacier meltwater in Antarctica - MAT-05 | ecosystem: Environmental > Aquatic > Freshwater > Ice > Liftoff microbial mat | place...
CAAAAACTATCTTCAGGAAATCTTTCCCGGCAATTGGTGTGAGAGATTGGACCTCGAAAAACAAAAAGAAGTAAATCAAACCATTGTGATTCAGTGTGCGACCAAAAAAGGTTTAAATCATAAACTGGAGCCGCTGTTCATTGATACGAACGGGAAATCACTTTATATCTCTATTTTAATCAAAACAACCAACTGTAAGAAACACAATTCACATGAATGGTTTCTGAAAGCCTTTCTACCGACTTACAACAGCGAATTTATGTTTTTGACTGACTGTGGTACGACGTTCAACAAACATTGTTTCTTTCATCTTCTCAAAGAACTGTTGCTTCATCCCACGTGGACCGCAGTATCGGGAAAGCCGCGACTTTTAACAAATTCAGATTGTTTGGGGTTTACCGAACGAATAATTCAGGCCGCTCAAGTGTTTGACTTTGAAGCCACCACGGCCAGTTTTACTTCGGCGTTTTCGTTGTCGGGTATGCTGCCCGTCATTCCTGGCCCGTGTGGAATGTATCGGTATGAAGAAATGAAAGAAAAAGCAATTCCGTTCTACGTCGAAACATTGAACAAGGGACCCCAAAACGCCGGTTTACTCCTTTCTTTACTACTTTTGGCCGAGGACCGAGTTTTATCGTACGGAGCCGTTCTAAAAGCAAAGGGCGAGAACGCATGCACGGCTCTTGTTCCCGAAGCAGAGTTTTTCTTTGAAGCAGAAATCAATCAAGAAAAATTACTGCCTCAGCGAAGGCGTTGGATAAATGGAACGATTGCAGGCTATCTCTGGCTGCTTCAGAACATGCATCTTATCTTTGAGGCCAAAATACCGACGTTAAAGAAAACATTGATCGTCGGTCTAACCATTACGCAAATTCTGATGTACTTGGTGGTTGTTTTTTCGCCGGCTTTTACCGCTACCCTTCTTTACTTTTCAATATCCGGATATGTTTTTCAAAACGACCGCGATAGCGAATACAAACCGTTATTTCCACTCGGTTACATGGCTCTCTATGGTCTCTACGTCCTCAGTCATTCTTGGACGAACAGGAAACTGATTGGCTTTCTTCATGCATCCATTACTAAAATCAATGTCCTAATAATGTTTTGGATTTTGATATGGTTTTGTCTTGAAGTATGGCAGAATGGAATCTCCTTCACGATCGGTTTAGTTCTTCTGTCCTTCGCTCTGCCATTCGCTTTGGCAATCTTATCGTCCGTCGGTGGCTTTTTACGAATGGTTCAAAGCTTCATTCCCTTTCTCCTTTATTTGCCGACATTTACAGCCTTTTTTGGAGCGTACTCGTTTTCCAAACTGGCCGACCTGTCATGGGGCAATCGTCCTGCAACCGAAGAAGCGCAACAAATCAGTTCATTGAAAAGCAAAGGTCGATTCATTTGTTTCATGATCGTTTTATGCAATTTTGCCTTTGCGGCCATCATGGTTCTCAAACTCCAACACAACTCAGAGGCGGTGATTTACCTCACCGGCGGAATCTTTGCCTTCGTTTTTATCCAACTGGCTCTATCCTTTGTCTTTGTTCTGGGTCATAATTTATATCAAATGAGTCAGTCAGTGTCAATGTGTTGCTGGTTAAATTGCAAGAAAAAGACAAAAGCGGAATTCTATTTGCAAAATCAAAGCAAGTAGATCATTCGTAGCCTTTCGTTTTCTTCCCATTTCGTTACTAATTAATAATCAAAAAATCTTTTAATCACAATCTAAGGCTGTAACAGAACAGTTGGATTGGCCCATGAGTCGATGTAAATCAACGCCGATCGTCGATGTCCGCCGTTTGGGAGCATAATACAAATCGGATTCAAGCTGGCAAAGATTTTACATAATTGTCGACCCTGTGAAGGCGTCACAACTTGATCGTCCTTTGTCGAAACGATCATTACCTTTCCTTTGTATTTTCTCGGTTTTTTCGTAACCCATTGAGTTCGTAAGAGAGGTTGAATAAGTGGACCAATCGTCTTCAACTTCTCCGCGACGAGCTTGGGTAGATTGTAGAATGTATTTAGGAAAACTATTTGTGAGGGGCTCGGGTTAAACGAATCGTACAATTCCCCAAGGATTGCGCCACCCAAGCTAAATCCCATCACTATCATATCGCTATGACCACAGATAGCGTATGCTTCTCGTGTATCCTGTAACACGGTTTTGCAATTGGGTGAATCCAAATGCCTTGAACCTTTTGCAATTCCGTAACCCCCGTACTCAACTGCCCACACGTTGTAGCCAAGAGCCGCTAAACAATATAAAGGCTTCGAATAGGCGTCGATTGACATACTGTTACCATGAATAAAGAGGACTCTGCGCTTCTCAGGGGACACATCTGGATTTATGTTCACCAAGACTCCGCCGCTTTTCATATAATAAAACTTTCCAGAAATATCCTTATACTTTTTACACGTGTCTGGCTGAAACAGCTTCGTCTGCTCCTGTGATCGGACGACGACAAACGCAATTACCAGGAAAAGAACAATGACCGTTAAAATGATGAGAATAATGAAGCATATCTTGGCGGTTCGTTCCATCAAAAGTAAGTTGTTTTGAATTTGGTTTCTTGTCGTCGGCGCCTTACTTTCAATCGACAGCAAGACGCATATAATTACAATTAAAAAAATGATCATAAAGATGCTGTTGAGTGAAAGCAAATCTAGGACCGGTCCCTCTAGAACTAACGCTGAGTACCTGTTCCAGCAAACTCCGGTAAAGTACATGTTCTTTTTTCGGGTTTCGCTTATTTACTATGAGTTTTATTTAGCGAAAAACAGCAAACTGAATGGACCGCTGCAAAAAGCAGGCCAAAGAGCACACAGAAACGGCAATCCACGGGCCAAAGGTTAACGTCAAATCGGAATCGTAAATATAAAATGTGATCAAGGGCCACGGCAGGTATCGCAAAAAAAAGTCTAAAGCAAATGGACCAAACGAAGGTTGAAAAGGGACTGAATCGGCGTCGTCCCACAACAAACACGGTCCACCACAAATATCATTGGCGATCGCCGACAGATAGCCTCGTTCGATGCATCGGGAATCGGTGTTGCAAAAGAAAACAAAGGCCGATACAATCCATTTCGTGATGCACGAAAGAAGGAAAAACGACAAGGCAAATATCGTAAACGCTTTTACCACCGGATCCACTTTCTCATTAAAAGTAAAAAAGGAGCACGTTAGCACGGCCAAAAGTTGCCACGTTGAAAACATCATGCCGGCGGTCGGTCCAAACAGAGATTTGCACAGGGATTGACACCACGTCTTTTCTTTTCTCTCCGGGAACGTTGCACCTTGAAACAAAGAAGACTGCTTGAGGATCTCATCGGCAGCTTGAATTTCCTCTTTTGTTTCGAGCATTCTCGGTTGACCGATAACCGTTACCTTCTCGTTTGTTTCGTTTGATTTCGAAGGAGCCGAAGAAGAAGAAGAAGGAGGAGAAACAGTCGACTGGGATTTGTACATGTGAGAAAACGGCCCCGAATTGGGCGAGTTGGGCAAGCTGTTGGTTCTTCTTCGTTGAGGATGAACGGGAAAATGTTTTTCGGTTCGATATTGACGTTTTTTTAAGCCTTTGCGGTTACGGGTCAGCAGCTGGTTCACTTTTTCCAAACAAACGTCACATTGCGCGTTGCCACAAATCACCATAACGTTTTTGGAGAAGGCGTTGAAGCCGCTCGTATGAACCTTGGCGTTGACTTCCAAGGTCGGGGCCGCCGTTTTATGGGTGGGCGGCAGCATTGCCGGTTCCTCTTTGGAAACCATGGGCTCAATTACAATCTCAATCTTGGGCGAATCCGGACCACTCAGAATTCGCTGCTTGGTGGTGGGTTGCATTTGAACGGAAGACATCGTTTTTATTGTAAAAGAAAAATAGAAAAGATAAAAAATATTTTATTCGATTTCTACAAAACAAAGCAAGTGTTCATGGTGACCCCGCGGTAACAAAAAAACACCGCATTAACATAGTCGGAATCGGGACATTCCACCAGACCCGAAAGCGACGGTAGCACCAAAGCATCTCGCGCCGCAAACGAACTCGTCACGGTGGCCATCATTTCCGAAGACCAGAATCGTAACACGGTCACGTCGGCATTCACAAAACCGGTCGTTTTGATCTTGTGCTGCGAATAGCATCCCGCCACTTTTTCGGACTCCAAATAAACCGAATCACCGGCTTTGCTCGCACTCAACATATAATACAGTACACTGGCCACTTCATTCTGCATCTTCATAATTTTGGTTTCCAGGATTTTGTACTGAACGTAATCCATGAAATTCCGTTTGCTGGAATACACCGACAGGAGACACTGTTTCACTTCATTGCTTCGGGGTCGAAACGTAGTATTGCACAGTTTGCGGTCGTCCTCAAATAAAACCATACCGAACCCGTCTTTCCCGTGATCGACCAAGTACGCTGGGAACCAGCCGCCGCATTCCCACTGTGCGTCCACAAGGGAACCCGGTTTAATCGGTCCGGTTTCTTTCTCTTGATCCTTTTCCTTTTCTGGTTCTTTTGGTTTCGTAAGCCATTCATGGGTAAGCCCTGCGGTAATTTTGTCCATCGTTTCACTTTCCACAAACTTGATCCGTGATACGATCAGTTGTTGATAGGTCGATACGAGCTCTTTGAGAACTTCGGTGGCCAAGGCTTTGATATCCTTGGGCTTGCTTGTCACCGGGTTGAACATTGAGAAGAGAGACATGAATTCGAAGAATGAAGGACGAAATTAATTTATCGAAAAATATAAAAGATACCGAGAAAAATTAGTTTTTCTCGCTTTGGTCAAAAGACGGAAGTTCAAAATAAAGTGTGAGCAAATTAATTTCAAAGTCCTCTGGACCGAGAAGGACATCGCGTTTCGTTTCCAAGAATGAAATTACGTTTTGCTTGTGTAGGAACGGCAAAAATCGACAGACGAGACCGCCGCCCACTAAAATCTTGTCCAGAAATGGAAATCCGTGTGTATTGGCATAGTCCGTGTGATGTTTGAAGAACAGAAACAGATGCGTTGCGGCCTTGATGAATTCGTGCGGCAAAGAATGATGGAAAATCTCATCCACCAACGAAATCGCTTCGATTTCTTTGAGCGTCGAATAAATGGAATCCCAAAAGGTTTCACTTGGATTTGGACCGCATTCCTTCTGGGCAAACGAAATAAATGCATGTCGCTTTCGGGAGACCAAATGGTCTAAGACGACTCTATGATGAGAGTTAAATGCAGCACAGTGCAAGAGGAGAAAATCAAAGTGTGGGTTCTCGTAACACAGTAGATTCTGTAAACCTTTTAGATTGTTGTTGGTAATAAACAAACTCAACATCATACTTTGCGAATCCTCATCAAGCAGGTACGAGTTGATAAGATTAATCAGTCGAGCTGATTCGGAAGAAGAAGAAACCGGAAAAAGAGATTTAATTATCAAGTCCATGCAAAGAATAAATAAAAGGATAAAAAAAAAGATTCGAATGCTTAATGTGACCGGTTCACACAGCAGGGATAAGAAAACAACCTCAATTTACCAACGGGTCAAAGCCAACACCAATCCGAACTGTTTCGGATTCGCCGGCACCCATGTGTTGTACTGCTCCTTGTCACGGGAAACCGTGGCCAGAATGATTGTAAAACACATTGAAAAGACGTATATTCAGATCGTGAATCCACAGGACAAACACGCCAAACCATTAAACTATTTGTACTTTCGGTGTCTGACCAAGCCCGTGATCACGCTCGAACGATACGTACACGAACTCGTTGTCAAAGGTCTCTGTTCGCAAGAAGCCATGATTATGGCCGTATTTCTTCTGGGGAAACTGGACGCCAAACAGATTAACGAGTTGACGATCCATAGACTCCTTTTGCTCTCCCTCGTAATTTCGAGTAAATTCTGGGACGATTTTTATGTAAGCAACAAGAAGTTCGCAAGCAACGGGGGAGTATCACTTTATGAACTCAATAAACTAGAGTGGAGTATGATGGAAATGTTAGGGTTTGACGTGTGGGTGTCACAAACCGATTTTGAAAGCACCTTTACATTGATCGTAACATGATTAAGTTCATTCGTCGTCCTCGTCATTCTCGCTTCCTAAATCCGCGTTATTCGATCTCGAATCGTGAAGTTCCATTTCTCGGTTGACGGAAACCAATTTGTGATAAAGGAGTCTCTGGGACTTTGGTTTCAATAAATCAACTCGCAGCTCGAATTCTCCGTTCGAGTCCGGTTTCAGATCGCCGAGTGAAACAATGAAATCGACAGTTTGTTTGTCGAGCCACTGTTTGTCCATCAAAAATTGGAGCTTTCGCTTGATCCACTCGATATCGAATTTGGACAAAGGCCGGTTTTCAAATTCGTCTTTCTCTTGCAATGACACTTCCTTCTTGAGTCGATCCAGTTCCTTGGCCATTAACGACAGGCGTTCCGCAACCTGGTTGTCTTCTGCTTCTTTCATGACCACTTCTTTTTCTTCTTTCTTCATCTTCTTTCTCGGATTTTTTGGCTTTTGCGGCTTTTTCGGCAAAGAAGAACCCAAGCGACTCATAAGCAATTCGAATTGACTCGAGGCTTCCACCGCCAGCCGGTGAATCGGATGTTTCGGGTCCGGCGAGAAGAGTTTCGCATTCGAGTACACCATTTGGACGTCCATCACAAAGTCGTCTTTGCAATCGTATTCACCGGATTCCAGTTTCTTCATCACCAAACCCAGGTCCATGGGTGCCGCGATAACCGATGCATACGTCGGATACTCGGTGACGGAAACGGCGGCCAGAAACGGCTTGTTCACAAACTGCTTTTTGATACTGTTGAGCACTTGCTTGCATCCTTTCAAGGCTTCTTCATCCTCCGGATCCAACGAACGTTTCTTGTTCTTCTTCTCTTTTTCATCGGAGATCGGAAATTCATCGCTGCCGTCACCGTAGTAGGCGGCTCGGCACGTGTCGAAAGGGTCGCTTTCATCGATGATTATTGGGAGGGTCTTCTTCTTCTCCTTCGGGACCCAAGCCTTGTTGAACTCCGAAAACGATACGCCAAACATCGATCGATCTACGAAGGATTGAAACAAGAAGACAAAGCCGAATGAAAACACCGTTTGATGGTTTCCCACCAGTTGCTCTCGGTATTCAAGCTCCGCATCTTGTTGTAGTATTCGGCGCGTTGCGTCTCTTCGAGACACAAGGCTTTTGTTTTGTTGGATTCCACTTCACCTGAAATATAATCAAGGTCGGTCGCAGAGATGGTGAGCGACAGGGACGACAACAGCGAAAACGCGACGGAAGCACTGGGTCGGTGTTCCGGATCGAACGAGAAACATTGAACCATCAAACGAAACAAAGTTTGTGGCATCGGAACGAGACTCAAGGTTTTGTGAACCAACGGGGTAAGTTTTTCGGTGATGACCTTGCGCTGAACACTGAAAACGGATTCTTCGGACCACGGATCCTCTCCGTCACTCAACAAAAAATACATCAACGAACCGAACGCGTACATGTCGGTCGCAAAGGACCGCGGTTTGGACACAAAAAACTCTTCCGGTGAAAAGTAACCGTGATTCAACAGCAACGGCGTATCACTTGTGCGCTTCGCGTGGGTCAACCGACAGAAGTGCTCGATACCGTCGTCGATCATGACTTTGGTGTCTTGAATCAAAATCGAATCCGGACTCAACGAACCGTGCCGGATTTTGTTAAAGTGCAACGTTCGCAAACCGCTGGCGCTCGACGTGAGAATGTGAACAATAAATTCCAAAGAAACAATTTTCTTGGTCTTCACAAACTCGCGCAGAGTCAGAAGAGGACTTGAAAGAGGACTTGAAAGAGGACTTACAGAATACTTCAATGTGTGGTGGTCATCGAGAGGATCACTGATGATGCACCCAACTGTGACCAAATTGGTTCTGTCACCTGTCACAGAACCCCATTCCGAACACGACAGCTGTACGTCTTGAATCAGATAGTCCGCTTTGGGCAACCGTTTTACTCTTTCAGAGAGACCAACTACTCTTTCAGAGATACCAACTACTCTTTCAGAGATACCAACTACTCTTTCAGAGATACCAACTACTTTTTCAGAGATACCAACTACTTTTTCAGAGATACCAACTACTCTTTCAGAGAGACCAACTGCTCTTTCAGAGAGACCAACTACTCGGGTTTGAGGCTCTTCCTTTTCATCTGAAACCAGTGTGGGGGGTTCGCAATCACCTTTACTCATTTTCGTTTTCTTAATCTCTTCGGGGTTTTTATAAAACATTATTTTTTCGGTTTCCCGAGTTTTTACCCCGAGTTTTTCAAATTTCAGGTTCTGCTCTCTGACGTGACGCCTTGCCTGACAGACGACGATGCTGGGTCGGGAGATGGACCTCGAAACCTGTCTGCGTGTGTACGAGTCGAGGAGCGTCTTGTCGGCGCCCTTTGTCATACCGATGGCAGGCGGCAAGTGGCTGGACTTGAGTCAAGACGCCACGTTTCGCAGCTTGACCGACATGCGGTATCTGAACGGCTTTGGCCCGACAGAAGTCAAGGCGAACTGTGAGTTAAAGATCCAAGATGGCAAAGTTGCCCTTTCCCATTTTGGATCGGCGTGCGGCCACGATCTTCTGGTCGACCTTAGCAGTACCAATTACTGGTTGTCACCCCAGCACCTTCAGTGGGCCGCCCAGCGGATCATCTTTCGTCACCTGGCCACCAAAGAGCCGGAAGCACTGTTCTCAATGAAGCAACTCCGGAAGTTCCTACCCAAAGTTCTTAATTTCGACGTTGGCGCAGAGTTTATCGAATCGGCAATCGAAACGCTATGCGAGCTCCAACTGGTGCACCGTTCCGTAAAGCCGGTTCGTTATGGTGTCACTCGGCAACGAGCGAACCTGTCGTTTCCACAGCTCCAACCGTTACTTACTGACTTGTTCCCGGATGGGGACTCGTTATTGGAGCACGTTTATGGCTCGTCTTCTTCTTCTTCTTCTTCTTCTCTCTCTTCTTCCTCAACTCTTTTTGATGCCGCTTCTTTCTTGTCTTCCCCTGCTCCCGTGCCCTTCTCGGGTTTGCTGGCACCATCGTCCCCGGTGCAGCTGTTTCAAGCCGATGCGCGTCGGCTCCTGATGTTTTCTACTTCTTCCACCGAAGCATCACATGAGAAGAATCCCGCTTCTCCGAACCCATTTCCAGGTTTGTCCTGGTCTTCGTGCTCTTTCGACTCTGTTCCTGTGCTGATACCATGGCCTGTATCTGTGTTGATGATAGTGTCTGGGTCAATGCCTATGCCGGTCTCAGCGCAGACCTCTCCATTTCGTGCCGAAAAGTTATCGGTCGACCACAACGATGTATTAAGAGCCGCGGCTTTAGCACAATCCAATGAAAAAGCAATGTTCGCGAGAGGCCTTTGGTGCCGGAGCCATGCCGGTCTCGTTCAAGCGCCACCCCCTTTTGTGAATGATTCACACAATAACTATCCGAGTCCTGCGCTTTATCCGAGTTATCCGAGTTCATCGCCGTCCAAAAGTCCACAGCCTTCGCTCGCCGAAATTACCCCTCAAATGCCTTCAAATGCCTTTCTCGGCGCGGGCAGCGGAGACATGTTTGATCACCAGCACGTGATTGAAAGCCAATTTGCCGATGACATGGACAAAAATGGTTGATCTCTCCCCCAGTTAGATAAACGATTTATATTTTTTCTTGTCTTTTTATGTTCTGTGTTGTAGTTGTTTAGCTGTTTCAGCGAACCCTTGTGGTATAGCGAGTCAATAATCAATTTCTGTGTAGTTTGTTTCTCACATTTATACCATTGTGCCTCTCGTCCCTTATTAGATCAATGGCCGACGACGGTCTCTCCCTCCAATTGGAAAGTCTCCTCCAACTTCCTTATGACGTACAGCCGCAAACCTATCATGCGTTGAACGTCAATGTTCCCGACCTGAAACAAAACTTGGTCTTGGAAATCAAACGGTGCATTATCGAAGACGACTCCGTCGAATGGTCCGTTGTCTTACTGTCGGCCGTGTTGAACTTGACTTTGAACCACAACGACGACCAATTACATCAAACACTCAAGCAACTTCTGCCCCATTCGTATTCAGCCAGGTGGTGCATGGACGGACGGGCCGCCTACCATCTGTGGCACGCCTATGCTGCGGCTGCTGCGTCGGATAAAAAACCGATGACCGAAAAGATTGAACTGTTTCTATCCCTGGCCGTCCAGGGCACGCTCAAAGACGTCAAAGAGAACAAAGGTAGTAACTCTCTCTGCTCTCACTCTATCACATTCGAATCTAACAACACAAAAAACAGCCGATGTTTGGTCTCAGATTAATGAAATGAAGAAAGTGATGGCGTTAAGCTACTCGTTTCGAACCAATGATGACCCGACAAACAAGCAGATGGCGGTCGAAATGATGAACAAATCGGGTCCAAAAGCCATGGATTGGATGAACCGATCGGAAGATTTCGTGCGCTTCTTCGCCCCTGGAGAAGCACTGCGGTTATTCATGGTCCGACTGTTCACCGAAGTTGCCAACCACGACGTAAGGTTCACCAACGTCGCCGCGTTGTTTATGATGGGAGAAGGCGTCTCAATGATAAGCAAACCACGGTTGATCAGTAAAGTGGCGAATGGTTGTGTTTATAACTACTTTCTGGACAAGCCGTTCCCGTTGATGGATACGAAAGCAAAGGATCGACAAGCACAAATCGAAGCCTTTCTCGAACGCCAAAACCAAAGCACAAACAAACGAACGGAGAAAGAGATGGACAAAGACGATAAAGACACAGAACAAAACAAACGAATGAAGCCACAAACTGCTCCACCGCAAACTGCTGCTCTACCCCAAGCTCTCCCCCAAAGCGATCCGATGAACGCCATGGGCCTCATCAAAGTTGGTCACAGCAAACCCACCCACTTTGGCTTCCTTCCCAAGTCAATCATTGAACCACTCTTCAAAACACAATCCAAAGAAACGAAGACACAATTGATGACTTCATTGCATCTTCTCAATCCGAATTGCGAGAAACTGATTGGGTTC
>Ga0105048_10017653_pt1 | contig 11007 bp, 8 predicted proteins | sample MAT05_FD_78382 | JGI IMG/M metagenome (GOLD analysis project Ga0105048, IMG submission 78382) | Freshwater microbial communities from Lake Fryxell liftoff mats and glacier meltwater in Antarctica - MAT-05 | ecosystem: Environmental > Aquatic > Freshwater > Ice > Liftoff microbial mat | place...
CCATGCCGTGCTCGAGCTCGCTCATCGAGACCGCGCCGATGCTCGCGCGGAACCAGCCGCTGTCCTTGCGCAGGCCGAACGCCATGAACGGCACCATCGCCAGGCCGGCGCGATCGAGCAGGAACCTCCGGATGTCCTCGTCGGTCGCGATCTTCTTGCCGTCGGCGGTGGTCTTGCCGGCGATGTCGAAGCGGATCGAGAGGTAGATCGCGCCCGCCGGCGCCACCGCGTCGACCGGGAGCCCGCGCTCCTTGAGCCGCGCGATCGCGCGGGCCAGGAGCCCCAGGCGCGCGAAGACCTCCTTGTTCATGTGCTGCGAGAACGTGGCCATCGCGGCCTCGTCGCGCAGGAGCTTCGCGGTCGCGACCTGCTCGGCGCGCGGCGCCCACGCCCCGATGTGCGTGAGGATCGCCGCCATGCGCTCGATGACGTCGGTGGGCCCGACCGCCCAGCCGACGCGCAGGCCGGTCGCGGCGAACGCCTTGCTGATGCCGTCGACGAAGATCGTGTACGCCGCCATCTGCGGCACCAGCTCGACCGGCGTGACGTGCTTCGTGCCCGGCGCGGTGAGCATCCAGTACACCTGGTCGAACATCAGGTAGACCGGCGGCGTCGAGGTGGCCTTGCGGCGCTCGTTCTCCGCGACGATCGCGCTGCACAGCGCGGTGAGGGCCTCCGCGCCGATCGCCGTCCCGGTCGGGTTGTTGGGCGTGCAGAGGCAGATCAGGCGCGCCTGCGGCAGGTGCGGCGCGAGCGCTTCCACGCGGGGAAAGAAGCCATCTTCGGCGCGGGTCTCGACCTCGATCGGGCGCGCGCCAGTCATCGTGCAGTAGTGATTGTTGTTCCACGAAGGCACGCTGTAGACGACGCTGTCTCCGGGCGAGACCAGCGCGTAGTAAATGCCGGCGATCATCGGCCGCGCGCCGCCCGCGATGAGGACGCTCGAGAGCGGATAGTCGAGGCCGAGGCCCTTCAGGAACAGCTCGCGCACCGCCTGGCGGCACTCGTCGATGCCGCTCGAGGGCGGATAGTTGGTGTGGCCGGCGTCGAGCGCGGCCTTGATCCCGTCGCCGAGGATCTGCGGAATCGGGAACTCTTTGGGCGCGAAGTCGCCGACGGTCAGGTTCAGCACCTGCGCGCCGCCCGCGATCATCACCCTGATCTCGCCGGCGATCTTCAGGATCTCGCTGGCCACCAGCTTCTGCGCCATCGCCGAGATTCCGCGCTCCGAGAGGCTGTCGTTCGCGACGGTGGAGAGGAAGGGCTTGGTGTCGATCGTTTTCATGAATGTGATCCTCAGGGCCTCAGGGGGACAGGCCACAGGCGGCGAGGTTGCCTTCGGCGAGCTTCTCGCACGTGCACGCGTCGAGCAGCGCCTCACACGCCAGCGCCTCGGCCTCCAGCACGCCTTCGGTCTTGGCGGCGCGCGAGACGCGGACTTGCTCGAGACAGAGCGTCTTTTCGGGCTCGTTCGGCTTGCAGTCGCAGACGGCCTGCGAGAGCTGGGTGCAAGGATCGGCGCACGCCACGAAGGTGAGGAGCGCGATGATCGCAAAAAGGGACTTCATACTATCTCGGGTTCTCCGGCACGCAGACCTTCTTGGATTGCGCGATGTCCACGCACGTGTAGCCGGGGCGACAGTCGTTCAGCGTCGCGCAGGTGGCGAGACAAAAATTGGAGAAAGAGACCCCGCTGAACGTGAGCCCGGCCGCGCAGGCCGAGGTCGCGCCGCACGAGCCCAGCGAGCAGTCGACCTCGGTGCAGTAGCCCTGCGGCCAGATCGCGATGCAGGCCGACGTCTGGCGGTTCTCGCAGTCGAGCGAGCTGATGCACTGCGCTCCGATGTGCGGCTCGAGCGCGGGGTCGCCACAGCCGAGCAGCGCGAGGAGGAGCAGCCTTTTCATGCGAGGTGCACGACCGAGGCGCTGCTGGTGGGGCGCCGCGAGAGCGCGAGCTCGAACGCGCGCCGTACGTAGACCGGCACCATCTCGCGGCGATAGTCGGGGTCCGTCGCGATGTTGGTCAGGGGCTTGGTGCGCTCGTACGCCACCGCGCCGATCGCGGCGATCGTGCTCGCGTCGAGCACGCGGCCCACGAAGGTGTCGAGCTTGCCGACGTGCACCGGTCGGGCGCCGAGCGCGGTGAGGCACACGTCGAGGGCCTGGATGTGGCGCGCGTCGTCGATCCGCGCCATCACCGCGACGCCCAGCTCGGGGAAGTCGATCGCGGCGCGCGTGCGCAGCTTGGTGTACGCGGCGATCGTGCCCGGGCGCGGCTTCGGGATCACGATCTCGGTGAGCAGCTCGGCGCGGCTGCGATCCTGGTTCATCAGCCCGTTGCCGACGTAGAACTCGTCGATCGGGATGGTGCGCTCGCCTGCGCTCGAGACCAGCTCGAGCTTCGCCCCGAGCGTCATCAGCACCGGCGCGCTGTCGTTCGAGGCGGCCGCCACGCAGCGCTTTCCGCCGGCGACGACGTGACAGACGGTGCCGTCCTTCTTGAGGCAGAAGCCGAGCGCCTGGCGCCAAAAGTACGTCTGATTGATGTACACGCACCGCGTGTCGAGGCAGACGTTCCCGCCGATCGTGCCCATCGCGCGCAGCTGCGGCCCGGCGATCTGCGTGACCGCGTCCACCAGCGAGGGGAGCTGCGCCATCGCCGCGTGGCTGCCGAGGCTCTCCAGCGTGACGAGCGGTCCGAGGCGGATGTTCTCGCCGTCGTCGGTGACGTAGCGCAGCGCGTCCACGCGGCCGAGGCTCACCACGATCTCGGGCGTCTCGATCTCGTGCTTCATGTTGGGGACGAGATCGGTCCCGCCGGCCAGGAGTCGCGCGCGATCGCCGTGGATCGCGAGCAGATCCACGACCTCGGCGACGGTCCGCGGCTCGCGAACGTCGAACCTCGGGAGGCGCAGCATGCGGCCCTCCCATCGGCCGTCCGGTAGGAGCGGGTCAAGAAGGGATGTATACCCAGCGTGGCATGGGGCTCCGGGTCCACCACATCAACTGCGGCACCCTGTGCCCCCTGGCGGCCCGCTCGATCGACGGGGTCGGCTCGATGCTGGCCCGCGGCAAGATGGTCTGCCACTGCGCGCTGATCGAGACCGCGGGCGGCCTGGTCCTGGTCGACACCGGCCTCGGCACGGCCGACTGCGCGGATCCGAGGCGCTTCAGCCTGACCTTTCGCCGCGTGGCGGGGGCGCGCTTCGACCCCGAGGAGACGGCGGTCGCCCAGGTGCGGCGGCTCGGCTTCGATCCGAAGGACGTGCGGCACGTCGTCGTCACCCACCTCGATCTCGATCACGCCGGCGGGCTCCCCGACTTCCCGTGGGCCACCGTGCACCTCCACCAGAAGGAGCTCGACGCCGCCACCCAGCGCCGCTCGCTGAAGGAGAAGGAGCGCTATCTGACGGTCCATTTCGCGCACGGGCCCAAGTGGAAGCCGTACAGCGAGGACGGCGAGGACTGGTTCGGGCTGAAGAAGGTGCGGCTCCTCGACGGGCTCGACGACTTCGGCCTGGTCCCCCTGTTCGGCCACACCCGCGGCCACACCGGGGTCGCGTTCAAGGACGGCGATCGCTGGTCACTCCACGCGGGCGACGCCTATTTCTTCCACGGCGAGCTCGAAGATCCGCCGCGCTGCCCGTGGGGCCTCGCCGGCTTCCAGGCGCTGATGGCGATCGACGACGAGCAGCGGCGCGAGAACAGCCGGCGCCTGGGAGTCCTCGCGCGCACGCATGCGAGCGCGGTCAGCGTGTTCTCGGCGCACGATCCGGTCGAGCTCCGGACCTGAGGCCGCGCCGGACTTGACCGCTGAGGAACCCAGGAACCCAGGGAGCAGATCCGAGAAAAAACAAATCTCGCGTCGAAGTCGCGCGCCCTCTTTTTTCTCCAGAAGTCCGTGGAGGCTCGATCTGTTTCCTGAGTTCCTCAGCGGTCTCTGATCAAGAAGCTTCGAGCTTCGCGATGCGCGCTTCGATGTCCGGGCGATCGGCGGCGCGCGGGGTCGCCTTTACGTAGCGCTTGTACATCTTGATCGCGTCGTCGCGGCGCTGCTGGTTCTCGTAGACCTCGGCGAGGTCGCGCAGGCAGACGCGGGGGCCCCGGAACTGGACGCAGTCGGTGAGCAGCTTCTCGGCGTTGTAGAAGTCGCGGCTCTGAAGGGCGGCCTGGCCGTCGCGCGCCAGATCGGCGGTCATGTTGATCGCGTCAGGATCCTCGGCGGGGCGCGGGGCACGTGCGACGCCTGCGGCGTCTGCGACGCCTCCGGTCGCGTCCAATGCTTCTCCGGCGTCGAGAACCATCACCGCCGTATCGATGATCGCCGCGTCCACCACCGTCGCGGTGGCGGCGTCGAGCGGGACCGAGGCGTCATCGTCGGCGGGCGCTGATCGTGTCGGGGTCACGGTCCAGTCCGACGGCGGCGGCGGCGGCGGCGGTGGCGGGACCGGCGCGACCGTGGGATCGGGCACCGCGACTGGCCGCGCCATCAGCTCCATCGGGCCGGGCAGGGCGTCCACCACCGGCGCGGTGGGATGCACGCGCCGGCTCACCATCCAGATCAGCCCCAGCGAGGCCGCCATCAGCGTGAGGCCGGTGGCCAGCGGCCAGGAGCGCGACCAGGCCGAGAGCTCCGGCACCGGGAGATCCAGCGCCACGGGCGCGGTCATCGGGCGCGCCGCGACGATCGGCTCGGGGAGCGGCTGCGGCACGACGATCGAGGAGCTCGACCGCGGGGAAGGGCGCCGCAGATCGGCCAGATCGAAGCTCGAATCGTTCGCCAGCGGCGGGATGCTGAGCTGCGGCTGCTGGAGCCCCGCGTCGAGGAAGGACGCGCCGCGCGGATCCGTCGGCGGCCGCGAGTCGTAGGACGGGCTCGCGCCGTCGCGCCGCGCCACTGCCTCCGCCCACGCGTTGCTCGGCCGGCGCTCCGGCGTCGGCGGCGGAGGCGGGATGCTCGCGCGGCTGATCGAGGCGTGGCGGGTCAGCGCCTGCGGCGCCGGGGCCACTGGTGTCATCCGCGAGATCGGATCGGTCTCGAGCGCCCGCTGCCCGAACAGGTCGAGCATGATCCGCGCGAGCTCCGGCGCCGACAGCGTCGCCCGCTGCAGGGCCAAAAATTGCCGCAGATCGCGGGCCAGCGAGTAGGGGCTGGCGTAGCGCTGGCTGGGCTCGCGGGCCAGCGCGCGCTGAACGATCGTCGCGAAGTCGCGCGGCACGTCGGGGCTGATCGTGGAGAGCAGCGGCGGATCCGTCTCGCGGATGAGCTGCATGCAGTGCGCGACGTCGCGACCGCGGATCATCGGCTGCCCCGCCACCGACTCCCAGAGGAGGACGCCCACCGAGTAGATGTCGCTCGCCGGCGTCGGGGCCATCCCGGCGATCCGCTCCGGCGCGAGGTGCTGCACCGTCCGCAGCGTCGGCGACATGCGCACGCGATCGAGGTGCAGCGCCGACTCGATCCCGATGTCGAGCACCTTCACGCTCCCGAGGAAGGTGATGAAGACGTTGTGCTTGGCCAGGTTCCCGTGCACCACGCCGCGCGGCACCGAGTCGGGCCGCGCGCTCACGTGCGCCGCCTCTCCGAGCGCGTATTCCAGGCCGTCGCAGACCGCCGCCATCAGGTAGGCCGCGAGCTCGGGGATCATCAGCCGTTCGCGCACCGCCATCGCCGCGAGCACGCGCGACAGCGTCTCGCCCGGCAGGTACGGGAACGCGACGAACGGCGCGGGCACGGCGCCGGGGAGCTGCTCGGCGAGGAACGGCGCCATCGCGACGTCCTCCGGTGCAAAGGCGCCCGCGTCGGCGATTGGCCCGAGGTGATCGTGGCTGAGGCGCGCGAGCGTCTGGGCGTCCTCGATGAAGCCACGCGCGTCGCGATCCGTCGGCAGGACGTTGCGGCGCGGGAGCTTGAGGATCCACCAGCGATCGTGGTCCGCACCGACGCCGCGCGCCACGAAGGATGTCGCTACTTCGCTGCGGCCGAGCGCGCCGACGATGACGTATCGCTGCTCGAGGGGGCCGCCCACCATGTCGAAGCCGCGATGCTTGCATTGCAATGCGTTGTACGCAACGGGCATGAAGGAGGCGAACCGCGAGCCTGCGAGCAGTGCGCCGAGGATCGTGCCAGGTCGCGAAGCGAGCGTTAGGGCCATTGCAGGAAGCCCAAATGCGAGGCATTTTGCGCTACCTCCGCCGACACCAATGCTCCCGCGCCTACGCTTCTTTCTCGAGCAAGCTCTCCTGGGTCTGTGGCGATCGCTCGGCGTCAGCATCCTCGCGGTCGTGACGATCGGGATCGCGCTCGGACTGCTCGCGACCTTCGGCGTGGTGGTCTCGAACCTCGCCCGCGTGGCGGATCGCATCGGGCGCGGCGTCGAGATCTCCGCTTATGTCGTGCGGACTGCGACGGTGGCCCAGACCGAGGAGGCTCGTGCCACGATCGCCGCCTGGCCCGACGTCGCGGAGGCCCGCACGCTGACCTCGAGCCAGGCGATGGACGCGTTTCGAGCCAGCCTCGGCAACGACGCGGCGATCCTCGAGGGCCTCCCGGACGACGTGCTCCCGCCCTCGATCGAGGTACGCCTGGTGAACCGCGAGTGGACCGCGGTCGAGGTGCGCGCGCTGGCGGAGCGGATCGACGCGCTCGCGCCGATCGAGGACGTGCGCTACGGCCAGCAGGAGATCGCGCGCGTGCATGCGCTCCTCGGCTTCTCGCGGGCGGTCGCGCTGGTGGTGGCGGTGGTGCTCTGTCTGGCGGTGATCCTGCTGGTGTCGAACACGATCCGCCTCACCGTCTACGCGCGCCGTGACGAGATCGAGATCCAGGGCCTGATCGGCGCCACCGACGCCTTCATCCGCGCCCCGTTCGTGATCGAGGGCGCGATCCAGGGGTGGCTCGGCGGGATGGTGGCGGGCATCGGCCTGCTCCTGTTCCAGGGCGTGCTGCGCGAAGGGATCCGCCGCGGGCTCTCGTACGCCTACGGCCCGATCGATCTCGAGTTCGTGCCGATCTCGTTCCTCGGCGGCCTCTTGCTGCTCGGCGTCCTGCTCGGGCTGATCGGGAGCCTGCTCGCGGTCGGGAAGTTCGTGCGGGTCTGATGCTCGCCCTCGCGCTGTTGCTCGCGCTGGTCTCCGACCCCGGCTTCGGCGGCGGGTCCGGGTTCGGCGGCGCCGAGGACGAGGCCGCGCTGTTCGAGGGGACCAAGGTCGCCGATCAGGAGAAGCTGGCCATGCGCCAGCGGCTCGCCGAGGACCGCGTGCGCACCCAGTTCTTGCGGCGCGAGGAGGCCTCGATCCTCGGTGGCCTCGGGGCGCTCGATCAGCGCATCGCTACCCAGAAGAGGAAGAGCCTCGAGCTGCTCGCCCGGAAGCAGCGGCTGCTGCTCGAGGTGATCGAGGTCGAGGCTGCGGTCGCCGAGAAAAACGCGCTCCTCGCGAAGCTGAAGGCCACCGTCGGCAAGCGGGCCGCGGCGATGCACCGCTTGCGGCGCACCCAGCTGGCCGATCTGCTCTCGCGGACCGCCAGCGCGTTCGAGCTCCGCCGCCTCGGTGATCGCCTGGAGCGGGTGGTCGGCTACGACGCCGAGCTGGTGGCGCGCACCCGCCACGCGAGCGCCGACGCCGAGCGCGCGCTGTCCGTGTTCACGGAGGAAAAAGCGGCGCTGGAGATGGCCCAGGCGGAGCTCGATCGCGAGCGCGACGCGCTGATCGAGGCCCGCGACGATCGGGCGGCGCTGCTCGAGGCGATCGTAAAGGAGCGCGCGGTGATCGAGCGCGTGGCCGGCGAGATCGCGGTGGCCGCGAAGAAGCTCGAATCCGAGCTCGACGTCATCCACGGCGCCCAGCCCGCGCCCGCACCGGCGGCCGGCGGCTTCGAGGCGCAGCGCGGCCGCTTGCCCTGGCCGATCGTCGGCAAGGTCGAGGTGCCCTTCGGAAAGCGCGTCGATCCCGACACCGGCGTGGTGATGACCCATAAAGGCATCGACGTCCGCGCCAAGGTGACCGAGCCGATCCGTGCTGTGTTTGGCGGCAAGGTCGCGTACCTCGGGACCCTCGACGGCTACGGGCGCACCGTCATCCTGGATCACGAGGCCGGCTGGTACACCGTGCACGCGCACCTCGAATCGAGCGCGGTGGCGAACGGCGCGGCGGTCGCGGCCAACCAGGTGATCGGCTACGTCGGCGACTCCGGCTCGATCAAGGGTCCTTACCTGTACTTCGAGATCCGCCAGGGCAAGTCGGCCGTAGACCCGCTGGCCTGGTTGTCCAAGTGACTGCTAGCGTCGGTCCGCGTGCGAGCACTGATCGTCGGAGTGACGGCGTTTTTCGCCGGGGCGCTGACCACGGCGCTGTGCACGGCGTCGGCGGCCGAGGACACCGACGCCGACTACCGGTCGCTCGCCGTCTTCGCGCGGGCCTATCAGCACATCGAGAGCGCCTGGGTCGGCGACGTCGCGCCGGACGCCCTGGCGTACGCGGCGATCCGCGGGATGGTCGGGACGCTGGATGGGCACAGCCGGTTCTACGATCCGGCCGAGGCCGCCAAGGCGATCGAGGTCGCCCGCGCCCAGGACGCGGCGGTGAAGCACGTGACCGTCCGGCACGAGAAGCTCGAGGGAAAGATCGGCTATCTGGCGATCGCGTCGTTCCGCGACTCGACGCCGGGCGAGGTCGACAAGGCGATGGCCCAGCTCCGCCCGCTCGAGGGCCTGGTCCTGGATCTCCGCGACGACACCGGCGGGCTGCTCCAGGCGGCTGTGCGGGTGGCGGATCTGTGGATCAGCGACGGGATCATCGTCAGCACCCGCGCCAAGAACCGCAGCCCCGAGGTCGTGCTCGCCCATCCCAAGGGGACCGAGCCCGGCTACCCCTTGATTGTCCTGGTCAACGAGCGCACCGCCTCCGCCGCCGAGGTCCTCGCCGCGGCGCTGCTCGAGCACCAGCGGGCTCGCCTGATCGGCGCGCCGACCTACGGTAAGGGCTCGGTTCAGACGGTGATCGAGCTGGAGGATCACTCCGCTTTGAAGCTGACGATCGCCCGGTACTACACGCCTTCGGGTCGCTCGCTCGAGGGCCAAGGTCTCGTCCCGGATGTCAACGTTCCAACGCCGGTCGAACCCACTGCCAAGACGAGCGATGATCCCGCAGTGCGTCGCGCGATCGAGGCGATTCGAGAGACTTCGGGCCGGTCCTTTACCGCCCCCAAGCCCCGTGCTATCTCCAACCCCTAGAAGGCTTTCTGAGGCAAGCGCCAAGGCGTGAGCGAACGCGAAACGAAGTCAAAGGGTCCATCCCCAGTGGGAAGCATTCACAAGCTCATCATCGAGGACGATGAAGGCAAGACGACCGTCGTCCCTGTTTCCCGGGGCGAAATCACGATCGGTCGTATGGAAGGCAACACCATCCGCCTCATGGAGCGGAACGTGTCGCGCCGCCATGCCCGCCTCTTACGCGATAGCGGCGCGGTCTTCATCGAGGACCTCAACAGCTTCAACGGCGTCAAGATCAACGGTGAGCGCATCGACGCGAAGCTGGAGATCAAGGAAGGCGACCTCGTCGAGATCGGCGACTACCACCTCGCGCTGCAGTCGGTAGAGGTCGAAGAAGACACCTCGAGCCGCGCCGAGACCGCCGTCCCGCACAAAGCCCCGGCCGACGCGCAGCCGACGATGCAGTCGCCGCAGATGCCGCCCGCGGCGCACGCTGGCAACGGCAACGCCAATGCCTGGCGCATGATGGCCACCGTCCCGGACTTCAACGCCGAGGACGCGATGCGCGAGGCCCGCGCCGAGATGGACGCCCGCGGCAACAGCGAGGCGAGCACCACTGCCAACATGCGGCCGTCGCCGATCGGCCCGGTCGATCCGATGGTCGGGCCGCCGCCGACCAAGGAGCACCGCTCCGGTCAGTCGCTGCCGCCGTTCCCGTCGGCCTCGCAGGGCTTCGGGGGCGGGCTGGCGCCGGCGCTGGACGCCCCGTTCTCGGGCGCAGGGGCCGGGATCGCTGCGCTCCGCGGGCGCGATGACGCCGCGCTGCGCACCGAGCAGATCCAGGTCGGGCCGCCGCGGGTCTCCGACGTCCCCCGGCTCGTCTGCGTCAGCACCGAGTACGCGGGCAAAGACTTCCCGATCAACCGCCCCGAGGTGGTGATCGGCCGCGTCGAGGACAACGACGTGGTGATCGAGCACCGCTCCGTCTCGCGCAACCACGCGAAGGTGATGTTCGACGGTCGGGTGCACAAGATCATCGATCTCCAGAGCGCCAACGGCATCCTCGTGAACGGCGAGGAGTACGCGATCACCGATCTCCGCAAGAACGATCTGATCGAGCTCGGTCACGTGAAGTTCCGCTTCATCCCTGCGGGCGAACCGTTCGTTCCGATAGAAGAAGAAGCCAAGGCGATGCTCGACGCGGGCGTCACGCCGCCGGCCATGGGCGGCGGCGGCGGGCTGTCGCCCCCGGCGCGCCCGATCGAGCCTCCGACGGTGCCGCACAAGACGCAGATGGAGCTGAAAAACAGCTTCCCTGCGCCGCACAACCACAAGACCGAGGACCTCATCCAGCCGAGCGACACGGTGGAGATGCCGGTCCACGTCGATGCGAGCAGCGCCGCCACCGTGACCGACACGCCGATCAGCGTCTTCGGCAACGACGCCGTGCTCCAGCCGAAGCTCGAGCCCCCGACGGATCGGCCGATGCACTCGCGCAACGACGGCGAGCGCGTGGAGCGCATCGAGCGGCGCGAGGCGCCGTCCCGCCGGAGCGACACCACGCCCGACGCGCCTCCGTCCGGCCCGACGATCCGCGCGGGCGGGACTGCGGCGGCCAAGATCCGGTCCGCCCCGATCGACGACGACTCGGACGTCCGCTCGGGGCCCGGCCGCAAGAACCGGATCATGATCGCGCTCGGCGTCGTGGGCTTGCTGCTCGCGGCGCTGGTGTTCGCGGTGGCCAAGCTCGGATCGGGCGGCGGCGGCGAGAACTACGATCAGCACCTCCAGGAGC
>Ga0105048_10017654_pt1 | contig 11007 bp, 5 predicted proteins | sample MAT05_FD_78382 | JGI IMG/M metagenome (GOLD analysis project Ga0105048, IMG submission 78382) | Freshwater microbial communities from Lake Fryxell liftoff mats and glacier meltwater in Antarctica - MAT-05 | ecosystem: Environmental > Aquatic > Freshwater > Ice > Liftoff microbial mat | place...
AGGATCGGAGATCAAGTACTTTATACGGGAATTCTTCGCGACATGACCGAACGCAGGCAAGTCGAAGATGATTTGCGAACCGCGCAGCTGCGGCTAATTCAAAGTGAACGGTTGGCTGCCATTGGACAGATGATGACAGGGATCGCGCACGAAAGCCGAAATGCGCTTCAAAGGTCGAGAGCATGTTTGGACATGTTGGATTTGGACTTGGAATCGGCTCCCGAGCAACAAGACTTGGTACGACGCTCTCGAGCCGCTCTTGTCGAACTTCAGACACTCTATGAAGAGGTACGAAGTTACGCTGCACCGATTCACTTGGACCGGTCCTATCAGAGCATCTACAAATTGTGCTTAGAAGCATGGAACCATTTAGACCCAATATGGCGAACTTCTGAAGTGAAGATCGCATTGCATTTCGAGACGATTAACGATGTGTTTTGCGACCGAAATCGGCTCGTTCAAGTCTTCCGCAATATCTTCGAGAACGCCCTTGCTGTTGCGCCTAAAGCAAGTCAAATCGTCGTCGAAACGAAACAAGTACAACGAACCTCAGCGTTGTGTATTCAAGTGAATGTTACCGATCAAGGTCCAGGGCTAGACGACGAGCAGCGAAGTCATATCTTTGAACCGTTTTACACGACGAAAACGAAGGGGACAGGTCTCGGCATGGCAATCTGCCAGCGAATCATAAACGCTCACGAAGGAACGATCGCGGTGGTGTCGTCAGATAGAAAAGACTTAAATCCGTTAGGCGCAACGATCAGTATTGAGCTTCCGGTGACGTAGATTATTTTGCGAAAAGACCTTTTGCATGGTTCGGATTGGTTCAAGGCCATGATCATCATGTGTTTTGGCCAAACCGTTCGTCGGGTCGCACGGGTTCCAGGGGCGTTGCCCTCGTTGTTCCACACATATTCGGTCTACGTTTTTTGGATCCTGTGCCGAATGCCTCGCAGCCCGGAGGGCAGAACATCTCTGCCGAGGGCGTCAGCCCTCGGAAAGGTGGCATTGAATTAACAGCCCGGCGGGCGACACATCGCCATGGGTCCGGTGGCTCACGCCACCGGCAGGGATATTTCGCCCTCCGGGCTGCACTATCGCAGGACTTGTGTGGAACAACGAGTCCCGAGGAGGAGAAGGGGAGTTAGAACAACCGCTTCGCGATGTTGAAGTCGCGATCGCTTAGGGTCGTAGTTTGGAACAAAAACTGCGCAAAGCAAAGTCGTGTCAACACCGGTTTTTTAACAGCCCAGGCGTACGCTTCCAGAGGTCCTAACGCTTCGACTCCAGGAACGCGAGCAAGTCAGCGAATTCCTCGAGCGTCATTTGCTGATCTAGACCGCTCGGCATTACCGACACTTTGCTTTCGCTTTGTTCCTCAACGTCCGATCTAGCGATGCGGCATGTCTTATCCACTCCACAAAGCAGCTCAACATAAGAGTCTGTTTGTTTCGTCAACAAACCATTGAAGACTTCGTCGTCGACGGTGCGAACACGAACGGGGTGGTACCCCTGAGCCATCCGAATACTCGGAAAGACGACCGCTTCGACAAGATCTCGGCGGGTTCGAGATCGCCCAATCGTACTCAATTCGGGACCAAGTCTTCCGCCGACGTACCCGATTTGGTGACAACTGCTGCATGCTGCTTTCGGGCTGCTGAAGACCTGGTACCCTCGCTTTGCATCCCCTGCGGGTAATCTTTCTACCCATCGTTCCAATTCTTTAAGAACATCTTCGGGAGGACGGTTGGCCGACTTCATGATGGCCGCCCATTCCCCCTTCATCGCGTCCGACCGGTTGTTCACACTCGACAAAACTTTTTCTACGACGAGCGTCTTCAGTGCCGGTAACTCGGGCAGTCTGCGGGTAAGCTCCCGATCCACATCATCGTCGCGGCATCGTAAAAGGACGTCTATCCCGGTCTGTAATCGCAACGGCGGTAAGTCCTTCAAGATCGCGATGAGGCCTTTCGCGGATGACGGGGAGATCCTGGAACGCGACAAAGCGGCCTCCGCAACCGCGCTGCTCTCCGGTACAGTAATTTGTTGGATGATTGCATGCAGACTGCCTTCGTCGAGCGGTTCCATGTCCGGTGGAGTGGCTGCAATCACTTGCACGGCTAAGATCGGGTCGATGGCTATCAACTCCTCGAAACGACTGCGAAGCGTTCGAGCGATAGACGCTCTATCTTCATTTGCGAACTTCGCTTTGCGAATGGAGTCGGCGATTCTGCCGAGCAATGGACCGTTCGCTGATCGAATCCAAGCGACAAGGGGCTTGGACCATTCCGATGGTAGAACGTCCGATGAGGCATGCGTCAAACACTCGATCAACCAAGCTTGACGCGTTTCGGATTGCGTAGGCGCAGCTCCCAGTAAATCCCCGAAAAGGGCTCGCAGTTTTGGATGGGAAGCCCCTCGAGCCACCAACGGGATACAGGCTGCAAGCCGAGCATTGTCCTCCAAGTTCCAAGCCGATTCCAAGAAAGGAACCGTTAACTCAATTCCCGTCTCTCTTTTGGATAGACAACGGACCGCGAGCGATCTCAAGTCTTCGCGATCACTGGTCAAGTTCGACACGAGCTTCGGAAACAGACTCTCTGGCAGTTGGTCCAGCTGATCCAACGCATGCACGACAGCCAACTGTTCGGAATCGTCTAGACTGCGCTTCGCGATATTGATCATGGGTTCGATTGCCCCAATCTCCATCAACGCGTAGATACTAGAATGACTGATGAATCGATCGTCTGGAAATCGTCTCTTGGCGGAAAGAATTGGCAGAACACTATCTGCATTTCCGATCACGCCCACAGCTTCGATCACCGAGCGCACGGTTGCTGGTGAGTTGCTTTTTAGGTTTGCAACCAGATGCGGGAGGGCCAGCGGCCAGCGGTTCAGACCAACAATATTCGCCGCTGCTTGTTGAATAGTGGGTTCTGTGTCGGACAACAACGCGATCGTCGCGTTGGCCAATTGCGGTTCGTCTTGGAGCGTGATCGCTTGAGCCATTTGCCAAAGTGCTTCGCGGCGGGCTGCCACGTTCTGGTTGCGATCCATCGCAATTCGCATTGCTTCGGCTGTAGATAGGGCTGGGGGCGTCTTGATAGAGCGCGCTTGGTTGTGCCGTCGCTCGGATGCCGCCGTCAAGCGATAGATGCCTCCTCGTGCGATTTTTTGATCGCTTCCAGAGCTGGGGCAACACAGGTCGTACCATCCACCGGTATCGAAGATGAGCAAGCTGCCATCCGGTTCTTCCAAAACATCCACCGGGTGAAAATCGACACGGTCAGCCGAGACCAAATCCATCGACTGGGTCTCAAAACTGGACCCGTTCTCCACCAAACGATGCAACCCAACTTTGTGCAAATTGAACTGAGAGGTGACCAGGAATCGTGGGGGATTTGCGATCGCCATGGCTGCTTGTTGGCTCGGGATGGCAGTTACCAAAGCGAGCGACTTTAAGAAATCGATACTCGCCGGCGCAGCCGCTCCCAGCTCAGCAATAGGTTGCAGGAGTGGACCAGTCGACCAGTGGCCATCGAGCACTTGATGTTGTTTGCCGAACAATCCTCCGCGCGGCGCGTGGGCGATACCATCGCGAATACCGTTGCCTGGATGATGTAAAAACGTCGAGCAAAAAAATCGCTCCCCTTCCGGCGAAAATGCAATATCGGAAGGATTGTCCATACCTCCTGTCATCAAGCGTTCGATAGGGCCGCCGCTGGGATGTCTACGATAAATGTGTGCGGCCTTAGACTTGGATCGCTCGGCATCGTCCGACTCACCGCTACCCAGCAGCAGATGACTTTGTTCACCAAAGGCCCCTTTGGTCCAGTAGACCCATCCATCGAGCCCCCGTTTTGGGCCGTGCAAATCATTGGCACAATGAGTGATGGTCGTACCATCAAACCAAACATCTTGCTTCTCAAAAAACCCATCTCCATCGGCATCCGATAGTTTTAGGATGTTGGGCGGCGCAGTCACCAGCAGATCGTTCCCAAAAACCATGATGCCTTCGGGAAAGGCCAGTTCCTCTGCGACAACCAGTCTCTCGTCGAACCGGCCATCACCGTCCGTATCGGACAATCGCACGATCTTGTGCGGCTTCGATACCAGCTGCTTCTGAACGCTCTCGCCGTTCCAGTGGCACTCCAGCACCAACAAATCACCCTCCGCATCGAAGGTCGCAGCAATGGGCCACTGGATCAATGCATCGTCTGCAACCTTGTCAATGTGCAAGCCATCCAGGACCGTAAACTGGATATTCCCGACGGCAACGCCATGAAACGGATCAGCAGCATCAATCGGGCTCGTAGTTACAGTGAGAATCGCCGACAAGATTGCCCAGCGACAAGAAAGGAAGTCCATAATCGGTCACGCAGCGGTAGGATGGGAATCACATGGAACCCCATTCTACACCGATTTTGGTTACCGTGCGTCAACAGGACTATCGACGCGCTTTGGCTTCTTCTCGAGCCGCTTTCAAAGCCGCAGTTTCGTTCGCGAGCTTGTTCTCCGGCCCAGCTGGGAAGTATTGCACATCGTCTTGGAGGTAATACGGACTTGGGAGGGTCTGGCCTGCCACTTGAACTTGGCAACCCGTATTGGCAGCTACGCCAAGCGAACCCGCCGCAACGACCATCCAGATGCCTAAAGTCGGTTTCTTGCAATTCAACATTTTTGAATTTCCATTATCCTGGGGCAGGGTTCAACCGAAACCGGCCAGCTCGATGCTACGTCGAACTCCAAAACGAGAGGACGACAATACCGAGTGTATCGGAAAGTTGGCTGGTTCGCTTGAGGGAAACTTTGCCGGTTTCACCGATCGTTCCGTTGGCGTTGGGACGAACTGTTGTTCATAATGGTTATTGCTAGCTCTCATTCATCCCAGCGAAAGATCTTCCCATGTGTCCTCTACACTCCTCTCTAGCTGAGACGAGCCATTCGAGTTTGGTACGCTCCGCGACTACATCCTTAGCCGTTTCGATTGTTTTCTCACTTGGTTTACTTCTTCCCGGAGCGATTCTAGCGCAGCCACCGTCGACCAGTTCCAAGCCGAGCACTGCTAATAGCAACGTCATACGCCCAGAAAACTATACCGCCAGCGACTTCATGGCCGATGGCCAAACATCCCAAGCGATGGAGGTTTTAGCCACCGGCCTGTCGCAAACTCGGATGGTAAACAACCAGCGCGGAATAGATAGCATTCCGCTGATTGTCAAAATGGGTGAGTGCTTTCTCGAACAATGCGACATTGGAATGGCTTTAGAAAAATACGATAGCGCCTTGCAAATCGCGATCGACGCAAAGGGTTGGACGGTACTCTTAAAAAGTGCGGCTGGAAGCGTCCGGGCAGATCCTCGAGCTCGCGAAGTTCCATGGGCCATGAATGGCCGGGCTACGCAAATGGGTGGATTCACCGAAGCCTGGCCTATTTCGTTAGGCTCCAACGACACTCTGCTCGAATTCTCCAAAGGTCAAGGGCCTGTAGGGAAAACGATCTCTATCGACGCGATCGAGGTGCTGCGATGTCAAGCGATTGCGTTGAGACGGCGATTTCAGTTGTTGGGCCCGCTAGCAAAGCACAGCCCTTTGTCGAAACCGTTGCTCGATGCGTTCACTATCAACACCGTCGGGCAAAACGAAATCGTACATTGCTCGATCGAAATCTGTAGAGCGTTGGCCATGATCGGCCTTGGGGAACGCGCTGTGGCGTCGAAACTGCTCATCCAAAACTTGAGCTTGGCCAATGGACTCGATCATCCACTCACCAGCATCGCCTTGCTGGCCATCGCGGATCTCGCGGTCGAATCGAATGAATTACTGGTGGCTGAGGAGAGGGCAATCGAGGCCTCGATCGTGGCTGGCCGCGCGGGACAATTGGATCATCTATCCGAGGCAATTGAGTATCTTTCGGAGATCGGTTTCGCGGATGGCCACGATATCGCGATCGGGAAAATGTTGCAGCAAATCGTTGCGTGGTCCTCTACCAAAAGTCGAATGGTTGCGATTCGCGGACAGGTCGAATGGGCCAGACTCTCTGCGTTGGTCGGGGACATCGAGGGTGCAAAGAAGCATTGCAATGCTGCCACGACCATGTTGTTGCCAAAGCAAGTAGTCATGCCCCGAGCCGAAGCGGTGATTCGCTATTCGCTTGCCAAAGTGGCGTTTCTCGAAGGCAATGTTTCCGAGGGGATCAGTACCTTCTACGAAAGCGTAGCATTCCTGCGAGGAAGCGGTTCCGGGATCGGTTCACCTCCGCTGTTTCAATTGGATATGGCTTTGCACCTGACGAAATCGAATCATCTACCGGATGCGGTAGCGGAAGCGATCTTAACGCAACTGCTCAATCCGCCTACCACGGGGCATTGGCGAGTTCAACCATTGGAACAATTGCTGTGGCTTATGGCGGACAAGACCGAGGTCGTCGAACAGCTGCTCGCCATCCAACTCAGAACGCGACGGGATGCCGAACTGGTAACGTCGATCGATGACGCTATCCGCCGACGCTACAGACGCATCGGCGAGTTGGAATCGCGTGTCTTCGATTTGCAAATGATTTTCCATGGCGATAGTCGCTTCCTGAACACGGTTTCAAGTGGGGAAGCCAAACAGCTGCGAAAACAGTTTCCCGCTCTCGATCAAAATGCAACCAAGATCGTCGAATTGCTAGCACCATTGCTTGCCAATCCGAAGTGGGACACACGCAAGTGGAGCGAGGAGGAAACACGTCGCTGGGACTCCGCGGTCCGATTGTCAGCCGTGCAAGAATCTATGTTTTGGGCCGCAGCCATTGGCCCGGTTGTTATTTCCGAAATTTTTCCTCCTCGGCATTCACAGCAGGGATTGGACAAAGCGCTCCAAACCGGCGACGCGGTGCTCCTCTTCGCATCGATTGGAAAATCGCTTCGAGGATACCTGCTCACGGCTGGCAAATGGAGATCTTGGGAAATCCTGGAGGCCAATGCCGCTTCGCTGAAGGTGTCCAAGATCCGTTCGGAATGGCAGGGACTAGAACAGCCCCCACGCTCCAAACCGAACCTAGGCAATGCATCCAAACCGAAGATCATCGAGCTGGTTTCTCTGCGAGACCAACTCTTCCCAAAAGAAATCTGGGCAGAGCTAAATGGGGCCGAGCGATGGATCGTAGTTCCCGATCAATGGATTTGGAATGTACCGTTCGAACTGCTTCCGATGAGCGACGCTCCTAACGCTCTACCGTGCATCGCTGGACACCGGATTACGTATTCGCCAACCCTGGGGTTAGTCCCATATCTATTACAAGCCAAACTGGCGGACCAACTAAAGCACCCGGTGGATGTGCATGTCGGAGAGTTTGTTGCCCCAGACTCAACTCGCAAGCACGCCATCGTTGACTTGATTGGAAAAGGAGGACAGTATCCGTCCAGTCGATTCTTCAAGCTTGCATCGGACCGAATCTGCACTTTCGCCTCGATGAATTGGGACTCCATTGCCCCTGTTCCCTCAGACTCCAACCCAGCGCTATCTGGCATCCCTGCTTGGGGGCATTTGCCGTGGGGTTCGCCCACTTCCTTGCTATTGCCTGGAGTTCAAAGCCAACCGCCATCCGTTTCGTCGAAAGATAGAGATAACGAGTGGCTCCAGCTTACTTTGCCTCTCATCGCCCAAGGAACGCAGCATATGACCGTATCTCGGTGGCCAGTGGGAGGCGAGAGTACAAGTATCCTGTTCCGCAGCTTTCAAGACAACATGATCGACTTGCCGGTTTCCGAAGCATGGCAACGCAGCGTACTGAGTCTTTGGGAAGAACAGTTCGATCCGCGATCTGAACCTTTGTTTCACGCCTCTCCAAACCTTGGAGCAGATCAGAAGATACCTGGTAACCACCCTCTCCTATGGAGCGGCTACATCCGGATCGGCGACTCGAAATAACTCGACACGACTGGCCTACTTGCCCGATGAAGCGTTCGGGGCAACGGATTGTGGCACTTGTTCGTTCACACCTTTAAACGCGCCCAATCGCGGCGTCGGCGTCGTCTTGACCAATGCTCGGTGCACCAGTGTTTGGTACGCACCCGACGAAGTTGTCGGCTCGGTCTCGGTGACCAAGATCTGCGGGAGAGTGCCGGTAGGAATCAATTGAGAAACCGCTAACTGGACGCTTTCCACACGTGCGTTGGTTTCTTGCTCAGTCTGGCCCGATTTGACGTAAACTATGCGATGGCTCGATGGCGACTTGGTCAAAATCAATTGAACCTTAATCGCGCCCGCCTCGCTCAAGATTTGTTTGTCCGAGAACAAGCTTGAGCCGAGCGTATTATTTTCTCGCCAACCGTTTTCTCGCATGACTTCAAAAGGAGCGACGACGGAATTCGCATCGGCTCCTCGGAAGGGTTGCGGCCACGCTTGATTGCGAGCGTAGTCCACTCCTATATTGTGCTTCATCTGAGCACAGCCCGAAACTCCAACGATGCACACCAAAGTCGTGAATGACGCGAATGTTCGGCGCATGCTGCAAATCCTTTTACGGTTGGATCTCGTCGATCCGATCTTACGGGCCAATAGGCCGAAAAATCCCTTTCCAGCCATTGGTATCTTGATCGGACGATCGCACCCGACTCCATCGCAATTGCACCTCACCACAGAGGAGTCTCACTATTCCGCAAAGTCCAGCACGATGAGTGCTAGCGAAAGTTCGTTCCAAATACGAAACACGATTTCCATCGACACCCGCAAATTCTGCCATCTTTACTCAACTTCCGCATTCGGAACTTCCGATCCAAAGCGTAGTTAGCTGCGCAGTCGGAAAAGTCAGCGCGATCGTTAAGCATGGAAGTATCGGGGGAGCAGATGGGCAACACAAACATCCAACAAATTCAACGTCGATCCGTTCGGCAATCCTTGCAGATGGGGTTGCAGATCGGTACTGTGGTCCTGGCCAGCCTATCTTTTTCAAACGCTGCCATGGCTCAACTCCGAACCGGTAGAGACTCCGACCGTGAGTTCTATCCAGAAGAAAGAACAGAGCAGAAAGTTGTCGGCAAGAGCTCGGCAAAGCGTCCTCTGGATCCAGGCGTCGTAACCGCTTCGGCGGTGGAGCCGGTCAAGATCGGCTCGTCACAACGATCGAACACAAAACCGGCTCGAATTACCCAAAAGATCGCAAAGGATTCCGCCGGCTCTTCCTCCAGCCGAGTCGTCCAAGCAGGGTGCAAGAACTGTCAAGCGGGTGTGCCCCACTCTCATTCTCCCATCCCTTCGGTGTCCGCAGCGGAAAACGTTATCGAACAGGAGTACGTCGACAATAGCGGTTTGAGCGAGACGATCCACGATCCAACCGCCATGACCCTGGGCTCCTCGTGTGACTCCGGCTGCCCTTCATCCGGGGTCATTCAAACTCCAAACATCCTAGGCAACATACTGCGCAGGATGAACTTGAGAATCGAGGCCGCAACTTTTTGGCCCGAGGGGCAGAATCTCCCGCAACTGGTAACTACACGTAGACCAGCCAATGATCCGGACACCGACGGCTTGCTCGGACGGAATGATACTGACAATCTCTTCGGCGGTTCCGAGGTGCTCGGGCAATCCACACAAGGGATCCGAGGCGAACTGGGTATTTACTTCGACGATTGCAAATCGGTTGGAGTGCTGCTGAGGTTCTTCGACGCCGGAAGCAACTCGCTCACCTATGGCAGTACTCCTACTTCGGAACCGGTCGTCGTGCGGCCTTTCTTTAGTACCGCCAATAATTCGCAAGCAACCATCGCGGTGAACTACCCAACCCTAGGTCAAAATGGAGGCACCTCGGGCGGTCTAAACGCCAGCATTTCGAACGATCTGTACGGCGGCGATCTTTTGTTTCGCAAATTGATCCTTCGCGATTGCGCCGGACGCATCGAGTTTTTGGCTGGATATCAAACAGCTCGTTTAGCCGATGCACTGAGTATCGACTCGACAACCACGGCACTTGTGAACGGGTCTGCCCCAGAGGGCACAATTTCTCAGTTGTCCGATCGTTTCATGACGACCAATCGTTTCAATGGTATGGCATTGGGACTCAACGGCATCCTGCGTGAACGATGCTGGAGTTTATCGGGAATGGTGAAGCTCGGGTTCGGGAATATGGAGCGAAGCGTCAACATCGACGGCTCATCCTCGATCTTTGTTCCTGGTACACCTCCGAGCACCAGCAGTTCGAATGAGGGTTTGCTAGCTCGCAATACCAACAATGGTAACTACGTCTCGAATACGTTCGTCGTTACTCCTGAGACGAATGTCACCCTGGGGTACAGGTTGAATCGAAGACTAGAGGCGACGATCGGCTATACCTATCTAGGGTTGCCAAAAGTGGCTCGGGTCGCAGACCAATTGGATCCACGATTGGCCTCCAATTTGAGCAACCCACCGACCGGAGCGAGCACACCGTCGTTCAATCTGCTGGAAAGCAACTTCTCGCTGCATAGCTTGAACTACGGTTTGCAATGGCGCTACTAGCGAATAGCTAGTGCTGTTCGATCCACAGACCGAGTCTCTTCAGCTCTCCGTCGAGATCATCACCCTCGTAAAAGGAAAGCACTCCGCGAAGCTCTTTGCGATGGCCTGGTTCGCAATCTGGAAACTGTGGGTCAGCATGCATGCATGGACAAGGCGGATTTGTCCAGGGTCGCGCGCAGGATTGCCATCCCGTAATGATCCAACGCGTACCCGACGGATCGCGGCAGGCCACAAATGGTTTTTTAATCCGCTTATTATCGGATGTCAGCTGATCGAATCCAGGTGCACCTGCAAGCATCAAACAATTCTGTACCAGCAGCCCAGACAACGTCTCTGTTGATCCGTTATTGATCCACAGTTTCCAATGAACTTCGCGTTCTTTTGGTTCAGCCTCGGCCCCAAATTCTACTCCATTGGGCAACGTTCGGAGCACTGACCAGCCAGTTGCTGTTTGCGTCCATTCTGTCGGCTTCAGCTGCACTGCTTTCAAGTCCCAAGTGGTCTTAACGTGGGTGTGAGCCAAGTACA
>Ga0105048_10017655_pt1 | contig 11006 bp, 8 predicted proteins | sample MAT05_FD_78382 | JGI IMG/M metagenome (GOLD analysis project Ga0105048, IMG submission 78382) | Freshwater microbial communities from Lake Fryxell liftoff mats and glacier meltwater in Antarctica - MAT-05 | ecosystem: Environmental > Aquatic > Freshwater > Ice > Liftoff microbial mat | place...
CGGATCAATTCGTCGTGCAGGTTAAAGTCCTTGGTAGTCACGATGTCGATGGTGATCAGGCCGATGCCAGCCTTGATGTAGCCGAGCGATTTCAGGGCGAACGTTTCCCGTTCATCCGGTCGGTCCTTGTTCGCCGGGCTGACCAGTTCGAGAACCGCGACAACCCGACGCTCTCGTTGCAGATCGTAAACTTTCACCTCGATGGCATCGGAAAAGGAAAGGATCGGCACCAGCATTTCCGGTTCAGGCGGGATGAACAATGCAGGTTTGACAGCGACCGCTATGCCTCCATCCATATCGGAATCTTTCTCGGGGTCAGCATATAGTCCATCATGGAATGGCTCATCGCCATCTGGCTCCGTGTCACATTCGATCACATCACCCTCGGCGTGCTGTCCCAGTCTGACCTGTACCTGTGCCATGAAGCGTTGCGGCAACGTGTCGTTCAATGCGAACATAATGATGTTCGCCCAGGTCGAGTGGAACGAGGGCCAGTCGTGTTTGCGAGCAATGCGTCCGTGGAAGTGGTCGAGGAGAGGCATGTTTTCTTTCTCCGAATGATTCATTCATCGTATACAACCGCACGTCTTGCCGGAATCGGTCGAAAAACCACGCAATCCGAAGAGTCCGTTGTTGGCCCGTGCGGGAATCGCTTCTAGACTGAGACATTCCACTTCACGCAACCGCTGTTCGCCTGGGTCGCATGAGTCTACCGCTGCAAACCGCCGCACTGTTGCAAGCTGGCCGTGACCTCGTGAAGGGACTGCCTGCGGATGCAGTACTCTTGCATACGGAGACGGCACTCGACTGGGACGAAGTCGAACGGCTTCTGCTCGGCTGCAAACTCTTCGTCGCGGCGGAGAACCCGGTTCTCATGCGCAGCTTGCGCGATAGCGACATCTGGCACGTCATCGACCTCGATCCGACCGAGCCGTTGACCACGCAGGAGCGGCTTAGTAACGCTCTATTGCACGCGGTCACCACGAATCTATTGCAACCCGGCGCCCACGTCGTCGTGTTGTACAACGGCATCGCGACGTTCGAGAATGCACCGGAGCCGATTGATAGCCTCAGTGTCATCCACCTCGGCGAACACCTCGAGCCGATGACCAACCAGGACCTTCGCAAGCTTGGCAAAGCGGTGCCGCTCGATGTCCTACGCGGTGTGGTCGAACTGGCAAAAGAGATCGGTCGCGAAGGCCGCGAAGGGCAGCCCGTCGGCACCGTGCTCGTCGTCGGGGACACCCGCAAAGTGCAGTCGATGTCGCGGTTCTTGAACTTCAACCCATTTCGCGGCTACACGAAGTCCGAGCGCGATGTGCGCGATCGCAAGGTGCGCGAACAGATCAAGGAAATCGCCAAACTCGACGGCGCGATTCTGATCGGCCGCGATGGCGTCGCCGAGGCCGCGTGCCTGTACCTGGATGTCGCCACCGACGGCATCAGTCTCAGCAAGGGCTTGGGCAGTCGGCACCTCGCCGCTGCGGGCATCAGCAAGCACACGAAGGCGATCGCCTTCTGCGTTAGCCAGTCGTCCGGCACGGTTCGCGTCTTCCAGGGCGGTGAACTGCGGCTGCACATCGAACCGCTGGCACGCCCGCACGTCTGGCAACCACTCCGCCTCGAAAGCCAGGAAGTTCACGACGACGGAAAGTGATTTCTTTCTTACTGCATCGTGGTGTGGCAATCGGAGCCAATGGCGACTACCATAACTTCACGATTATCACCTCCCGTGGAGTGAGCCATGTTTCGTTTCGCTTGGCCAGCTTTGGTGGCGTTACTGTCTTTGACGCACCTCGCCTCGGCGGCACCAGTGCCAGTCGGCAAAGAAGACAAGATTGTCTCGCTGCCGGTGTTGGCCACCTCCATGGTGGTGGTGCAACTCAATGGCCTGGAGCAGACACGCAATAGGCTGACGAAGCTGATCGAAGCGGCTGCGCCGAAGGAGTCGAACGAACTCGTCAAGGCAATCGACAAGCAGTTGACGACCCTACTAGACGGTCGCGATTTGAAGGCCATCGACAAGGATGGCCGCGTCCTGCTGGCACTCGGCGACTTTTCGAAACTGGGTGAACTGTCCGAAGCGCCACTGGTGCTAGTGTTGCCCGTCTCGGATTACAAAGCGTTCCGCGAGAAATTCCTGACCGCCGAGGAGCGCAAATCGTTCACCAAAGGGAAAGATGGTATCGATTCGTTCGATGTCGAGAGTGGTAACACAGTTCATGCGGTCGAGAAAGCGGGCACCGTCACGTTTACCATGAGTAAGGACACTGCCGAGAAATATGCCGGCAAGTTCGATCCGCTGACGGTCAAGCAACTTGGTACCCTCGCCGATACATTTCTGGCATCAGACCTCGGCATTTATCTGAACCTTAGCCGCGTTAACGATGAGTACGGCCAACAAATTCAACTTGGCAAACAGCTCTTCAACCAGGCGATCCAACAGGGTGGCACGGGGCTGGATAAACATCAACTCGAAATCGCCAAGGTCGTTTACAATGGCATGTTCCAGGCGGTAGAGGATGGCAAGGGGTTAGTGATCGCGCTGTCCTTACCGCCCACGGGTGTTGCGTTACGCATCGACATGCAGTTCGCGCCGGATAGCGTCAGTGCCAAGTTGATGGGTGGCGAAAAGCCCGCGAAACTGGCCCGCATCGACGACTTACCAAAAGGGTTGACGACGTACTCCGCCTGGTCGCTGGGCAAAGGGTTGACCTCTGCGTTTGCAAAGCTGTCTCGCGAGTTCCACCCTGCGGAAGACGACGATAAGGCACTTGATCTGATTGCCTCGTACACGGATCTGGTCACGAAGGCCGACGTCGACAGCATCGCCGCGAGCGGTGAAGCAGGTGCAAGTCTGTCGGTCACCACACTGCCGGAACCAGAGAAAGCCGTAACCGGGCTCCTCAAGGTCATGAAGAGCCTGACCGCTGGCGCGTCGGTCTCGAATGTCATGTTAAAAGCGAAACCGAAGCTGACGGAGAACGACCAGAAGTATGGCGGCTTCCAGTTCCATCTGGCCAAGCTCGAGATGGATTTTGAAGCCAGTGTCAAAGGCGTCGAAGACGAGAACGTTCGCGAGGCGACCATCGAATCGATGAAACGGCTAACACCCGAAAAGCAAAACGTCTGGTTCGGCACCGATGGCAAAGTATTCCTGCGCGTGACCGGTAAAGATTGGGACACGGCCAAGAAACTGATCGATGGCTACACCGCGAAAGCGGGCAAGGTCGGCGAACTGGCCGCGTTTGCTGCGACCCGCAAGCAACTGCCGACCGATAGCTCCTCGATTATGATTGTGGATGTTGCCGCGATGCTGGCGACGGCTTCGGATTATCTCTCCGGCATGGCGGGTCAAATTCCTGGCTTCCCGGCGGCCATGCCGAAGTTGAAGAAGGCGACCGGCGTTGACCCGGCGTTTCTCGGGGTTTCCTTCACCGCTCGCGGCGACACCATCCGCCTGGATGTCTTCGCCCCCGCCGACGCAGTCAAAGTGGTCCGTAAATCAATCGACGAATCCAAGTAACTCTTGGCTCGCGGCATTTACCAAGAAGCCCACGATAACAATTACCCTCCCTACTTTTTACGAGATCTAATCATGAACTGCCTGCTCCGTCCACGCTGTTTCTTACTACTGGCATCCGCGTTGATGCTGACCGGTTGCGGCCCTGCCAAGTTGAACGAATCGAAATCCGTGACGCTGACTGGCGACTCGCCAGCGACTACCTTCTCGCTAAAAGCTCAGTCCTCCGTGCAGAAGTTGAAGATTGATGTCGCCATGGACAGCCCTGTCAACGTCTATGTGTTTCTCGAAAAAGATGCGCCGAAGATGGACGACAACTTCGACGTCGCTGGCAAATGGGCTGAAAAGGCCAAGGCGTCCAAGAAGGAAGTCAGCAAGGAAGCATTCACCGCAGAGATCCCCGCCAATGAAGCCGCAGTTGTGGTCGTAACGGTGGGCAAAGCGGGCAAGGGCACCGGCACATTGAAGATCACGAATTGATCGCATATTAGAGGAATGCGTCAGCGGGTCCTGACGCATTCGCTAACCATACTCTTTCGCCCGCCTCGTTCCATTTGATTCACCCAATTCCACATCACATGATCAACTTCCGGCCGGAGTGAAAGTATATAGTATTGAGGCGTCTCTGTTCCCCGCAGAAGTGTGAATGGTTGAGTAGCCGCGAGCGTAGCGAGCGTGGAAGGTCCAATCGCGCTCGCTACACTCGCGGCTACGACTACAACCGAGTATTCCATGTTCGCATTCGATCATCTGCCGGTTCCTTCGCTTCGCATGTTGCCGCCGGGGCCGCTTGCCTTGGAGTTGCTAGCTCGCGATTCCACATATGTTTCCGGGTCGTATACGCGCGTCTATCCACTCGTGGTTGAGCGAGCCAGCGGGGCTGTCGTCGAAGATGTTGACGGCAATCGCTATCTCGATTTCACCGCTGGTATTGCGGTCACGAATACTGGGCATTGCCATCCGGAAGTGGTCGCGGCCATCCAGGAGCAGGCCGCACGACTGATACACATGAGCGGTACGGATTTTTATTACAGGCCGCAGATTGACCTCGCCGAGCGGCTGGCGAAGACCGCGCCCGGTCCGCGCAGGCACGATGCCACAGCGGGTGAAACAGGGCCATCGCCCAAGAAAGTCTTCTTCTGCAATAGCGGTGCGGAAGCAATCGAAGCTGCGTTGAAGTTGTCGCGCTGGCACACCCGGCGGAGTCGGGTCATCGCCTTCTTCGGCGGTTTTCACGGACGCACCTACGGGGCGATGTCGCTGAGCGGGTCAAAGGTGGTCCACCGCCGGGGGTTCTCGCCGCTCGTGTCGGATATCCACCATGTGCCGTTTCCCAAGTCGTGCACTAATAGTTGCGAGAAAACAGGCTGCGCAATGGTGAAGGACATTGTCGATACGCTGTTCCGCAGGGTCGCGCCGCCGGACGAAGTCGCGGCCATCTTCATCGAACCGATTCAGGGCGAGGGTGGCTATCACATCCTTCCACCAGGTTGCATGGTCGCATTGCGAAAGCTATGCGATGAACACGGCATCTTGCTGGTGGTCGACGAAATCCAATCCGGCATGGGCCGCACGGGCAAGCTGTACGCCGTCGAACATACCGGTGTGGAACCGGACATTGTTTGCGTGGCGAAGGGGGTCGCGTCTGGCCTGCCGTTAGGCGCGATCATTGCCAAGGCGAATGTGATGAACTGGCCAACGGGCAGCCATGCCAGCACCTTTGGTGGTAACCCGGTGGCATGTGCAGCCGCGCTGGTGACTTTGGATTTGCTGGAACGCGAGTACATGAACAATGCGACTACGCGCGGAGAACAACTGCGGGAAGGGTTGCGAAAGCTCGCGACGAAGCACACCTACCTCTCGGGTGTGCGCGGCCTGGGTCTGATGACGGCAGTCGATTTGCAGACCGCAGCGGAGCGCGATCGCGTCATCCAGAATTGCTTTCGGCGGGGCTTATTGCTTCTCGGTTGCGGCGATTCCGCTGTCCGCTTTTGTCCGCCGCTCTGCATTACCTCAGAGCATGTCGAGATCGCACTGCGAATCTTGGATGACGTATTAACAGAATCCATCAATCCACGCTGACGATTATACAGCTGTTCTGAAGGTGCCATACTCTGCCTGTGGCTAGTCTTTTCAGCGACTTTTGCACACACACCTCCCGAACTGACGAGTATCGGTTTGATTGTATATGCCAGCCATGAACTTGCGTCGAATGGCTCCAACCGAGATCCCGTGTGAAATGACGGCCGGTTTTTGATTGGTACCGAGCGAAGTTCTACTAACAGCCCAGGGTAGCTCGCAACCTTGGGCTATGGTCTCTGACCCCTTCGGGGTAAAAATGAATGATTGTGCATTGACCTCATTCGTGCTCTTCGACTCGCTGCTAAAGTTTCCGCGCTACTTATACGGGGACATTCGCATACAAAGAATCGAGCGGCAGTATTTGTCGACTGCAACCCTGCGAGATGACCATGAGCGAGATGGAGTACCGTCCGGGCCTTGAAGATGTTCCTGCCGCCAAATCGGCGATCAGCGAAATCGACGGCAAGAACGCACGCCTCGAGTATCGCGGCATCGCCGTCGAGGTGCTCGCCAAGGAATCGTGTTTTGAAGAGACCGCCTGGCTGCTAATGAAGGGCGACCTGCCGACACAACGGCAGCTGGCTGAATTCGATCACGATCTCCGAGAGCGCCGGGCCATCCACTTTCGATTGAAAGACCTCATCAAGTGCCTGCCCGCCACCGGTCACCCGATGGAAGCGTTGCAGACATCGGTCGCCGCGCTGGGTGCCTTCTACCCGTGCCGCAACGTCGTGGATCCGGCCAAGAACTGGGAAGCGGCGCTACGAATTCTCGCGGCTCTCCCTACGCTCGTCGCCGCCTTCGCCCGCGTCCGTCGTGGCGAGGAAATTCTCGAACCGCGAATGGATCTCGATCACGCTGCCAACTTCTACTACATGGTCTTCGGCAAAGAGCCAACACCAGCCGTGCGGAAGATTATCGACGCCTGCCTGATCGTGCACGCCGAACACAACATGAACGCGAGCACCTTCACCGCCCGCGTCACCGGTTCCACGCTCGCCAGCCCGTATGCTTCGATCGCCGCTGCAGTCGGTTCGCTATCCGGGCCGCTTCATGGCGGAGCGAACGAAGAAGTATTGACGATGCTCGAGGAGATCGGCTCGCCCGGTAACGTGAAGGCGTGGCTCGATGGTAAGCTTGCCGCCAACCCGAAGTTCAAAGTCATGGGCCTTGGCCATCGCGTTTATAAGGTGAAAGACCCCCGTGCGACCGTTTTACAGGAACTCGCCGAACACGTCTTCGCGGAAACGAGCCGACCGGTTAGTTACGAAATTGCGCTCGAACTCGAACGCGTCACAGCTGGTATCTATGGGCCGAAGGGCGTGTACCCGAACGTCGACTTCTACTCCGGCACGGTCTACCATGCACTTGGCATTCCGACTGATGTGTTCACACCGATCTTCGCAGTCGGTCGCGTCGCTGGCTGGTTGGCCCACTGGCTCGAACAACTCATCGGCAACCGCATCTTCCGCCCGGGTCAGATATTCACCGGGAAGACAAACACGCCTTATGTGCCACTCGAAAAACGCCCGTAATTGCTGAGTAGGTGCCGCGAGCCGAGCGGCACGAATGGAATGAAGCAGCAGCAATGACTTACACTGTGATTGCTGAACTTCTCGATAGTTGAATTTTTAGTGCCGCTCGGCTCGCGGCACCTACCAAGAGCACGCTTTTCAAGGAAGATCACATGGCAGCGATTCCGCTAACGGTCGTGAATGGTGCGACCGCGACTTTCGAGTGCTCGTTCGGTCGGGGTTGTGATGGTCTTTGCTGCGCGAATGGCCGGCCGAGCGTGACGGAGGGTGAGAAGAAGCTGATCGACGTACACTTGGCGAAGTTTCTCCCACACATGCGGCCGGAAGCGGTGAAAATGGTGAACAAGGATGGGTGGCTCAGCAAGCGGACGAAAGTTGGCTTGCCGATGGCTCGCGTTTCCGCTGGTTGGTGCGTCTTCTTCAATAAAGGATGCGTCTTGCACAAAGTCGGCGCTGCGGAAGGGGATTTTGCCAAGTATAAACCAATCCAGTGCAGTATGTTTCCACTGGAGCCAAACGGTGATGGATCCTGGTATGTCCGGCAATGGGGCCACGAAGGCGAAACCTGGGATCTGTTTTGTCTGAATCCGAAGAATACGAAGAAGAAAGCGGTGGACACGATGGCCCCGGAACTGGTTGTAGCGGCCGAACTCGGGCCAACGTTCAACTGGGGCGAACCCCCCATCCGGAAGGCGCGTCCTACAAAGAGTACACAAAAAAGGACCAGCGCCACTTGACATAATCCGTTTGACCGTCAAGATTCCACCGTCAGGATCATCATCGGCGAACGCGGTGCTTTCATCCCTCCCGCTCGCCCCGTTCGAGGACCACCCATGAGTACATCTGCCCGCCGACAGCGGATCACTGTCGAAGACATCGGCGACATTGCCGTTGTGCAGTTCGTCGACAAGAAAATCCTCGACGAGCAAAACATCCAGATGATCGGTGACGATTTGTTCCGACTGGTCGATGAACTCGGTCGGCGTAAACTCTTGCTAAACTTCTCGAACGTGGAGTTCATGTCGAGTGCCGCATTGGGCAAGCTCATCAGGCTGCATCAACGGATGCAGCAAGCTGGTGGCAAGCTCATACTCTGCGGCATCGCCGATAGCATCCTGACGGTCTTTAAGCTGACCAAGCTCGACAAGATGTTGAAGATCGTCAAGGACGAGCAAACCGGTTTGACTTCTTTCTGATTCGGACCGCGGCCGCGATGACCCCGGCAGGCGACCATGAGCGACCGACACGTCAACGTCGAGATGTCCTTCCCAAGCGACCTGAGCGAGGCCCGCCGAATCCAGGCGGACCTCGTTGAGGCGCTTCAATCCAATGGCTATGGCGAATCGCACGTGTTCGCCATCCGCCTCGCCGTCGAGGAAGCACTGGCCAACGCGATCAAGCACGGCAACCAGATGGACCCCGGCAAACACGTCCACGTCACTTACACCGTCACCGCCGACCGCTTCGACATCCGCATTTCCGATGAAGGCCCTGGCTTTAACCCCACCGAAGTCCCCGACCCCACCGCCGACGAGAACATCGAACGCCCCTGTGGTCGCGGTGTCTACATCATTCGCAACGTCATGACCACCGTCGATTACATCGGCAAGGGCAATGTCGTCGTCATGACCAAACTCCGCGGTGACCCCGAGTGAAATGACCCTCTTGTTAGCCGGACGCGCAAGCGAGGGAACGTGATGAAACTTAAAATCAGCGGAAGTCCTTATATCACATCATTTGCGAAACTGAATACGAATCGCCAGCGCATCCACCTTGGCTTCGCTGGTGTGGGCGTCGCCAGCTAATGGCGTATCGCTCCAGGTGGTGGCTTGCGTTTCGGTGGCGATGGTGCTGCGGTGGGCGGTGATCGCCTGCATGAGCAATTCGGAATTGCTGCCGAGGTGCAGCGTGATCGTGTCCGCGAGTTCCAGCCCGGCGTCCTTACGAGCTTGATTCACCAGTCGGATGATGTCGCGGGCCACGCCTTCGAGTTTCAATTCTTCCGTGATGGTTGTGCTGACGGCGGCCTGCCGACCGCGGCCATCTTGTGCTGCGGCGAAGCCGGGCAGCGTCGACGCAAACTCGATTGAAATGTCCGCTGGCAATAACGCCACACCGACGAGTTCAAAGCTGCCCGCACGAAGCGCGGCCTCGACCGCCGCTGCTGGTATCAGCGCGAGCGCCGTTTCCGCTTCTTTCAACTTCGCACCGAGTTTGGCCGCTGCCGTCTTCTTGTTCAACTTTGCCACCGATGCAACGAGCAAATCCGCATCGTGAACGCGGACCTGTTTCACGTTGAGTTCATCGCGGATCAGATCCGGAAACAAGCGGATGGCGCGAGTGACCGCTTCGCGGTCAGCGTCGGTCGCAGGCTTCACCAGCAATTCGGCGAGCGGTTGGCGCACCTTGATTTTCGCCACGTTTCGGGCCGCGCCACCGAGTGTGATCAGTCCACGTAGCGCGGCCATGTCCGCTTCCAGTTGCGTGTCCACGAGCGTGTCGTTCACTAACGGGAAGTCTGTTAAATGCACCGATTCAACCTCGGTGTTCAGCTTCAGCCACATGGTCTCGGTGACGAACGGAATGCACGGAGCCAGCGCCTGACATAACGTCGTTAACACCGTGTAGAGCGTTTGGTAAGCGGCCCATTTGTCCGCGAGCCCATCAGCATCCAAATCCGCGACTTTGCTGTTCAATCGTTCCTTAACCCGCCGTACATACCAGTTGGATAAGTCTTCATCGATGAACTGCTCGGCGGCGAGCGCGAACGACATCACGTCGTATTTGGGGAAGCTTTCGTGCGCCTGCGCCACCACGTTTTGCAAGCATGAGAGAATCCAGCGATCAAGAAGCTGGCGTTTGGCAACTTGCACTTGCTGCTTCGGATCACTTGGGTCAAAGCCGTCGCCGACGCCGCAATTGCAGAACAGGGCGTAAGTATTCCACAGCTTGAAGATCACCTTCGAGCGCACTTCATCCGCGGGGCCAGGGCCAAAGTTCAGGTTCGATGCGGGGTTATGCCGGCAATAAAGCCAGCGCATGACGTCGGCACCAATCGCGGTGAAATTGACGGGCTTTCCCTTCTCATCCACGGTCGTTCCACCGGTATCGGCGGCGGCGATAAACTCGATTGAGTTGCCGGCGCTCTTGTGCATGTCGTTGCCGTATTGATCCTTCACCGTGGCGAAGCCGAGCAGCGTTTTGAATGGCGGTTCGCCGTCGCTCATCATGGTGCTGAGTGCGAGCAATGCGTAAAACCAATTGCGGAACTGGCCGGGGAAGCTTTCGGTGATGAAGTCGGCGGGGTACCACTGCCGCCACGCGTCGCGGTCCTGGTTGTACTTCAGCGTGCTGAACGCGACGATGCCAGCGTCGAGCCAGGGGTTGCCGACGTCCGGAATCCGCGACATGAGGTTGCCGGTTTTCGGATTGCGAATCTTCACGCGGTCGATATGCGGTCGGTGTGGTGAATTTCCATCGAAGTCATCCCAACCTTCGACGGCGCGTTCCTTCAGTTCTTCCCGGCTGCCGATGACTTCGAAGTCGCCAGTGGCGTCATCGACCCAGATGGGTAATGCCAGCCCCCAGTAGCGCTTCTTCGAGACCATCCAGTCGCCCATGTTCCAGAGCCAGTCGTACTCGCGCGCCTGGCCGTTGAGGTTTTCGGGCAAGAACGTGACGCCCTTCACGACCTTCATGATCTCCTGGCGAAAGGAATAATTCGTCGGTGCCGCGCTCGGCTGCGCCTCGCGGCTAAGTGGGCGTTCCCCCATGCCGATGAACCATTCGTCCACCAGCCGATAAATCAGTTCGGTCTTGCAGCGCCAGCAGTGGGGGTAGCGGTGGACGTAGCGTTCGGTTGCGAA
>Ga0105048_10017656_pt1 | contig 11006 bp, 10 predicted proteins | sample MAT05_FD_78382 | JGI IMG/M metagenome (GOLD analysis project Ga0105048, IMG submission 78382) | Freshwater microbial communities from Lake Fryxell liftoff mats and glacier meltwater in Antarctica - MAT-05 | ecosystem: Environmental > Aquatic > Freshwater > Ice > Liftoff microbial mat | place...
CGCGGCGGCCGCGGTCGAAACCGACCGCCTGCCGCACGACCTGCTCAAGCTCCTCCTTCACATCGAGCAGCAATTCGGCCGCGTCCGCACCGGGACGAATTCGCCGCGCACCCTCGACCTCGACCTGCTCCTCTACGACGACTGCGTGATCGACACGCCCGACCTCGTCGTGCCGCACCCGCGGATGCACGAGCGGGCGTTCGTCCTCGTGCCGCTCGCAGAACTCCACGGGAGCGTCGGCCGCGATGCGGTGCATCCTGTTCTCGGGAAGACCGCCCACGAACTCCTCGAACCGTTTCTCACGAGCGCGACCGGCACGCTGCCGCGGATGTACATCGAGAAGCGAAAGGCGAGCGACGAACTCACCGGCCTCTGCGCTCTGGTAACAGGTTCGACGAGTGGGATCGGGTCGTGCATAGCATCCGCACTCGAAGACCGTGGGGCCGAAGTCGTGCGCCACGGCCGGCGCGAAAGGATCGGGTCGGAACGCTTCGTTTCCGCCGACCTCGCCGACCCCGCCGCGTGCGACCGCCTCGCGGCCGACGCCTGGGCCACCTTCGACGGTCTCGACGTTCTCGTGTGCAACGCCGGGGCGGACACCCTCACCGGCGACGCCGCGGGCTGGACGTTCGACCAGAAGTTGGACGCGCTGCTCGCGGTCGATTTGAAGGCGACGATGCGGCTCGCCCGCGACATCGGGGGGCGGATGAAGGCCCGCGGCCGCGGGGTGATTCTGACGGTCGGGTGGGATCAGGCCGAGACGGGGATGGAAGGGGACAGCGGGCAGCTGTTCGCGGCGGTCAAGGGGGCGGTGACGTGCTTCACCCGCAGCCTCGCCCTGACCCTCGCCCCCGAGGTGCGCGTGAACTGCCTCGCCCCGGGCTGGATTCGGACGGCATGGGGCGAAACGGCGTCGCCGGCGTGGCAGGAGCGGGTGCGGCGCGAAACCCCGCTCGGGGTGTGGGGGCTGGCCGACGACGTGGCGGCGGCCGCCGCGTGGCTGGCGAACCCGGCGGCCGGCTACCTCACCGGCCAGACGATTCGCGTCAACGGCGGCGCGGTCCGGGGGTAGGATTGGCGCAATAGTTTTGTGGCACAGGTCTCCAGACCTATGTAGGCTTGTACAGGTCTGGAGACCTGTGCCACAAGGCAATCGAGCCGTCACCGGGCGTTCGCGTAGGCTCGGGGGGAACCCAGGGCCGACACCTCAATCGGGGCCGGCCCGCCCCCGGACTCGGACGCCTGCGCCGCCCCGCGGTCGGGCGGGGCGAGCGGGTTCGCCGGCACCGCGGCCCGGTCCGCCTTCGCGGCCCCGCACCCGGCGGCCGACGCGACCAACAACCCGCCGACGATCGCGGCAACGGACCGACGCATGATGTACTCCCACGAGCGTGCGGGCGAACCCGGTTAGTTGAGGTAGGCCGACGAGTCCACGTTCGCCCCGTCCTTCCAGCTCGTGCTGTAGATGAACGGGGTGAAGCTCGGGCTGGTCGTCGGGATGTACTTGCGGACCACGCGGACCGACCCGTCGCCGGCGGCGAAGTTGGCGACCCCGGCGTGCCGGCTGCCGAACCCCCGCCACCCGGCCGCGGTGTTGGCGAGCGGGACGGCCGCGTACCCGGCCGGCAGGGTGCCCGCCATCGCCCAACTCCAGGCGTTCTGCCGGGTCGTCGCCGACTCCATGTCGCCCAGCGCCTCCCCGAACATCAACGTGTTGCTCAGCCCGTCGCCGTTCGTCGCCTGAATCATGGTGACGGCCGAGCGGTTGTAGAGCAGGCCGAGGTACTGCTGGAAGAGGATGTCGGCGTACCCGGAGCAGCCGAGGTAGTTCGTCTTGCCGACCGCCCGGCTGTGCGGGGCGGAGTAGCTCAGCCGCTGCAGCCCCCCGGCGTCCACCGTCGTCCACGACACCCGGGCGGCGTCGTCGGCGTTGTCCGACGGGCAGAGGAAGGTCTTGATCTTGGCCTGGGCCGCGCCCCACGGGCCGGCCAGGGTGGAGACGGCTTCGTACCGCGCCCGCGGCGAGAGGTAGTCGCCCGGCACGCCGCTCGTGAACGCGGTGTAGACGTTCCCCTGCTCCAGGTGCGGGAGCAGGTGGACGAGGACGCCGGCGCTCTGGAACGTGGAGTGATTCGCCCCCGTGTAGGTGCCGGCCGGGGTCATGTGGTACAGCCCGCCGGGGGGCAGCACCCCGTTGCCCGACTCGTAGGTGTGGCAGGCGAGGGCGATCTGCTTGAGGTTGTTCTGGCAGGCGGCCCGGGCGGCCGCCTCGCGCGTCTTCTGGACGGCCGGGAGCAGTAGCCCGGTCAGGACCGCGATGACGGCGATCACGACCAGCAGCTCGATCAGCGTGAACCCGGGGCGACGAGGGGTGAGTGAGCCAAACATCGCGTGACCTTCCGGCGGGCGAGACGTTCCGGGCGGCGGGGGGGCAGTCTTGCCGTTACGACCGTCAGAACCGGCAATGACCGACCAGCCGCCGAAACCTAGTACACGCCCCGTCGGAAATCGGGACAGCCACTGTCCGGATTTCGTCCGCATTTGCATGCGCGGAAGCGTACACGATGAGGTGCGGGTTATTGGATGATTGCAGCTAGTCGGCGTAACCAATAGTAGGCGTGCGAGATACAGGCGAATTGTACCCGGCGGCCGGGGCGGACGCGGTTTTCATCTGGCGCGAGAATTAGTACGCGGGCGGGTGCGCATCTGGCGGAAAATTCCGGAAGAATTTCGGGTAGTGGCCGGGTTCACCCGGTCTGGCAGACCCGCGTGACGTGGCGGAGAACGTCGCGGACGGAGATCACCCCGACCGGCCGGCCGTCGGCCACGACCGGCAGGTGGCGGTAGCCGCCGGCGTCCATCTTGCCGAGGGCGAAGGCGAGGGTGTCGGTCGGGGCGACGGTTTCGGGTGCGGGGGTCATGAAGTCGCGGGCGGGGAGGCTCGCGTACCCCGGCTGGCCGGCGACCTTGGTGAGGAAGTCGCGCTCGGTCAGGATGCCGGCGAGGGTGCCGTCTGCGACCGTGACGAGGACGGCCCCGACGTTCCCGTCCACCATCCGCCGGATCGCGGTCCCGAGGTCGGCGTCGGCCGCCACCGTGACCGGGGCGCGGGGGTGCAACACCGCCACCGGGTCGGTCATCAGCCGCCGCTCGATGCGGTCGTGGGGGGTGGGGTCGTCGAGGTGGGCGAGTGACAGCATGCAGTTCCCGCAGGCGTCGCTCCCCGGCTTGTTCACGGTCCCGCAGGCGGGGCAGTACATGGGAAAGCTCTCAGCGATAAGCCGTTAGCCGTCAGCCAAACCGCGAACCGACAACGGCCCGGCCGGCCGCGCCGGGTTTTCGTCTGGCTGATAGCTGATCGCTAACGGCTGACGGCTTCTCACCCGACGGTCCACACGTCCTCGGCACGGAACAGGTCTTCGATCTTGCCCTTGCCCTTCTTCGCGACGGCCTCGGCGATGCGGCCGTCGAGCTGCTCCTCGTAGGTCGGCTTGCGGACCGTCCGGAACACCCCGACCGGCTCGGGGAACGGGCGGACCGCCCCGGCGCTCGCGTCGTGGGCGAACCGGCTGAGCAGGTAGGCCAGGGTCGGTTCTTCGGCCGCCTCGTCGTGGGTCAGCAGGTCGTCGAGTTGGCAGTCCTTGCCGATCTCCACGACCTCGGGCCGCAGGCCGTTGAGCCGGATGCCCTTGGTCCGGTCCTTGCCGAACACCATCGGCTTGCCGTGTTCGAGGTACAACACGTTGTCGGCCTTGGCGCTCTTCTCGGTCGCGTACTCGAACACGCCGTCGTTGAAAATCTTGCAGTTCTGGTAGATCTCGACGAAGGCGCTGCCCTTGTGGGCGGCGGCCCGGTGGAGGGTGGCGACGAGGTGCTGCACGTCGATGTCGATGGTCCGGGCGACGAACGTAGCTTCGGCCGCCAGCGCCAGCGAGAGCGGGCGGACGGGCGTCTCGAACGACCCGCCGGGGCTGGTCTTGCTCGACGTGCCGATCCGGCTGGCGGGCGAGTACTGGCCTTTCGTCAGGCCGTAGATCTCGTTGTTGAACAGCAGCACCTTGATGTCCACGTTCCGCCGCAGGGCGTGGACGAGGTGGTTGCCGCCGATCGACAGGCCGTCGCCGTCGCCGGTCACGACCCACACCTGGAGGTCCGGGTTGGCCAGCCGCAGGCCGGTGGCGAACGTCGGGGCGCGGCCGTGGATGGTGTGGAACCCGTAGGTGTTCATGTAGTACGGGAAGCGGCTGGAGCAGCCGATGCCGGACACGAACGCGATCTTCTCGCGGGGCCGGCCGAGGGTGCTGAGCACCTTCTTCATCTGGGCGAGGATCGAGTAGTCGCCACAGCCGGGGCACCACCGGACTTCCTGGTCGGTGGTCAGGTCTTTGGTCGTCAGCGTCGGGAGAGAGGTCGAGGCGGCCATGTGGGGTGGTGGGGTATTTGTGGTGTAGGGGTATATGGGGAAGAAAGCCCACCCGTCGCGACGGGTGGGCTTCGGGTGGATGTCAACTCAGCGCCTTCTCGATCGCGGCCTCGATCTCGGACACGAGGAACGGCCGGCCCTGGACCTTGTTCAGCCCCTCGGCCGGGGCCAAATACTTCGCCCGCAGCAGCCACGACAGCTGCCCGCTGTTCAGTTCCGGGACCAGAATCTTCTTGTACGCCTTCATCACGGCGGCGGTGTTCTTGGGCATCGGGTTGAGGTAGCGGAAGTGGGCTTGGGCCACCTTCCGCCCCTTCCGCCGGGCGCGGTCCACGGCCGTCGTGATCGACCCGTAGGTGCCGCCCCACCCGACCACCAGCAGGTCGGCGTCGGCGTCGCCTGTCACGGCCAGGTCGGGGATGGTGAGGGCGATGTTCTCGATCTTCTGCGCCCGCACGGCGGTCATGTGCTCGTGGTTGCCCGGCTCGTAGTTCACGTTCCCGGTCACGTCCTGCTTCTCGATCCCGCCGATCCGGTGTTCGAGGCCGGGGGTGCCGGGGACGGCCCACGGGCGGGCGAGCATCTCGTCGCGGCGGTACGGCAGGAACGTGGCCGCGTCCCCGGCCCCGTTCTCGTGCCCGGCCCCGTTCCAGTCGGCGCTGTTCGGCCCGGTCGGGTTGGCGATCTCCAGCCGCGGCAGGGTGGCCAAGTCCGGAATCTTCCACGGCTCCGACCCGTTCGCCAGGTAGCCGTCGGACAGGAGGAAGACCGGGCACATGAACCGGGTGGCGATGCGGACGGCCTCGAACGCGATGTCGAAGCAGTCGGCGGGCGTCTGCGGGGCGATGATCGCCACCGGGCACTCGCCGTTGCGGCCGAACATGGCCTGGAGCAGGTCGGCCTGCTCGGTCTTGGTCGGCAGCCCGGTGCTCGGCCCGCCGCGCTGCACGTCCACGACGACGAGCGGGAGTTCGGTCATCACCGCGAGGCCGATGCCCTCACTCTTCAGGCACACCCCCGGGCCGCTGGTGCCGGTGACGCCGACGGCCCCGCCGTAGCTCGCCCCGATGGCCACCCCGACGGCCGCGATCTCGTCCTCGGCCTGGAACGTCTTGACCCCGAACCGGCGCAGCTCGGCCAGCCCTTCCAGCACCGAGCTGGCCGGGGTGATCGGGTAGCTGGCGTAGACGAGCTGCTTGTTGGCGAGCTGGGTGGCGGCGACCAGCCCCAGCACGATGGCCTCGTTCCCGGTGATCTTGCGGTAGGTGCCGGGCGGGATGACGGCCCGGGCCACCTTGTACTGGACCGGCATGACCTCGACGGTGTCGCCGTAGTTGTACCCGGCCCGCAGCGCCCGCGAGTTCGCATCGACGTACTGGGGATTCTTGCCGAATTTGTCGCGGATCCACTTGAGCGTCGGTTCGAGGCTCCGCTCGTACATCCAGTAGACGAGGCCGAGCGCGAAGAAGTTCTTGCAGCGGTCGGCCTCGCGGGGGGTGAGCTTGCACTCGGCGACGGCCGCCCGGGTCATCTTCGTGACCGCCACCCGGATCACCTTGTACCCCTTGAGCGAGCCGTCGTCCAGGGGGTTGACCTTGTACTTCGCCTTACTCAGGTCGGAGACCTCGAACCCCTCGGCGTTGACGACGAGGATGCCGCCCGGCTGGAGGTCGCGGAGGTTCGTCTTCAGCGCGGCGGCGTTCATCACGACGAGGGTGTCGAGGGCGTCGCCGGGGGTGTGGATGTCGGTGCTGGCGAAGTGGACCTGGAACCCGGACACGCCGGCGAGCGTCCCGGCGGGGGCGCGGATCTCGGCCGGGAAGTCGGGGAAGGTGGCGATGTCGTTGCCGGCGAGGGCGGACGTGTTCGTGAACTGGGTGCCGGCCAGCTGCATGCCGTCGCCCGAGTCGCCGGCGAACCGGATGGTGACGGACTCGACTTCCTCGACCCGGCGGGGGGCGTGGCCGTTGGCACCCGGCGGGTGCGGCGGGTGCGGCGGGTGCGGCGGGGCGGCGGTCGGGGCGGCCGGCCCGGGGGAGCCGTTCTCGGGGATCATGGAACCGTGCCTCGGACGAACAACGTGGGGAGGGGGCCGGCGGACGGGGCGGGGCGGGTGTTCCCTGGCGTCATGTCTCTTTATACCGGACGGGGCGAACGGGAAGGGAGGGGGATTCGTCAAGAACCCGCCCGGCCGCCCGCCGACCCGTTCGGACCGGTCGAACCGGCCGCCCCGGGCGGGTACAATCGAGGGTATGGTAGTTGACCGGAGGGTTCGGCGGTGGGCCTGACACGACGCGGCTTCCAGGAACTCGCCGAAGTCCGCATCGCCGAGGCCGGCGTGTTGCTGGCGAATTCGATGTGGGACGGGGCGTACTACCTCGCCGGGTACGCCGTCGAGTGCGCCCTGAAGGCGTGCATTGCGAAGTTGACGAGGGCCGAGGAGTTCCCGGACAAGGACCGGGCGGCGAAGGCGTTCACCCACAAACTCGACGACCTGTTGAAACTGGCCGGGTTGGAAGCGGATCAGCGGGCCGACATGCCGCTCGGGTCCGTCCGGTGGGTAAACTGGCAGGTGGTAATCCGCTGGGCCGAGTGGAGCCGTTACGCTCGCAAGACACAAGCCGAGGCGGAAGAACTCTTCGCCGCCATCACCAATCCGTCGAACGGGGTGTTTCCGTGGATAAAGGCACGCTGGTAAGAGAACAGCTCGACGGGGGAGAAAAGCTGATAACTCGCCTCGTTACTAATCAGTTCGCGGTTTCGGCCGCCGGGTGGGTCGCGACGACCGACGACGGCCAGCCGTACCTTCACATCGCCTCTCCCGAGGCAGACGAAAAGGGTCTTCAGTTCGCATACGGGGCACTCGCAAAAGCCCTCGACGGACTCGACGCCGATGCGTCGCACTGGATGGAGCGGATCGACTCGGCGGATGTCAAGATGCTCCGCACGACCGAGCCGCTCGCACGAGGTTTAGCCGATGTAAACCGACGGTATCCCGGCCCTTGCCCGACGTGGTTCAACGGCCCGGACCTCGGGGGCGTAGCGATCGACGGGGCTTACCTCTACCCGCCCGCCCTGTTCCAACCGCAGCCGGCCGTCGGGTGAGGTGGAGTCTCGGTCCGGCGACCCCGCGCGATCAGCCCGGCTTGGCCAGCGACAGCAGTCGCTTCCACCACGGGGAGGATTTGGCTTCCTCGTGGTGGTCGTGTTCGTCGTGACCGTGCGTGTCGTCCTTGTGACCCTTCCTGCCGTGCGGCTTGCCGCCGTGGGCGGCGGGCGGGGCGGGGGCGTCGGCGGGGGTGGCGGCGGTCTGCACCAGGATGCCCAACACCACCACCCCGACCACCCCGCCGTTCAGCGCCACCATGTGGTTGGCGGCCCACGCCACGGCGTCGAACTTGAGGAGTTGTTCGAGCAGCAGGATGCCGGCGTGCCACGACAGCAGGGTGCCGATCAGGCTGGTCAGGAGCATCGTCCACAGGCGGTAGAGGAGCAGCCCGAGGAGGCCGCCGGAGAGGAAGACGGCCCACAGTTCCTGGGCCTGCGGGAGCACCCACTGCACCGCCAACCACGCCCCGATGCCGCCGGCCACGAACGCCACCACCTTCGCCAATTCGAGCGCCATCATCCCGGCCGCGACCGCGAGCAGGATGCCGATCGCCATCACCTGCCCGCCGTTGGTGCGGCCGGCGTTCAGGCCGATCAGCCCGGCCCCGAGGGTGATCCCGGCGACCACCCAGAAGCGGTGCCACCGCCAGCCGAACAGCCACAGGGCGATGCCGACGACGCACACCGTTCCGAGCATCGCGCCGGTCAGCCCGCGGGCCTCGGCCAGGATGTCGGGGGCGAGGAGTTGCATGGCGGCCGGTGGGGAAGGGGTCGGGTGGGCAGAGGGAACGATACCGCCGGGCCAGGCCCCGCGTCAACCCGCGGGCACGGCTATTATCCCACGGCGGGTGCGCGGCGTCAGTCCCGATCTCTCGGAATTCCCCGACCGATAGAACCGGCGTTACCGTTTCGATACGCGGGCGACGCGCCGCGCCGGGTTGAACTTGCCGCCCCTCCCGGCGGCGGGTATGGGGCCGCGAAAGTCCACTCGTCGGCGACCGTGGGGGTGTGGGGGATGCGGCACGGCCGGCGGGCGTGGCTGTTCTGCGCGGGGGTCGCGGCCGCGGCCGGGTGTACCGCCGGCGCGCCCGTGACCGCCGACAGCGCCGGCCGGCCGGTCGTCGCCCGCGCCCAGGAGACGGTGCGGACCGCGTTCGCGCCGCCGGCCGGCTTGCTCGCCGGCCGCGGGCCGCTGCCCGACCCGACGCCCGCGCCGGCCGACACCGACGCGCCCCTGCCGATCAACCTCGCCACCGCCCTCCAACTCGCCGGTGCCCGCCCGCTCGACGTGCAGATCGCCGGCCGGCAGGTCGCCGTCGCGTCGGCCGTCTTCGACCGGGCCAAACTCCTCTGGGTGCCGAACCTCGTCGTCGGCACCGACTACTTCGCCCACACCGGCCCGCAGCAGAACTTCCAGGGCCAGGTCGTCTCGTCGAACCGCAACACGTTCATGGCCGGGTTCGGGCCGAACGTCGTCTTCGCCTTCTCGGACGCCGTCTACGCCCCCCTCGCCGCCCGCCAGGAATTGAAGGCGCGGCAGGCGGTCCAGCAGGCGGCGATCAACGACGTGGCGTACCAGGTGGCCGAGGCGTACTTCACCGTCCAGCAGGCCCGCGGGGAACTCGCCGGGGCGCTGCTCGCCGAGCGGCGCGCGGAGGAACTCGCCCGCCGGGCGACGGCCCTGGCGAAGGGGCTGGCCCCGCCGCCGGAGGAGAGCCGGGCGAAGGTCGAACTCGCCCGCCGCCGGCAGGCCGCCATCGCCGCCCGCGAGCGGTGGCGGACGGCCGGGGCCGACCTCGCCCGCATCCTCCGCCTCGACCCGGCCGCCCTCGTCGAGCCGGTCGAGCCGCCGTTCCTGCCGGTCACGGTCATCGACGCCGGGATGCCGGTGGACGCCCTCATCCCCATCGCCCTCACCGGCCGCCCCGAACTCGCCGGCCAGCAGGCCCTGGTGCAGGCCACGCTCGCCCGGCTCAAGCAGGAGAAAATCCGCCCGCTCGTGCCCAGCCTCGCCGTGCGCAGCGTCTCGACGAACCCGAGCGGGAGTCTCGGGTACGGGGCCTTCGGCGGCGGGCCGGACGACAAGTTGCGGAACTTCGCCGGCCGGTTCGACATCGACGCCCAACTGCTCTGGGAGTTCCAGGCGCTCGGCCTCGGCAACCGGGTGCGGGTCCGGGAGCGGAAGGCCGAACTCGACGTGGCGACGCTCGACCTGTTCCGCACCCAGGACCGGGTGGCGGCCGAGGTGGTGCAGGCGTTCGCCCAGGTGCGCGGGGCGGCCCTGCGGCTGAACGAGGCCGAACCCGCCCTGCGCGAGGCGCTCGACCTGGTGGAGAAGAGCCTCGAAGGGCTGGGGCAGACGCGGCGGGTCGGCGACGCCGTGCTGCTCGTCGTCCGCCCGCAGGAGGCGGTGGCGGCGGTGCAGGCGCTCGGGCAGGCGAACGCCGACTTCTACGCCGCCGTCGGCGACTACAACCGGGCGCAGTTCCGCCTGTACCGGGCGCTCGGCCACCCGGCCCAGTGCCTCGCCGGGGCGGTGCCGCCCGCCCCCGACCCGCCCCCCGCCGCGCAACCCGGGCCGCTCCCCGACGTTCTCCGGGTGCCGGAAGCCGAATCGGACCTCGTGCCGTCGGTCGAGCCGCGACCTTGAGAGTGTGAAAAGCCCACGGATCGCGATCCGTGGGCTTTGTGGAGACACCACTTCGGTACGATTTCGGAAAAACGCGGATTTCCCGCTGGACGAGTCCGCCTTGCATTCGTATGCGGCGTGAGTCACAATGACGACGGGCATTCCGCCCGCCGCCCCACTTCGCCCGGTGTTGATTCGAGGAGTTCCGTACCATGTGGGAACCACCCGCTGAACACCCGCTCCGGCGGCTGTTCGCCGGGCTGGCCGAGCACGCCTTCTTCTCCCGCCTCGGCGTGACCGACCCGCCCCTCATCGACTACCTCTCCACCCTGCTCTCCCGGTTCGTCCACCTCGACGCCGTGTACCGCCTGCGGGCCGCCGACGGCCGCCCGCTCACGGAGGTCGTGGACATGGTGATGGAGGCCGAGCACCTCCCCGCCGGCGGCCGCACCCGCCGCGAGTACTACCGCCACATCGGCGACTTCGCCCTGTTCTGGACGGGCGTCTACCCCGAGGCGCTCGACCGCCCGCGGGCGCGGTGCTGCAAGGACCACATGGTCGATTACACCGCGCAGGGGAAGCGCGGCTACCTGCTGACGAGCCGCCTCGACGAGGCCGACCACCGCAACGAGGCCGGCCTGTTCCGCCGCCTGAGCGAGCAATTCGAGGTGTGCGCCCTGGGCCTGCGCGAGGTCCGCCGCGAGTGGGAAACCGCCCGCCCCGGCACCCCCCCGGGCACCGGGCTGATCCGGTAGAACGAGACAAAGCCCACCCGTTGCGACGGGTGGGCTTTCGGATTCCTCCACGTCCGCCCGTTCCGGGCGACCTTCACTCGTTCAACACTAG